>Ga0105103_10002141_pt1 | contig 10371 bp, 13 predicted proteins | sample PPLLaktember2015_2_FD_79107 | JGI IMG/M metagenome (GOLD analysis project Ga0105103, IMG submission 79107) | Freshwater sediment microbial communities from Prairie Pothole Lake near Jamestown, North Dakota, USA - PPLs Lake P7 Core (6) Depth... | ecosystem: Environmental > Aquatic > Freshwater >...
AAGAGATGCTTCGAGAGGGCGCTGGCCATCGACGAGCGTGCTCTTGGCCCGGATCACACCAGCGTGGCCAGAGATGTCAACAACCTCGGATTGGTGCTGCAAGATTTGGGCGACCTGGAGGGGGCTAAAAAATGCTTCGAGAGAGCGCTGGTTGTCGCCGAAAAGGCTCTCAGGCCAGACAATATCCACATAGCCATATGTCTCAACAATCTCGGATTGGTGCTGCGAGATCAGGGCGACCTGGAGGGAGCCAAGAGATGCTTCGAGAGGGCGCTGGCTATCGACGAGAAGGCCCTCGGCCCGGAGAGCACCAGCGTGGCCATAGCTGTCAACAACCTCGGCTCGGTGCTGCAAGATCAGGGCGACCTGGAGGGAGCCAAGAGATGCTTCGAGAGGGCGCTGGCCATCGACGAGCGTGCTCTTGGCCCGGATCACACCAGCGTGGCCAGAGATGTCAACAACCTCGGCTCGGTGCTGAAGGCTCAGAGCGACCTGGAGGGAGCCAGGAGATGCGGCGAGAGGGCGCTGGCGATTTTCGAAAAGAAATTGGGAAAGGACCACCCCAATACGATCCTGGTTAGAAACAACCTCCAGTCATTGCAGAAATAGATTTCAAGACGCCAGATCCATGCTTGCCCGACCGCCTTCGGCCCGATCAGGCCTGCCCCTTGCGCCCTCTCCGGCTCATGCCCTTTGACCGGAAAAGCTTTCTCAGCCTCCGCCTTTGGTAATCGGAAATCTTTCCCGCCAGAGGATGGCCCGGCTTTGCCCGCAGCAGAGTTATGGAGGTCACTATGGGCTCCTGGACCCCCCTTTCTATCACGCACATTATGCCCGCCACATCACCGCCATCCAGCACCTTTGTCACCATCAATTCCGTCTCAGGGGATATCTCCAGCCCTTTTTGGCTGAGTGTCTGGCTCAAATCCCGGCTCAGATAAATGGGAAGGGGCAACTGGCTCTCAAGCTCGTCAAGCAGATGCACATCTTTCGCCTCAGGTTTAGATTGAATACTCCGGTTTTATCCCTGCCGGTGCCCGAGGATGAGATAGTGCAGATCAAGGTCGATGTGGCATTCCTCTGTGATTTTAGGGCTGCTTTCTCGTCTCAAGCACAATAGGCTGCTCTTCTTCTCATCTCATCCGAAGGCCATTATGTCCTGCCTGGCAAGCATAAATTGGCAATTCAAGTTAAGCCTAAATACTATCCGCCAAGTTATGCCCTATCGCAGCCGATAGCAGACCGTCCCGGCAGCGAGGTGTCTCCAATTATGAAAAGCGAAGCATCGGATCTGGGCAATGTTCTCGATCAATCTGTTCTGGCCAGCCTGCGGGAGCTGCAGGACGAGGGCGACCCGGACATAGTGGCCGAGGTGGGCGGCCTGTTCATGAAACATTCGCCGGACAAGGTCAAGGCCATACTGGAGGCGGCGGAAAAGGGCGACGCTAAGGGGCTGCAGATGGCAGCGCACAGCCTCAAGTCCAGCAGCGCCTACATCGGTGCCATGCGCCTTTCCGCCCTGGCCAGGGAGCTGGAGATGATGGGCCGCTCAGCCGCCCTGGAGGGGGCCCGAGAGAGCGCAGAGACGCTGCAAGAGGAGTTCAATCGTGCGGTGAAGGCGCTGCAAATCGAGATTGAGCGCTCATCAGTACAGGCAGGCAAGCAATGAGCAGGGCCAAGTCCATTTGCGATCGCGTCTACGCCGTGGGCGGATCTGAGCTTTCCGCACCGGAGGACGCATATGTCTATGTGGTTGACGCCGGATCTGAGCTGGTGATGATCGACGCCGGCGTGGGCTACGGCATGAAGAAAATTGAGGAGAACATTCGATCCATGGGCTGGCAGCCGGCCCAGGTCTGGCACATCATCGCCACCCACTGCCACATCGATCACATCGGGGGCCTCTGTGCCTGGAAGGAGCAGTACGGCCCCAAAATCATCGCCCACGATCTGGACCGGGCCGGAATAGAGGGCCAGAATGGCCAGCTCACCGCCGCCGGAATGTATGGCGTGGCCTACAAGCCGGTCAAGGTGGACCTGCTGCTCAAAAGCGAGGAGGAGACCATGCGCCTCGGAGACCTGGATTTTCACTTTGTTCATACTCCCGGCCACACTCCGGGCAGCATCTGCGTCTACATCGATACCAAGGATGGCAGGGTCCTATTCGGCCAGGACATCCACGGGCCATTCTCCGATTCCTGGGGCTCTGATCTGGGGCAGTGGCGGGGATCCATGAAAAAGCTGCTCCAGCTCAAGGCCGATGTGCTCTGCGAGGGCCACGCCGGGATCTACCGGGGCGAGAATGTGGGAAAGTACATCGAGGGCTATCTGAAGAGATACACGGCTTGAGAAGAGGCCCGTCTTTTCCAGAACAGGGGCCCCGGTAGGATTGGACCCACCTGCTTTGCTAATTTTAGAAATGTAATCGGAGCAGGCCGATTCCTGGAGCCTGCCCCGAAAGGCTGATGCTGTTATGCTCGCTCTGATGCTGTGGTAATTTCAGCTCAGTATCTTGATGGCCTCTTCCGCTGTTTTTCCTTTGTTGACTATAGCCGATATGGCCATGGTCATCTTCACCGGATCCTGATGCTGGAAGACGTTCCTGCCGATGGCCACGCCCCGCCCTCCGGCCTGCAAGGCCCCCTCGATCATCTGCAAAAACTCCATGTCCGTCTCCGTCTTGGGCCCACCGGCGATGACCACGGGCACAGGACAGCCCTCCACCACCCTGCGGAAGGAATCTGGGTCCCCGGTATAATTGGTTTTGATGATATCTGCTCCCAGCTCCGCTCCTGCCCTGGCGGCATGGGCTACCACCTCTACATCATTGGGATTGGCTATCCCCTTGCCACGGGGATACATCATGGCCACCAGCGGCATGCCCCAGAAGTCGCATCTCTCGCTGACGCATCCCAGTATGGAGAGCTGGTCTGATTCTGTCTCCGAGCCGATGTTGATATGAACCGAAACCGCATCTGCGCCCATCTTCAGGCATTCCTCCACCTGGCAGACCTGCACCTTGTTGTTGGGATCAGGTCCTAGAGAGGTTGATGCACTCATGTGCACAATCAGGCCCACGTCTCTGCCGTAGCCACGATGGCCGTGGCGAACCATCCCCTTCTGCTGCAAAACGGCATTTGCCCCACCCTTGGCCACCTTGTTCACCATCTCCGGCAGGTCGACGAGCCCCTTGATAGGGCCAACCGATATGCCATGGTCCAGGGGAATTATCACTGTGTTTCCGCTTTCTCGATCCATGATCCTTTCAATTCTAACTCTCTTGCCAATCTCACTCAAATCTCATCATCTCTCAAATGCTAACGTGTAGCATGCTAACATATATCATATTTAAGTGTTTCGATGATAATTGATAAATGTGGAGGCCGGAAATTATCTTGCGCCCGTCCAAGTTTAATATAGTTTGATTTATTCATACATTCATCACAACCCGAACAGTCTATGACCGATTGCAAAATAGGCTTCAAGTGGCATTTTTCGCCTAAAAGCCATCTCTGGAGTCTCCTGGCGCAGGAAATTCAAGCTTCAACGAGGTCTATCGTTATACCAGTTGCTGACTGGTTATCTGACAGAGGGTCCTATCCTCTCCATCAAGTTCTGCCAGCACCAGGGCGGGACGTCTTTTTGCCCCTCGTCAAATCTGAGAACGGGAAAGGTACGACAACCACATCTCCTTTCACAAATCTTTCCAAGCTTCATCCTCCTCAGCACTTAGCCAATCCTTTGCCAATACAGATTCACTTAAGATAGCGGCTTACGATTCATCTCCTGATGCTTTTCCCTTTAAAAAATGAATAAAATCCAATATCTCTTCCAGATAAGGCTCAGAGAAAAACTCGATCTCCTTTTGAATTAATTCCTTGGTCACCATATCAATGGTATTATCCCATGAAGATGGCAAAAGACTTTTTGTAGCTGGCATTGGCAATCGCATCTCTGCTGCCACCACGCCGAAATCCTGGCAGCCGTGCAGTCCTGCCTGCCTAAGACGAGGCGGGCAATTTCATCGCCGAACGGGAGAGGTCGGATGTGGTGTACCATCTGCGGGCCTTCCTGGCCGAGAGGGTGCTGGATGTAAACGGGACAAGCCGCAGGAGATCCGGGGCTTTCTGGACAAGCTGGAGGGCTACATGGGGGGCAAGTCGGAGGATCTCACACAAAGACCAAGCTGCAAGGTCTACTATGAGCATGATTTTGTCATGGCTGCGGCATTCGAAAGGGCAGAGCCCCAATCCGGGAGATGACCGTCCCCCCTTGACTTTTGCGCAGGAATGACTTTATAGCCTTTGCATGGTTCTGGCTCTTGAATCTGATTATCCAAAATTAGAGATGAAGCCGCAATCGGGCTCAAGATACTATGAGCTATGAAATGACGATGTAATGCTGACGAAAATCTGCCCTTATCTCATTTCATCCCTGCGAATCGTTTGATCGTCTCTCTTTTCCTCTGCCACCTGCGGGCCTCTCTGGCCTTGTCCGCTTTCAGTTCCTCCAGGCGTCCTGACTCTGCCGCTAATTCTTTCTTTTCCGTTTCATCTTTATCCATGCTTTTCTCATCTATGCTATTCTCATCCATACTTATTTCACCTGAATTACATATTCTCCCTTTAATTGTGGATGAATTTCTGTTGAGAGTAGATAAGCTAACAGAAAATGACCACCTTTTGATGGTGATTATTCTATTTAAAGCTATGTTGGGCAGGGCAGCTCTTGCAGGATAGATTCCTGCCGGCGCCAGAGCCACATGATCCATTCCCCCGCCTAAAAAAAAAAATGCATCTCGACCGACAGGTATATCAAGCAGACCGGCTTCTTAGAAGCGTTACATTTTGCGTCGATTCAAAGAGATTTGTTGAGATGTTTTTTGTAGCATAATCGGTTCTTTGAATCGATAACAAGGTACGTGAATTAAATGTTTGAGAGAAAGTACGACAACAGTGGCAATAGCGGCAGCTCCAGAGGCGGCTATAACAGTGGACCGAGAGAAATGACCGACGTTACCTGCTCCGAATGCGGCAAGCAGACCCAAGTCCCCTTCAAGCCGGACGGATCCAGGCCGGTTTACTGCAGCGAGTGCTATCAGAAGCACAGACCTGCCAGAGCACCCAGAAGATACTGAATTCGATTTTTGCTTGAATCATATTTCCTAGAGGCTATGCGGGGCAAATCCTGCCCTGCATAATCCCGGCTTTTTGGCCGATTAAAATCATGGTTTTCGGAAAAGACATGGAGATTTATTGCTGCAAAAAGCTGCCAGCAATAAGGCTGTAAATGGAAATTAGGAGCCTAAAATGACCTGTAATCTTTGCACTAGAGCCCAGGCAGGCGCATGTGTGGGCGAGTCGTTCTGCAATTCCATTCATCTGAGCGACGAGGACGCCTGCCGTCTGGCGGCCCATGCCTGCCGTTCCTGGTGGGAGAGGAGAGATGAAGTGGCGGCAGAGGATGATCTTCTCTGGGAGATGTCGCAGCAGCGGATAGATGATCTGGCTTGCGATCCAGAGAAAGCCCGGGCCTATCTGGCCGATAAAAGATAGGGCTGATCCTCAGCCCGCACTCTTTTTATTCCTTTTTCCCAGCTCAGCAATCAGTTAACACGTCTGACCGTTTGGACCAGACGCGGCACGGATCTATTCAATCCCTCAGGCCGGGCATTTCTCAATACTGCTCTCGATCTATAGGGAGCAGCGGGCCTGGCCGCGATTCCAGTGGCATTCTTTGCCCTCTCGGAATGATATTGATGCTCAGCCGCTCCAATCCTGATGCGAGCAAACCTTTCTATGCCGCGAAGCGAGTCTCTCTCATCCGCCCCGCAGAAGGAATAAGCCACTCCCCTCGCTCCGGCCCGTCCGGTGCGACCGATGCGATGGACATAGCTCTCCGGCTCATTGGGCAGATCGTAATTTATGACATGGGATATGTCATCGACATCAATGCCCCGTGCGGCAATATCCGTGGCTACCAGCACCTGTAGACGACCTGATTTGAAATCCTGCATGGCTTTGGTGCGCTGGCCCTGGGACTTGTTGCCGTGAATGGCCGCAGCCCTGATCTTTTCCTTTCCCAGCATCAAGGCCACTTTGTCTGCCCGGTGCTTGGTGCGGGTGAACACCAGGACCCGGTCCATTCCGTTATTATGGAAAAGATCTTGCAGCAATCGATCCTTGTTGACCTGATCCACAAAGAAAACGCTCTGCTCTATCCTATCAACTGCGCTCTCCTGGGGCCCTGCATCAACCCTAACTGCATTGCAGAGCAGCCTGCTGGCAAACTCGTCTGTGTCCCGGGTCGGAGTGGCCGAGAAGAAGAGCGACTGGCGCTTTTGGGGCAGGGCTGAGACAATCTTCCGCATATCCTTGACAAAGCCCATGTCCAGCATCCTGTCCATCTCGTCCAGGACGAAATACTCCACGCTCTTGAGCTTGATGAATCCCTGGTTCATCAGGTCGAGCAGCCTCCCGGGAGTGGCCACCAGTATATCAACGCCTCGGGAAAGCATCCTGACCTGAGGCACCTGGCTGACACCACCAAATATGGCTGTATGCTTGAAGCGGAGAAATTGACCATATGTGGCAAAGCTCTGATCGATCTGGGCGGCCAGCTCTCTGGTCGGGGCCAGCACCAGCACGCGCGGGGATCCCGGCATAGCGACTTTGATCTCTGCCGCCATCCTCTGCAGTATGGGCAGCACAAATGCTGCTGTTTTGCCCGTTCCTGTCTGGGCAATGCCCATAAGGTCTTTTCCCTGCAGCAGATAAGGTATGGCCTGCATCTGTATGGGAGTGGGTGTGGTGTATCCTTCTTTAGCTATGGCCCGTGAAAGCGGGTCTATGATATTCAGATTTTGAAATGACATATATCCTCATGATGATTTAGTGATGATCTTAGTGATGCTTCTAGAAGTTGAAGTCTCATGGAACGGATCTGAAGATGGATGATCAGATATCGTATTCACTCCGTCCAACAGAATTGCTTTGCATCAAAGTGCTTCTGCATCCGGTAGTGCCACAAAAACATCTCAACGTCTCTTTTGAATCGATGCAAATGAAGCTTTCTTCTAAATCGTTCTTTATAATATATATCTGTCGGTCAGAGCCATGGACATTGACCGCTTAACCGAGCCTTATTCCAGGCCGCTCTTGGAATCTGCCTTGCTGCCTCGGCCCAGAAAGCGGCCGGAAGAGGGCGATGAATTTTGGCAAAAAGGAGAGGAGCTGTGATTAAATCCCATTCCACCTGTTTTCATGCCGGAAAACACTGCCTGACCGTCTCCCGCACATCATCAAGCCACGCCAGACGCTGCTCCTCCGTGCTGGTCACCACCACTCCGTAGCTCTTGCGGCGAAAATCTCCGATGCCGCACAGCCCGAAGATGCAGTTTTTCCACAGGGTCTGCAGGGGATCGCCGAAGGCCTCCTGCTCTCTTTGCAGCGGGTTGTTGGAGGTGTTGAAGACCAGTGCAATCCGTGCCTGGAGGAGGCCGCGTGGCACCCCATCCCCGCTGTCGCCCTCTAAAAACTCATAGGCCACGCCGGGCCGGATCACCCTGTCCACCCAACCCTTCAGCATGGCCGGAGGCATGCCCCACCAGTTGGGATGGACCACTATTATCCCCTCCGCCTCGACCAGATCCCGGCAATGCATAGCAATTGTCCCGTCGATCTGCGACCCCTTAGGTATCTCCTTCCAGCCCAGGATGGGATCGAATCCTTCCGCATAAAGATCATGAAAGGCGACCTGATGGCCTTCTGCCTCCAGGACATGAACCGCTGCCTCGCCTATGGCATGGTTGAAGCTGTTGGATCGGGGGTGGGCCAGTATAACCAGAACTCTCATGAACGCCCTACGAGTCTATGCAGAGCGATGGTCGAATTGCAATTTGGCAAGGCATGGTCAGGATTGGCCGTCTCAGCTCTCAATCCCCGTCACCTTCTCCACCACCGCAATTCCTCTCTTTTCCAGCTCCTGCATCAGTGACGCGTAAACCTTCCCTTTTAAGGCGTCCTCGGGGGCCACTATGCCCTGTTCTTCGATATCCCCATTTGCCAATTGTCTGGCCGCCACCGCCGCACAGGAGGCGGTCACCCTGGCCATGGCCGACATGCCGCTCTGCCTATCTCCCCCAGCCCACATATAGCAGTCAGAGCGGGCCTTTGTGCCCCAGGCTGTGTTCCACATGACGCATACGTCCTCATCGCCGGGAAGTGGCATCAGCCTCGGCTCAATGACCTTCAGGAAGAAGTCCCTGGGCCGAACCTCCTGGCCGCAAAAGCATATGGGCTCTATATCCAGAAGCCCGCAGTCCTTGAGGGCATCAATGGCCTGCCAGTGCCCCGGCCAGCGAATGGTCTTCTCCGCAAAGCTGTGCAGTTGGTTGCGGGTGAAGAGAAAGCTGGGCATGCCCGGTGTGATGGCGCACTCCAGCATCTCATCCTCTCCGCACTCAGCGAATCGAAAGCTCTCCCGTCCCGAGGTGGCTTTGACCTCGGCAATGCTGCCCTCTTCTATGATTCGCACATCGACCATATACTCCCTCAGAACATGCTCGAAGGACCAGGTTATCACATACTGCAAAGGATGGCGCGCCGCTGACTCGCGATTGGGAATGCCCCCCACCCTCGCCACTGCCCTCTCCGCCTGCACCTGCCGGATGGCCTGGGCCAGAGTGACATTGGACAGGCCCGGAGCAAATCCCATTCCGTCCAGCAGGGTCACGCCGGCATCTTCTGCCCTTCTGTGCAATGACTCGCCGTACTCCTCAGCGCTCATGCCCGCCGGCACCTCCAGCCCCTCTCTCTCATAGGGATCAGGCCTGCGGTGGTACTCCTCCAGGATATCAACCACATCCAGCCCGGCTCCTATGGCAGTCTCCAAAGTCCGGTAGCTGCTGCGCCGGTCAGGTAGGGTTATGATCCCCACATCATACTCCTGCATTGCAGCTCTGGCTTTACGAGCATCAGAGATGTCCAGTGCATGGCCGATCACATTCTCGCTGCCGATCCATTTCCTGATCTTTTCCAGAGAGGATTTGCTGCGGCCTACAATGCCCACTTTATCCGCGCCGCCATAGCGGGCCAGGTCCCAGGCCACTGCAGAGCCGATGCGGCCGGTGCCGCCGAAGATCAAAATACTGGGAGACGATCCGGTCATCTCCACCACTCAGCAATATGGCTATTTGTTGGGTTTATCCGTAGCTGTGGCTCCTCCTGCAGCTGGCCCGGAGGGATTCTTTTCAATGCTTTTTTTGAACTCTTCCAGATCAGGTCCATACTCGTCTCTCACATCCAGTTCCTGGACGTGTCGGCATAGATCCAATATCTTTCGGTCGATCCGCTCTTTTTTCAGGCCCAAATGCAATGCCTCAGGTAAGTATGCAATGCCATGTTTTTTCCCAACGGACTGTGCCAACGATTTCATGCCGGCAGACCAGAGAACCAGTCACGATCTCACCGATCAGAATTGATGCGGCTAAAAAATGCGAATAATGCAGGCAGTCTTCATTTACTGATCTCTCACCGGAAAATCCAAAAATGCTTCCGCAGAGGTTACTGCCGGCCGGACCGGACATTGATCATAAAAGCATTTCCGCTCATATAGTTGATTTTGCAGGCCTACCCTAATTTAAAATCTTGACCTCGGAGGGGCGAGTTACCTCGATCTCTTTCTGCCCCTGATAGTCTCTTTGTATCCCCTTTGCCCGTATTCGATCTCCTCTTTTCAGGACTTCCAACAGCTTTTCAGCTCCCGCCTGGCGCGAGATGAACAGTGGTGTAGGGGAAGAGTCGATGGTTATCAGAAGATGACCTCCGCTCTTGGTGGGCTTTATCACCTGAACCAATCCCTCCACCAATGCAGATATTCCTGCATCATATTCTTCCTGAAACTCAGAATCGGAGATGTTATCATCGCTGCCATCGTCTGAAGAAAAGGCCCAGAAGGCCACGGCCAGAGATCCAAGAGCCATGAGGAGGAGTACAAAGACCATCTTCTCCTCTTTTTGCATCATCATTATGATCACCCTGCAATAGAGCCCGAGCTATCCAGCCGGATCTTTGTAACTACATAAAAAAATATTATTATTTACTTCTTCTCTTCTGTCTTGGCCCCGAAGCGCTCCTGCCAGCCCTTCTCCAGGTGCTCCAGGCAGATGTCGCATACGCCCTTATATGCCCCTTCCGGGTAGCTGAGGTTGTGGACGGGAGCCTTTATGGGAAAGAGCAGCGGTCGAGCACGGGTACATAGTTCGCAATCAGCCATATAAATTTCATCTCCTACGAAGATGTAGTTGGCATTCCTATTGTTTAAGCTTTATGTTAAAGGCTTTTTATTCAATGCAAAAATGACTTCATATGC
>Ga0105103_10002143_pt1 | contig 10367 bp, 9 predicted proteins | sample PPLLaktember2015_2_FD_79107 | JGI IMG/M metagenome (GOLD analysis project Ga0105103, IMG submission 79107) | Freshwater sediment microbial communities from Prairie Pothole Lake near Jamestown, North Dakota, USA - PPLs Lake P7 Core (6) Depth... | ecosystem: Environmental > Aquatic > Freshwater >...
AGGGTGCTGTCGGATTTCTTAAAGACCAGATTCCGATTTTTGCATCTCTTGCCTCTCTTTCAAGTTTTTTTAATGTGGCGTCTTTTGAGTATTTCGTAAAATGCCAGGCCAAACCTTCTTTTACCATGGTCTGATTGATAAATTCCCCTTTAGATGTAAATCCATCAGCTACCCATCGGCCGAAATAATCTTTGTTCCGGAGTTTTATAATTATCGGCCCTTCTTTACAAAGCTGACCCAGCCGATCCTTACTTTTCTGGTAAAAGTCCTGCCCTTTTTCCGGTGCATCAATCCCAAAAAGCCGGATACGGAAATTTTGTCCATTTGCCCTGCCTTCAAAGGAATCTCCGTCAATGATCTTGTAAACCGTAAGGCGGATTTGTTCTGAAGGTACCGTTTGAGCAGGTTCACAGGAGATCAAAAGGTGGCTCAAAACAGAAAAGAACCAGACTACCATGAATTTCATCCGCTAAAAATAACCGTATTTAGTGAGATGGGTGGTTGGTTTACGCTTGTATCTGTCATTTTTCTGTCTTAAACGCTTTTAACTTGTTGTTTTATGTCTGCATGATTTACTTTTGCAGGTGAATAAAGTCTCACAGTCATGGATATACATACACCGATACCCGTTATAGATGCAACGAACCTCGACAGGGAGATGTTCCAGCAAAATTATTATCAGCCACAAAAGCCGGTTGTCTTGCGTGGATTGTGGAAGCAATATCCAGCCTATGAGAAATGGACGATGGATTTTTTCAGAAAAACCATGGGAAATATCGAAGTGGGGCTTTTTGGTAACAGAAAAGAAGATATTTCCAAAACGCTGCAGGTACCTAATGCAACCATGCGTTTTGATGAATATCTTGACCTTATTGAACATCAACCAACAGATTTAAGACTTTTTCTATTTCCGGTGTTTAAACATAAGCCCGAACTGTTAAAAGATTTCGGTTATCCTGAAATAGCCAGTCGCTATATTAAAATGCCTTTCATGTTTTTTGGGCCTACCAAATCTGTTGTACGGATGCACCAGGATATCGACATGAGCAATGTATTTCTTACCCAGTTCCATGGCCGGAAAAGAGTGGTTCTTTTTCCGCCTGACCAGTCAGATTTGCTTTATCGTTTACCGTTTAATGTGCATACCATTGTAGATATTGATCATCCGGATTATACCGAATTTCCGGGTTTGCAATACGACAAAGGATCGAGTACAATACTCGAACATGGTGATACCTTATTCATGCCCAGCGGATACTGGCATCATATAGAATACCTTGAAGGAGGCTTTGGGCTTGCTCTGCGTACCATGGCTAATACTTTGCCCACATTCACAAGAGGAATATGGAACTTATCGGTTTTGCGTACTACGGATAATATCTGCCGGAAATTCAATGATGAGAAGTGGTTCGGATATAAAAAAAGGGTGGCATACGAGCGGGCAGATAAAGCCATAGAAAAATTGAAATCGGCGTAGTTTTTTTTGAAATAATAAAATCTTTCTAAGCCGAAGTAAAAATTAAAAATATAATTGAAAGTACAGGAATGTCGCTCCTCCTAAAGAGCGACATTCTTATAAATAAATCTGCGTACTTATATTTTCTCCACTAACATTCTTGTTTATATTTACGAAAAGCTAAAATGCTACGTAGAAGCTTCATTTCAAAAACAGGCATTCTTTCTGCAGGGATCCTTTTAGAAAAAACTGCCATAGGAATGCAAAACTTTCTACCGGGATCGAACCCCTTGCCAGCCTGGCGTGGGTTTAATCTGCTTGATTTTTTTATGCCTGATCCCGAAAAGAGATACCAGTTTACCAAGTCTGATCATTTAAAGTGGATGCGCGATTGGGGTTTTGATTTTATTCGCTTGCCAATGGCTTATCCATACTACCTGGATATCGACAGAAAAAAAAATATTGATAAAGCTGATGTATATAAGTTCGATAACAAACGGGTAGATGAAATTGAGGCCCTTGCTCAACTGGCTCAGTCTTACGGTATGCATGTCAGTTTAAACCTGCATCGTGCTCCGGGATATTGTATAAATGCCGGATTTAATGAGCCATATAATCTATGGAAGGACCAGGAAGCTCAGGAAGCTTTTTATTATCATTGGCAGTTCTGGGCCAGGCGGTTTAAAAATGTTTCTTCCAAAAAAATCAGCTTCGACTTGTTGAATGAACCAAGTGTAAGGGAGGACATGAATGATCAACACTCACGGTCAACCGAAGTTCCCGGGGAATTATATCGTAAGCTTGCAAAAAAAGCAGCAGAAACAATCCGTGCTGAAAACAAAGCGCACCTTGTGATAGCGGATGGCAATAATGTGGGGAACTCCGTTATCCCGGAAATTACTGATTTGAATATTGCGCAAAGTTGCAGGGGTTATTATCCTCACGCTATCTCACATTATAAAGCACCATGGGCAAATAAGGAACCGGATAAATTGCCGGATCCCAAGTGGCCCGGACAGGTAGGTAACCAGTTTCTTAGCCGGGAGATGCTGGAAAAGTACTACCAACCATGGATCGATCTGTCAAAATCAGGTGTAGGTGTACATTGTGGCGAATGCGGCTGTTGGAATAAAACACCCCATGATGTTTTCCTTGCCTGGTTTAATGATGTGCTGGACATACTTCATGGTAATAAGATAGGGTTTGGCATATGGAACTTTATTGGAGATTTTGGTTTGCTGGATTCCGGCAGGGCCGATGTGGCCTACGATGACTGGTATGGGCATAAACTGGATAAGAAACTGCTCGATCTTTTGAAGAAGTATTGAAAGGGTTGATAGTTGATGGTTGTTAGTTGTTAGTAACAGCCAATTAATAAGTCGATGATGCTAATCTTATATTAGTTTAATAACTTACAACTTATATGATTCATAGGTGTTAAGTATTAGCCGTTTTTGCCTTTGCTAACAACTAACAACCATCAACTACCAACCTTACACATGTCACCAAAACTCATCGCAATTCGCAACTGGTTAGCTCTTATACTTATGCTAACCGTAAATACACTGGCCAATACCTTGCCTATTAATGGGTATAACACGGGCCAGGTTTCCGCATTTTACCCCAATCTTTTTGTGCCTGATGGGTTTACATTCAGCATCTGGAGTGTCATTTATTTGCTGCTGATTGGTTTTGTGGTGATCAGTACAAAATGGCTGTGGTATAATCCAGATCAGGCTCCGGGCAAACTGGCCATTAAAATATCACCTTTATTTGTCCTTACCTGTTTGCTGAATGCAGGGTGGATTCTTGTATGGCATTATTTGCAGGTATTCGCTTCCGTTATAGTTATGCTCCTTTTCCTGGGGATGCTGATTTATATATACCTGCAATTGCAGCCTTTCAGGACATTGTTAATCCCTGTGCAAAAACTATTCTTATATACTCCCTTTGTTGTATACCTTGGTTGGATTTCGGTTGCAACCATTGCAAATATTACCGCATTACTTGTTCAGCTCAAGTGGACCGGCGCACCACTTACGGAAGCAACCTGGAGTATTATTATGATTATTACAGCTTCCATTTTGGGCATTATTTTCATTTGGAAGAGGTCGGACAGGGCCTATGCATTGGTTATTGCCTGGGCTTTATTGGGTATATACAGGGGCCAAAGTGCACAAGTGCCTGCCATAGGCTACGCAGCCCTCGCTGGAATGGTTATCCTTTTACTATCGGGTGTTTTGCGCCTGCGCAAGGCGTCCAACGTATAATCCCCTACAAAAAAGAAATTTTACAGCTCCGGCAAAGTGTATATCTTTGATTAACCAAATGGTTAAATCAAATGGTTAATACGGTTTCAGATATTTCTACAGAGCAGAAAATTCTTACCGCCGCCCGGGAGGTTTTTTTTCAGAAAGGGTTTTCCGGCGCCCGGATGCAGGATATTGCCGATGAGGCGGGAATAAACAAGGCGCTTTTGCATTATTATTTCCGAAGCAAGGAAAAGCTTTTTGAAACCATTTTCAGGGAAGCTTTTGAAAAATTAGTCCCCCGAATAATCGAGGTATTTTCCTCAGAGCTTCCTTTTTTTGATAAGATTCGTGCTTTCTGTGAGGCCTATGTTACCATGGCTATGGAGAATCCATTTATCCCCATTTTTATACTCAATGAAATGCATAGAAATCCGGAAGGGTTTGAAAAAACTTTCGGTGACATTCCTAAAAAAGTGCCACATACACTGTTAAAATCGGTCATCAAAAGAGCGGTGGATGATGGACTCATAAGAGAGATTGACCCACCACAGCTCATTATGAATATGCTTTCATTATGTATGTTCCCAACCATTTCACGGCCTATGTTTCAATTGGTGATGAATATGAGTGATACACAGTTTAAAAAAATGAGCGAACTCAGAAAAACGGAAGTGGCGGATTTTATTATTCAAGCAATTAAAAAATGAACCGTTTATGCGGGAACTCAAATATTTACTTATCCTGATCCTGGTTCCTTTTGGAATCGCTGCACAAACCTCCCAGGTGCTAACATTAGACGAAGCTAATGCAAGGGCAGCCAAAAATTATCCTGGAATGAGGCAGAAAGCACTGAACCAAAAATCCTCCACCATAGCCATTGATAACCTGCAAAAAAACTATTTACCGCAGGTAAATTTGTCTGCACAGGCAAGCTATCAATCGGCAGTAACCGAAGTGCCCATAAAAAACCCTGCTTTTGCTTTTGAGCCCTTGAGCAAAGATCAGTATCGTGCCCTGTTGGATGTAAATCAATTGATCTATGACGGAGGTTCAATAAGTGAACATAAAAAAATTCAGGTTTGGAACGATAAAATTGAGAATCAAAAGATTGAAGTTGAATTGCAAAAACTGCGTGAAAGAATTAACCAGGTTTATTTCAGTGCATTATTTGCAGATGAGCAATTATCGCTAACCAGGCTGATTGAAAAAGATATAGAAGCAGGAATAAGCAGGGTGGAGGCTCAGGTAAACAATGGCACTGCCTACCGTTCTGCTTTAGCAACCTTAAAAGCAGAAAAACTCAAAAACGACCAACGGGCTACAGAATGGCGGGCTTCAAGGGTGGGCCTGATCAATGTGCTAAGTGAATATATTGGTTCACCTCTCCCCGATACAATTAAGTTGGAATGGCCGAATACAAATAACATTTCCCTGGGAGATACAATTGTTCGCAGTGAACTTGGCTTGTTGAATTTTCAGGATAGTCTCCTCCAGCAAAAAAACCGGCTGATCGATGTGCGTAACAGGCCTAAGTTCAGCGCATTTGTACAGGGTGGATATGGAAGGCCGGGACTGAATATGCTGTTAAATGAATTTGATTTCTTTTACATGACCGGTCTGCGTGCCAATTGGCAATTATCATCATTTTATACAAGCAAAAAAGATCGCGAGCAGGTTGACATTAATCGACGTATGTTGGAAGTGCAGCGCGATAATTTTTTATTGCAAACGCGTACACAACAAATTCAACAGCAGGCGGAGATTCGCAAATGGGCCTCATTGCTTAAAACAGATGAAGAAATCATAGTGCTTAAAACAGAAGTAAAAGATGCTGCTAAAGCCCAGCTTGACAATGGCGTAATCACTGCCAGTGACTATATAAGAGAAGTAAATGCAGAGGACCAGGCGCGATTGAATAAAGTTTTTCATCAATTGCAATGGGTGCAATCCATCATAAATTATCAAACCATCTCCGGAAAATAAAAGCCATTCATATGAAATGTAAACCTATTACTATACGTATAACTTATATCCCTGTTTTAATAGCTGTTGCTGCATTGTTTTCCTGTAACAGCAATGAAATGAAGCATGATGCAACCGGGGTTTTTGAAGCGGATGAAGTGATTGTATCCGCGGAAGTAGGGGGAAAGATACTTTCATTTTATGCTGAAGAAGGTGATACACTTTCAAAAGGCCGCACTGCCGCCGTGATTGATGCTACTAACCTCACCCTCCAAAAAGAACAGGTTGAGGCAAGTATCAATGCGCTAAAAGAAAAAACCAATGATGTGCAACCACAGATACGTTTATTGGAAGAACAGATACTTGTACAACAATCTCAACTGGCAACACTGGAAAAGGAAAAGGTAAGGTTTGAAAAGCTCGTGAAAGCTGATGCTGCAACGCCAAAGCAGCTCGATGATATAGAAGCACAACTTGACCTCGTTCAAAAGCAGGTTAATGTAACCCAACAACAGATTGCCGTTCAGAAAAACCAGGTGGGCACGCAAAACCGCTCAGTGCTCAGCGAAGAAAAACCTTTACAGAAAAGAGTTGCACAATTGGAAGATCAGGTGTTACGGAGCAATGTTATCAATCCTGTTGGAGGTACAGTCCTTATAACATATGTTCATGCCGGGGAGGTAACCGGAGCCGGTAAGCCCTTATATAAAATCGCGGATCTTTCCTACGTGTTACTCCGGGCTTATATCACCGGTCAGCAATTACCACAGGTAAAGCTGGGTCAGCAGGTAAGCGTGCTCGTTGACGATGGTGCCAAAACGTATAAAACCTATTCCGGTACCATAACATGGATCAGCGATAAGGCTGAGTTTACGCCAAAGACCATTCAAACAAAAGAAGAAAGAGCTAACCTGGTATATGCCATGAAGATCAAGGTCCCTAACGACGGCTATCTGAAAATTGGAATGTATGGCGAAGTACTTTTTAAAAAATAAACATGCCGAGCGTAGTTGTTGATACTATCAGTAAATCATACATGGCAGAAAAGAAGAAAGTCCTTGCTTTAGAGGATATCAGCTTTGATGTTGCCAAAGGCTCCCTCTTTGGTGTAATAGGACCTGATGGTGCGGGGAAGACAACACTTTTCAGGATACTCACCACATTAATCCTTGCTGATAAAGGAACTGCTGCCGTTGATGGATTTGATGTGGTGAAAGAGTATAAGGATATCCGAAAACGAATTGGATACATGCCTGGTAAGTTTTCGCTTTACCAGGACTTAACCGTAGAAGAAAACCTGGAATTTTTCGCAACTATTTTTAATACAACAATCAAAGAAAACTATTCTTTGATCAAAGAAATTTACCAGCAAATCGAGCCATTTAAAGACAGGCGTGCAGGGAAACTGTCAGGTGGTATGAAACAAAAACTGGCTTTGAGCTGTGCTTTAATCCATCGGCCGTCGATACTTTTCCTGGATGAACCTACAACCGGCGTAGATGCGGTTTCCAGAAAAGAATTCTGGCATATGCTGAAGCAATTACAAAACGAAGGCATTACGATATTGGTATCAACTCCATATATGGATGAAGCCGCATTGTGCGATAGGGTTGCGCTTATCCAAAATGGAAAGTTCCTGAGTATCGATACGCCTGAAGGCACTGTATCGCAGTTTAAAAAACCATTATGGGCTGTGAAGTCGGATAATATGTATAAACTTCAGCAGGACCTAAGACAATTTAAAGGCATGGCCAGTGTATATCCTTTTGGAGAATATTATCATCTCGCTTTGAATACAGATAAACTATTGAAGGAAGATATATACGGATATCTCACATCTCAAGCTCACCATGACATTGAAGTGAATCCTATCAAAGCAGGTATTGAAGATGTATTTATGGAACTAATGAAGTCAACAGATGATTGAACTGAATGCACATATGATCACGGCGGATAAGCTTACAAAGCGATTCGGTGATTTCACTGCAGTGGACCAGATCAGTTTTGATGTTTCCAAAGGAGAGATCTTCGGATTCCTGGGAGCTAACGGTGCCGGCAAAACGACGGCGATGCGGATGCTTTGCGGTTTAAGTTTACCAACTTCCGGAATCGCTTCTGTAAATGGCTTTGATGTAAATACAGAAACAGAAAAGATCAAGAGAAGCATTGGGTACATGAGTCAGAAATTTTCACTTTATGAAGATCTGACCGTAAAAGAAAATATGCGATTCTATGGAGGCATATATGGTATGACCATCCCCCAGATTAAAACAAAGACACAGTATATCCTCGAACACCTGCACCTGGAAAAAGAAAAAGATACCCTTGTCGGCTCACTTCCGCTGGGTTGGAAACAGAAATTATCTTTCTCTGTGGCCATTTTTCACGACCCCAGTGTAGTCTTCCTGGATGAACCAACCGGAGGTGTGGATCCGATTACCCGGCGGGAATTCTGGGAAATGATCTATGAAGCTGCCCACAAGGGCACAACCATATTTGTTACAACTCACTATATGGATGAGGCTGAATATTGTAACCGGGTTTGTATCATGGTGGATGGGCGGATTGAAGCGATGGATACGCCAACAAAACTCAAAAGGCAGTACGAATCTGCGCATATGGAAGATGTTTTTCTGAAACTGGCCCGAAAAGCCAAAAGAAATGCGGATTAAAGAATTAACCGCAAAGCAACAAGGAACGCAAAGATGAAGCAGTTTATCGCATTTGTAAAAAAGGAGTTTTATCATATATGGCGGGACAAACAAACCCTCCTGATCCTTTTTGGTATGCCCATTGCACAGATCATGATCTTTGGATTTGCGCTTACTAATGAAGTAAAAAATGCGAAGATAGCAGTATTGGATACATCTAAAGATATGGCTTCCAAAACGCTCACACAGCGTATAGAGGCCAGCAGATATTTTGATGTGCTTAAAGATCTTCAATCTCAATCACAAATTGAAACAGCTTTCCAGGAAGGCAAAATCAAGTTGGCCATTATCTTTCCTCAAGGTTTCAATGCCGGTCTTTTACAAAATAATAATGCTACGATCCAGTTTATTGCCGATGCATCTGATCCCAATATTGCTACTACGCTTACCAGTTATGCTACGGCCATAGTTCAGGATTATCAACAGGAAATGCAAGGCGTAACTCCGTTGCCATATACGATACAATCTGAAATACGTATGTTATACAATCCACAACTTAAAGGAGCGTATAATTTTGTACCTGGTGTTATGGCGATGATACTCTTACTGGTCTGTACCCTCATGACATCCATTGCCATTGTGCGGGAGAAAGAGAGAGGTACCATGGAAATCCTGCTGGCATCACCGTTAAGGCCGATTGTGGTTATTCTGGCTAAAGCAATTCCTTACCTGGTTTTATCGATGATTAATATTGCCAGCATCCTTCTGCTGAGTGTTTTTGTATTGGAACTGCCCATAGAAGGAAGCCTTCTATTGCTTATCGGCGAAAGTATTTTATTTACGATCACTTCTTTATCATTGGGGCTGTTGATCTCATCAATTACATCTTCACAGCAGGTAGCTATGATGATTTCACTGGTAGGCATGTTTCTGCCCACACTGATGTTTAGTGGGTTTATGTTTCCCATTGAGAGTATGCCCGTTCCTCTTCAGGTGATCTCTAATATTGTTCCGGCTAAGTGGTATTTCTACATTGTAAAGGCTGTTATGATAAAGGGACTTGGGATTGGTGCTATATGGAAGGAAACACTCATTCTGTCTGGCATGACGGTATTCTTATTGGGTTTGAGTATCAAAAAATATAAGATCAGGCTGGCATAATCAATAACATGAAAACTTTACGTTTTTTACTGGAAAAAGAATTCAGGCAGATCTTCCGGGATCCGGCCATCCTGCGTATGATGTTTATCATGCCAGTGATCCAATTGCTGGTATTACCTATGGCGGCAAATTATGAAGTGAAGAATGTAAAGCTCTCCGTGGTTGACCATGATCACTCTACTTATTCAAGACAATTGGTTAATAAAATCAAATCATCAGGATATTTTTTATTAACAGGGTATGGAACATCATACGATGAAGCATTAAAACAGGTGGAGGTTGATAAGGCAGATATTGTACTTGAAATTCCCGCTGATTTTGAAAAGAATATTGTGAGGGGAAATACGGCCGGATTATTTTTAGCTGTCAATGCAATTAATGGTGTGAAGGCAGGGATTGGTTCCCAGTACCTGAATACAATCATTCGTGATTATAACCAGGAAATAAGGTTGCAGTGGATACAAATGCCCCGGTTTTCTACTGAACCCAGAATACAAACAACCAGTTCTAACTGGTTCAATGTTCACCTGAACTATCAGAAATTTATGGTGCCCGGCATACTGGTGATCCTTCTAACAATGGTGGGTGCTTTTTTAACTGCATCAAATATTGTAAGGGAAAAAGAAATCGGAACCATCGAACAGATAAATGTTACACCCATAAGAAAAGTGCATTTCATTTTGGGGAAGCTAATACCATTTTGGATCATGGGACAAATAATACTTACTATTGGTCTCACTATCGGGCGATTAATTTATGGCATTATACCGCTTGGTAATATCGGGCTCATTTATCTTTTTTCTTCCGTTTATTTATTAGTTGTTCTTGGGCTGGGTTTATTGGTGTCTACCTTTGTTCAAACCCAGCAGCAGGCCATGCTGATAT
>Ga0105103_10002144_pt1 | contig 10367 bp, 7 predicted proteins | sample PPLLaktember2015_2_FD_79107 | JGI IMG/M metagenome (GOLD analysis project Ga0105103, IMG submission 79107) | Freshwater sediment microbial communities from Prairie Pothole Lake near Jamestown, North Dakota, USA - PPLs Lake P7 Core (6) Depth... | ecosystem: Environmental > Aquatic > Freshwater >...
AAAACCATCATTAATATGTAAATTGTATTCAGTGAAATTCCTTCCGGCTTCATCGCTTACAAAAAGTTCAATGCATGAAGGAGATTGCGATAACACCTGGCACTGTCCATTATTAAAAATAATTTCACCAAGTGCTATTTCCTGTTTGGTGAGTTTACCCGTTATTTTACTTTTTTGCCCGGTTATAATGTTGTTTAAGTCCATTGTGTGTTTTTTTGCCGAACTTACGAATTTGATCAATTAAAATTCAACCAAAAAGAATAAAATAATCTTATTTATAGTAAAATATTGATAATTAAGCGTAACTTGCACCCATTATTTTAAAAATTATATTATGAACAAAGGAACAGTAAAATTTTTTAATGACCTGAAGGGTTTTGGGTTCATTAAAGACTCAAATTCATCAAAAGAATATTTCGTACATTCTTCAGGACTTAAAGAAAGTATTGAAGAAAATGACGAAGTAACATTTGACTTACAAGAAGGTAAAAAAGGATTAAATGCGGTAAATGTTAAACTTGCATAGTTTATATATACTTTAAACATTTAAAATTTTGAGCCCCGCATTTTCAGCGGGGCTTTTTTTTAGGCATTATGTTAGTATTTCGGAAATACCAGGTTACGCATATCAACCGGTAAATATTTGCCAAATTGATTTATAATAAGCATATCAACTTCGACATATCATTTTATGTGTTGGTTTTTCGCAAGGTTATTTTATAAAACGTTTCGTAACTGATTCCCCATTCTTTGTAAACACAAGTGAATAAACGCCAGATCTTAAAAAGGTTACATCTATTTTATCGGAAACCAATACAATTGACAATACTTGTCGGCCAGCCAAATCAAACACCCTGACCTGTCCGCCTGACAAATCCTGATTAGAAAATATTTTTAACTCATCATGCACTGGATTAGGATAAAGTTCAAAACTGGTTATAGCATTAGTCGCATATGTTGTTGTATTTGATAACATCTTTCCAAGTGCAGCTTTTGTTGAGCTTTGATAAGTGATACGGAACCAATTTAAGTTCCAACCTCCTTCTTGTGCATAAATACCTACATTATGGTTTCCAGCTGTCATGTTAACAATATGGGAGATAGTTGTCCAGTTTTGCCAACCTCCGGTTGAAGGTATATTCATGTAACCTAGAATAGTAGCACCTGCATTTATATCGGTGGACAAGCGTCCTCTTCCATTCAGACTTGCTACTCTATACTCAATTTGATATGTTCCGGTATAGGGGAAGTAAATTTCATTAAAAGCCATCCAATCGCCGGCATCAATATATCCCACATTAGTTCCACCTCCGGCATCTGTGGTGCTTTCAGTTTGCACGCCAGCCATGTAGCTATAATTCTCAGCTTCTATAGTTTTTACACTACTTAAGACTCCTCCATTTTGATACACCCTTACATAATCAACATACATATAGGCAGGAAAGGCATTGTTATTGATGCTTAACCCTGGCCAGTTACCTCCAATAGCCATATTTAACAATATAAAAAATTTATTCTGAAATTCGCCCGTACCATTTACACCATTTGTGATATCAATTATATGATATTGGTTGCCATCCACAAACCATTTTATCGTAGTAGTATTCCATTCAATACTATAAACATGATAGTTCGTAACAGCAACTTCGGTATTTCCTCCATAAGAAGCATAGTTTCCATTATTATCCGACCAATGAACTGTACCGTAAGTTTTATTTTCAGCATTCACATGCTCCATAATATCAATTTCACCACAGGAAGGCCATTTAACCGAATAAATATTATCTCCAAGCATCCAGAAAGCAGGCCATATACCCTGGAATGCAGGCATTGCTATGCGAGCTTCAATTTTTCCATACTTCCAGGATTTCTTGCCCTGAGTTTTCATTCGTGCGGAAGTATAATTATAGCCCCCATAGTTTTCATGTTTGGCGGTAATAATAAGCTGTCCTTTTTTTACTGTTGCATTTTCCTGACGTTAATATTGGAGCTCATTATTACCCCATCCACCGGAGCCATTCCCCGTTTCGAATACCCAATCAGAACTAATACCATTGGTGAACTCATCAGACCAAACCAGTTGCCAGTTCTGAGAAAAAGAAGCGGACACTGTTAAAAACAGTACCATCACAAAAGGAATTACATGTTTCATAAGCGTTTGATTTAAGTAATTAGAAATATTAGATTGTACTATAATTATTTTTTGTTTTATGTAGTTTAACTTATTAAGCTGGCAAATTAATAGAAATCCACAACAATCTTTTTTACATTTCTATTCCTCATAAAAACCATTTCGCTATATTCTTTATTTATTGTATTTGTTGAGAAAAAGATTCTATTATCATCAATTAATTCTACTTCAATTCCTTCTTTTTTCGATAAATTGTAAACAATAGGTATGCCGCATAATAAAAATGCAATAGAGTCTTTTTCAAGATGCAGAGCTTCCTTTTCTTTCCCTCTGTAATAGAGCCATTCAGCTGGTTGTTTTATAAATTCATCCCAATTCAATAATGATGGTTTAAATGAAATTTCTCCTTTTTCAACAATTACTCCCAATTCTCCAAACCGCGAAATTATATCCTCTTTTACCTGACCAGTCATTCCAGGTTGCTGGACACCAGCAAATGAAGGCGTATGAGAATACGGATCGATAGGGAATGCGCCATATCCAGCAGGTGTTTTACCTGTGCCTAATCCTTCTTTTATCAAATAATATTGCGACTTAATTTTATTTAATATCTCTTTCTTTGAATTCTTATTTACTGCATCAAACCAAAGCTCCTGCACTGATAGCAGTAATTTTGATACCATATGCCAATAAATACAACCTAATCCCTCGTATTTGTAAAATGTACCAGACCTCCCGGTAAAGCTTTTATGATTGAATAAATCAACATAGATATTACAAATTATATCTGTTTCATCTGATTTCAGCCCTTGTTCTTTGATTAATTCCTGTCTCAATTCTGCAACATTTCTATAGATACCATTAAAATGGCAGTCGCCTTTTATATCAGTCTCAATGTATTTTGTCTTCTTTAATTTTAGTTCGTTCATCAGAAATGATGATTTCCTGATTTCTGCCGATGCTATAATATTCTTTTCGAGAAAAGAAGGTAAATTTCTGTCGGGGTAGAGCATATAACTTTTCTGGTCAGTCCGGTACATTTTACTTAGCCTCAATGCCTCAAGAAGTTCAATACCCTTATCGGGTGATAAAAATCCTGAACCTAATATTGCTACTTGTCCTTCAAGCATTTCATAGAGATGCTCAACCGAATAGCCCTCCGTTCCAATGCTTATAAGATTATAAGAATGATATAAACCGTCTGGCCTTTTGTTTAGATGAATTGTTTGGTATAAATAAAGTCTGCTTAACTTAAAAAATTCGAGCAGTTTATTTTTATCAATATTGGTCCGTCTACCAATAAACCCTGAATAAGCCTTAATTCGATAATATTCACCAGCTATACCAAGAGTATCCATGAACTCTTTACGTTCCTTGTTTGATATTTTACCATTTAACAAATATGAGCGGGACTCAAATACATCATAAACCTTTTTAAAAAAATCGGCAACTTCTGTTGAAATAGCAATTTCCTTATATTCCAGTTTTTGAAATAAATCAGTTATGAAATTCAGGTATTTATAAAGATTATAGAGAGTGACCATAGAAAGCCCATAACCAACAAGAGCATTGTTGGCATCGTTCCACTCAGGGCGTTGTGTACTCATCCAAATTCCACCTCCCGGAACAAAGTTGCTGATTTTTGCCAGTAAGCTTACCAGTATTTTCTCAGTCAGGTTAACCTTGTAAGGTGTCCCATCAGATGCTAGTATTAGTTTACCATCAGAACCCATTTTGCTTACCCTGTCGCGAATAATCTTGTCAAGGCTATAATCGTATTCAACACTATTGCGCGGATCAAGAATTAGTTCGTTATATGGTTTAATTCTGTATGGAACATTAGCATAAACAAATATTTCGCTAACAAACATATGCTCAAGTGCTCCAGGATGATATTTTACTGAAAGCCCGAAAAGATTGAGCAAATAGATTATCTGGTGGTCGCCCCAATAGCCAATGTTCGACCATGGGTCGTCAGGGTCGGGGACTTCCCAATCGAACCCATCATTTGTAATCCGATATGGGTTATATCCATCAATTGTTGATGCATTAACGAATTTTGCTATAAAGCTTTCGATATATTCAGGATAAGAAAGAGATAAGGCCTGCCAATTTTGAAAAATATCGCGCCAGTTACCTTGAAAGTAAATATTTTCACTGCCATCAGGTTTTTTAATATCTATTGAAAAAAGGTTCCATGGCCTGCTTGGGTCACCATGTCTCCTTCCAAAGGTAAGTGGAAGATATTCGAGAACAATGCGCTCAAGATCAGGACAATTAATTGCAATAACTTTTTTATTTAACTCTGATCGATGTATTTCATCAGAAAGCAAGCTAAGGAATTCTTTGTTCTCTTTAAATACATGCTGGTTCCAATTCTCAATATACCTTAGTAAATCTTTTTTCGATAACTGATAATCATTGGCAAAAATTCCTCCGCGCATTATGTTATAAAGGGTATTTGAATAATGCCTGTTATCGGCCATTGCATTAGCAGTTTTTTGAAAGCCGTCAGCTGACGCAACTTTTTTTATAAGCCTTTCTGTCCCTTTATTTATATCTGCAATAATATCAGCATGATCAATGTTTTCAAGCTGTTCCATAAGTTTAACTATATCAGATGGTCCTTGGTTAAGATCTGCAATAAGTAACCAACTTTTTGAAGATTGGGACTGAAGTTTAATCCTATCATTCACAAAATATGAACCCCGTCGTCCTTTTAATAATTGCTCGGTCACAATACCCTCGCCTGAAACAAACCTATCAAACTGATCGGTCGATAATAATACTCCAGGTTTTATTAAGCCTGACTGCCATATTGTAGTAGCTTTAAGGGCTTCACTTGGTTCAGCTTTATCAGTAAGTATTGCGCTTAAAGCATAGATTCCCAATCCTGTATTTTTATCAACTTCACATTTTTTGTACCCATCGACCAATGTGCTCATATTGGCTTGTAAGCTTCGGTTTACTCCATAAGGCATAACATTCCTAATACCATCCAATACTTGGCATTCAACTTCCTCGTTATTATTAAGATTCATTAATATTGATTGACGGACAAAGCCATATTTATTGCTATTCATCCAGCAGTAAGAGAAAGCTATTTTCAGGTCGTGATTGATTTCTTCAAAAAGAAGCTTATTTCCATAGGTGCTTTTATACAAGTTTTGCTCAACCTGGTAAATTCCTTTATGTTTGATTTCAAAGGGCTCCCAAAGATATGTCCTGTCATTCCTTTGAACCAGAATAATAGTTTTAGATCCAGTATTTACAGAGGCATCGTGTATTTTATCGTCGGTAATATATGGAAACAGTGCCGAATCTGGATTTCGTCTTCCGCAAGTTATTCCTCCATGACTTGAGACATACATCCAATGGTCAGAATCGCTTACCACGGTAATAAAAAATGGAGGCATTGCCAGGTAATTCGAAATTTTATAAAAATCTTCGCCTTTTATGGCGACAATTTCACCATTTATTTTGTTCTCATCCTGTTTTAAAATATTATTGCCCAGAAGAATTTCCATACCGCCTTTCATTATCTTTTTGCATCAACCATTATTCTGCATAAAAAGGAATATTAGCTGTCGCTGCATGTCCTTTATTATCTAAAACATAGATATAAAGCCGATATGCACCTTTTATTTCAGGTCTGTCAATAGTAATAACAGGCCCATCGAAAATAAGTGTAATGCTATCGGGTTTGCTTTCAAAATCGCCTCCCATTCCTAAATCGGTACTTTCATGCAATATTTCCCATTTATAAGTAAGGGAATCATTATCAAAATCTTTTGCAAAAGCTAAAGCATAGAGCTTTTCATTTGTCTTTATTTTAATACTTTGATAGGCATTTTTGCCATTTAGCCTGACGCTGTCAATCACCGGACTGCGGTTTTCAGGCCATTCTCCATTCCAGATATAGTGCATAGCATCAACGGTCTCCATTTCTTCACCATTTTCAGTAAACATACCATACCATGTAGGAGTACGTTCCTGCTTTTGGCCCCAAAGAAAGACATATGAGCCCAGGCATTTCATTGTATCAATCTGAATAGCTGAAGTATAACGGCCGATAAAAGCTTTGGCCTTTTCGCTGCTTGTTGGTTCTATTGCAGCCTCCCATTCAGTTAAGGGAACTTCCCAATGGCCTGTCGATCCCCATTCAGTAACCATGTATGGCCCGTCCCATCCAGAATCAGCAATACGTTGCTGAAGGTTCACTATATCGCCATACATCTGGATCGAAATAAAATCAATATCGCTGCAATGTTCCTTAATATAATCAATTTCATTTTTGCTTATTCCGGCAAGTGTAGTAGTGGTTATATGGTTTGGGTCAATTTCGTGGATCATTTTTGAAAGATCGTTGACAGCATCGTATACCTGAAACGATTTTGTGTGCAGGTTTAATTCATTACCAATTGCCCATCCAAGCATTGCAGGATGGTTTTTTAACCTCAATACTTCTTTTTTCAGATAATTATATTGCTCATTTACCCAGACTGTATCATCGTAGTTATAACCATGACGTTCACGGCCAACCTCTAATCCCATTAAAACCATTAATCCGTTTTTATGTGCCTTATCGAGTATAGCCAGTGCTTGTTCAGTGCCATTTTCTGTCCTCCATGTACGGAATGAATTTGCACCATGCCTGCTTAAAGTTTCAATATTTCCAAATTCCAGGCCTGCACCTTTAACATAAAATGGCTTATTATTAACAAACAACAGGTACTTCCCCTTTATTTGCTTGAGTTCGACCTTTGCCGGGGTATTTTTTTCTGCATCGAAACTACCTTTACAGGAAAAATTTGATATAAGTAAAATACAAAAACTATATGCCAGTATTAATCGCATTGATTTTATCATTTTTTTTAACTGATTTATTGATAAGGATTTTTTCTAATTCTTCAAGTGACCTTCCTTTTGTTTCAGGGATATATCTGATAACAAACAGTAAGCCTGCAAAGCAAATGATAGCGAGGATTGCAAAGGTTGCTCCGGATCCTAGTTTTGCAAGTTCCATCGGAAAAATTGTAATCACCAATGCACTAACAAGTGCATTAAAAGCACCTGCAACAGATATCGCAAGCCCACGGATATGATTTGGAAATATTTCAGAAAGCAAAGCCCAGGTCACTGGCCCTAGTGATATGGCAAAAGAAGCTATAAACAGGAGTATGCTTAATAATACCATTATAGCATTTATCTGAATACAATTCTTCAGGAAAACACTTCTGGTTTTTTCATAAAATTGACCTGTTATGATTTCGATATCCTTAAAAAATTTTACTTCCGATGAGTATTCTGCATTTAATATGGCCGAAAGACCAATTTCAATATCCTCTATCTCATGTTCTTCTATGCCTTTCTCATTTAGCTCACTGACTATTTTATTAATAGAACTGTCGGTAACAGAATATTTAGCGTTGTAAAAAGCAAATGATGAAAGGGAGTACGCTGCAATGATACCTATCATACCAATGATTAGTAAGGGTTTTCGTCCAAGCTTATCGATTAAGTACATTGCCAATATTGTAAATACAACATTAACTACCCCTAATATAAAAGCCTGCGTAAAAGCTGAATCGCGTCCACCTCCGGCTGCCTCAAATATCATGGGGGCATAATATAAAATTGCATTAATGGCTGATATTTGCTGCAGACAAGCAATACCTAACCCAATAATCATTATTGACCGCATTTCGCGGCTGAAAAGTTCCTTAACATATACCCTGTTTCGGCTTTTTTCAGTACTTATACTTTGGCCTATTTCATCTATTGTAGATTTGGCATATACTTCACCTCCTATTTTTTTCAGTATCCTTAATGACTCGTCAGTCTGTGAATGTTGAGCTAACCACCTCGGACTTTGGGGAACAAAAAATAGTAATAAGAAATATAGAATAGCAGGAATAACCCCGACCCCGAGCATCCATCGCCATGTAATATCAGGATCGGTAACTACTTTGTTTATTAGGAAATTTGAGAAAAAAGCCACGGAAATACCAAGAACAATATTGAGCTGATTAATAGACACCAATGTTCCCCTGTATTTTTGAGGCGCTACTTCGGCAATGTACATTGGGGCAACTAAAATAGCCATTCCCACACCTAAACCGCCTACAATACGGGATGCAATAAAAACTGTAAGATTAGTGGCCAGGGCAGTTCCTAATGCGCATGAAGTAAATAGGATTGCAGTACCTATAAGGATAATTTTACGCCCATATTTATCGGCCAGTATCCCTCCGAGAAAATTGCCAATGATCGAACCTGCAGTAAGCGAACTCACCGAGAAGCCAAACCAAAAAGAAGCCTGATCGAGCCCGAAAACTTCGGAATAGTATGGTATTGCCCCTGCAATTACAGCACTGTCGAACCCAAGAAGAAATCCTCCGAGCGCAACGACAAATGATAAGAGGGCGACATATAGTTTGTTGATTTTTGAATCCATTCAAAATAGTTTTATTGGTTTTGGACCTTTATAAATTTAAAAGGGTATAAATCCTCCTGTTTATTAAGCTGAATAAAATAGACACCCGGATTGAGATTGCTAATATCAATGCTTGTCCTAGGCTCAATTATTCCTGAAAACTCAGATTTGCCAATACAGTTGAAAATTGTATACACCTGAGAAGATTGTATATTTTCAACAAAAAGATTATCTGAAGCAAGAGAAGGATTAATAGCAATGTTTTCGGAGTTGAAGCCGTTATTTATTCCTGATGTTATTCCTTTCTGATAGACCCTGATAAAATCGACTTCCATTTTTTGTGGGAATACAGTTGACCCGTCGGGATACCCCGGCCAGTTACCTCCAACAGCAATGTTAAAAATGATAAAGAAAGATTCGTGAAATTCGCTTAAATGAGCAGGAGTAATATCAATAACATTATATTGTTGTCCGTCGATAATCCATTTAATGAAATTTTGGTCCCATTCAATAGAAAAAACATGGAAAGTATCAGCAAAAATCCCGTTTGCAAGCTGATAATTTCCCCCATAACTGGCATGATTAGCATTGGCATCGCCCCAATGAACTGTTCCATATATTTTATCATCTTTTCCTTCACCTCCACCAATTAATTCAACTATATCAATTTCGCCACAGGCAGGCCAGTTTGTGCCTTCAAAAATATTTTTGCCCAACATCCAGCATGCAGGCCAAATTCCTTTTCCATATGGCAACTTTATCCTTGCCTCTACTTTTCCATAAGTCCAGTACCTTTGATTATGATAAGATATGATGCGTGCCGAAGTATAATTGCTTCCTGAATAGCTTTCCTTATGGGCTTCGATAATCAGAGAACCATTTTCAACACGACAATTTTCGGCTCTGTCTGAGGTATAATACTGCCATTCATTGTTACCCCATCCACCTGCACCTTTCTCATAATCCCAATTGTTTGGATCAGGGACACCGCTATAATCAAATTCATCACTCCAAACCAGCTCATAGGATTGGGCTTTCACCGCACTAAATAAACATATCAGAAGAATTATTGATACACAGTATTTCATTACCTTTTCTGTTAATGATTATTCTATTTGACAAATAATTTTTCAGTATAATTGCCCGCTTTTATCAGATAAATACCAGAAGTCAGATTTGATAGGTCAATTTTATCGGTAGTTGAGTTTGTAACTTTTGTTATAACCTTATTGCCAATAATATCATAAATATTAACTACTGAGTTTATCTCTCCACTTATGTATAGTGCATCATTCACAGGATTTGGATAGACCTTAAATACTGAACTCGCATTATCTGATACAGAACTAATCTCTTCAGCTCCAAAATTTATGTTATCGAAATAGTTTATGCTTCCAACAGTTCTTGTTTCTGGAAAATCAGGTATTAGGATTATCCTGCTAATAGTATTTGTATCCCCAATGAATTCAGAGAAATCGAAGGTCAGCTCTTCCCAACTATTAGCTACAGTGTTCGAAACTTTTACTTCTTTTGCATAATCTGCGCTGTTAAGTGCTTCAAACTTTAAATCAAAATCACTTATTACATCTTTATATACTTGTATTTTAATTATTGAATTTTCTGCACTCCACTTAAAGGGTGTAATTAAAGTTATAGAATGCATTCCGGCCCAGGGATTTGCATTTTGCAAGACCTCCAGTTTACCAACTTTAGCTGTAGTATTCAATCCGGTTGCATCTGGATTGTCAGCTAGTGCAGAATAAGTAGGATTGTCAGTTACATTTGCAAAGAAAAAACAGT
>Ga0105103_10002145_pt1 | contig 10365 bp, 12 predicted proteins | sample PPLLaktember2015_2_FD_79107 | JGI IMG/M metagenome (GOLD analysis project Ga0105103, IMG submission 79107) | Freshwater sediment microbial communities from Prairie Pothole Lake near Jamestown, North Dakota, USA - PPLs Lake P7 Core (6) Depth... | ecosystem: Environmental > Aquatic > Freshwater >...
ATGGCGGTACCTGCAACGGGCTACCTTGCCAACTGCGTTGACACCGAGGGGAACTCCTTCGGGCTCTGGGAAGAGAATAAGGAAGCGAAGTGAGCGGGCGGGATGCCGGGACCATACAGCCGGTCCCCCGGGGATTCACGGCCGGGAAGGTTCAACTGGCTGCTGCCGCCCGCAGGATCTTTTCAAGGTCGATCTTCTTCATCCTGTAGAGTTCAATCATGACCCGCTGGGATTTTTCAAGGTCGGGACCTTCCATGATCTCCTGGATAACAGACGGCGCAATCTGCCACGAAACGCCGAACCGGTCCATCAGCCAGCCGCAGGGCTGTTCAATCCCTCCCCGCGAGAGGGCCTGCAAGAGCAGTCGATCTGCTCCTGTGTCTCGCAGCTTACGTACAGCAAAGTGCTCCCGGTAAAGTTCCCGAAAAATCAGCCGCCATTTACTGCGACGATTTCCATGCCGTTGAGCAGGAACCTGATGGTCTTTATGGTTCCCGCCGGCCCTGGCATGTTGTCTCCGGTCATTTACGGAACATCCCGCAGGGCTGCAAGTTCTTTCTCGCCGTAGCGGGTGGTATTCAGGATTCGACAGGTCCCGAATACCTGGGAGAACACAGCAATGTAGAACTTCACCGCTTCTTCCGCATTGTTCCGGAACATGAGGTTCAGGATAAGCGCCGTCATTCAAACTCCCGGCCCGGCCGGGCGGCATCCGGTACAGGCCGCTGCATCATGCCTCAACGATAACCTGGAACCCGCCGTACGCCATACGCTTCATGTCGAACGGCATTGGCCTGTCCTTGTTCTTCGGATCATTGATTTCCGGGTCCTGCATCACCTTTGCATTTACCTCATCGCGGTGTGCCTTCGATTTGTAGACGATGAACGAGAATACTACTGTCTCTCCTTCCTTTGTTTTTGCCATTTTCGGGAACGTGAGCTTTGCCCATTCGGGGGCCATGTCGTCGCCGACACACTCGAAATATTCCAGGGCGCCGTACTTCTTCCAGGTCTTTGCGCCCTCCTCTGCCATCTCGCGGTACGCCGGCAGGTTTTTTTCTGGTACTGCGATAACAAATCCGTCAACGTATTTCATCGGTTTCATCATCCTGTTTTTTCGTGAGTCTCATCCTTTCTCGCGATAAAATTATCCCTGAGTTTCAGATTCTGTGCCATCCTTTGTAGGAAGTGCCGGCCGGGTGCCGCGGGATTTGGTAGCATCAAAAATATTATCATTGATCCTTGTTCACGGGGTCATATGGCTACCATTGTCCATTTTGATGTACCGGCAGACGATCCCGAACGCGCGAAGAAATTTTATGCTGCGCTCTTCGGCTGGAAATTCGACCTTGTCCCCGAGTTCCAGTACAACCTGATCACGACCACGAACCTTGACGGGACACCGGGCGTTGGCGGCGGCCTCGGGAAGCGGATGGATCCCTCGCAGCGGATGATGAACTATTTCGGCGTCACATCGATCGACGCGGCGATGAATCAGGTCACGAAACTGGGAGGGAAGCTCGTCTCGCCCAAGATGCCGGTGCCCGGGATGGGCTGGCTGGTGAACTGCATGGACACGGAGGGGAATGCCTTCGGCCTCTGGGAAGAGAACCCGGGAGTGAAGTGACCGTTGAAACCCGGGAGAGCGGGACCGCCGGCACGGCACGCGGTGACCCGGGGAGGGACCGGGAACGCTGTTCATGGCTCGGCACCGGCACCGATGACCTGATGGTCCGGTACCATGACGAGGAATGGGGCTTCCCCGTCCACGATGACCGGGTCCTTTTCGAGTTCCTGATCCTGGAGGGGGTGCAGGCCGGGCTTTCCTGGCAGACCGTGCTCAACAAGCGGGAGAATTACCGGAAGGCTTTCCATGATTTCGACCCGGAGGCGGTCGCCCGTTTTACCGGTACGGACATCGGGCGCCTCCTTTCCGATCCCGGGATCATCCGGAACCGGCTGAAATTGTCCGCGGCAGTCCAAAATGCCCAAAAATTTCTTGACGTTCAGAAGGAATTCGGATCCTTCGATGCCTACATCTGGCAGTTTGCCGGTGGCAAGCCGATCGATCACCGGATCCGGTCGATGGGCGACATTCCCGCAACCTCTCCTGAGTCGGAAGCCATGAGCCGGGACCTGAAGAAGCGGGGGTTCATGTTTGTCGGGCCAACGATCTGCTATGCGTTCATGCAGGCTGTCGGTATGGTCAACGACCACGAGACCGGCTGTTTCCGGTACGCGGAGGCGAAGCGGGCCGGCGGCCGGATGTAGACCGATTTCCCTGGAGTGAGGCGGATGGGGTCGGGCGGTGTACTTTGGATCGCATGTGAGATGGCCTGTCCTGGATATTAACGTCAGAATTTTTGTGGTTTACCGGGTTTATCATGGTCCCGTTTTACCAAAGTACACCGCCCGACCCCCTTAACCCTTTTCAGTTTTTAGCCGGCTTTTTTGAATAATTTTAAGCGGTTACGACGTGAAATAAACGTGAAGGGAGGGGCCGGGATGCCCCAGGGATGCGAGGGGGGTCGGATGGTGTACTTTGGATCGCAGACCGGGACCTGCAGGGGATCATAGTCCGTTAAGGGTCTGCGTCTCCGTCGGAGATTGCTCGCAACTGCCTGTCAGACACCCGTCCCCTCTACCATTCAATTTACCTAGGAGCTGATACCGGAATATGTTTTAAGGTGTCTTTCCGTTTCAGAAATCCGCAGTGTTGCCCTTCTGGCACCAACCCAAGAATTTGGAAATATACTCATGTTTTAAGGGGGATCCAAAGAACAATACCTGGAGTTTCGATATAGATACTGCTGACTTTCCTACCGGGAACTATCAGGTTGATGTTATTGGCGAATCACAGAATGCAGAAGCAAAATCTTCGTTCAATCTGTCTGGATCCGTGATCGATCCGGCCTGCACGTGATGTTTTTAATATCGCAACCTTCTCCCCCCCCATCACCTTTATGACCTTTCCCATCAATATTTAAAGACCCAAGCTTGGACCCCTCAACAGGAGGGACGGCATGGTGCAAAGACTATGGCAGAAGTGGTCGAGGTTTTAGTACCCGGCGGAAAGGCAACGGCAGGTCCACCCCTTGGACCGTCGCTTGGACCACTCGGTATCAACGTGAAGGCCGTAGTCGACGAGATCAACAAGAAGACCGCATCCTTCAACGGGATGTCGGTCCCGGTCAGGATCGAAGTCGACGCGAAGAAGAACTTCACGCTCACGGTCGGTATCCCGCCGACCACGGCACTCATCAAAAAAGAGGCCGGTATCGAGAAAGGTTCTAAGGAGCCCAACGCCATTGTGGCAGGCAATCTGCCATTCGAGGCCGCTGTAAGAATTGCCAACATGAAACTCGAAGGCATGCTCTCCTACGAGCTGAAGACTGCCGTTAAGGAAGTCATCGGCACGTGTGTGAGCGTGGGGGTTACCGTTGACGGCAAGAAACCCAAAGAGGTTCTCGCTCTCATCGCAGAAGGCAAGTACGACAGTGTACTCGTGAAATAAACAGGAGAAAACCATAGGAGATCGGTAAGGTCCGGTCGCAGAACTATGGAGGAATCTGATGGTTGATAGGGCCAGAATTTTAAACGCCGTAACAACGGCGATTGAGAAAGCGCCAAAACGTAAGTTCTCTGAGAGTATTGACATTACCATCAATCTCAAGAATATCGATATGGCGCAGCCGAAAAATCGTATCGACGAGACGATTATGCTCCCCCACGGCACGGGTGAAAAGATTGAGATCTGTGTCATCGGGAAGGGCGACATCGTCACGATGGCAAAGGATGCCAAAGTCGACCTGATTATCGGCCCTGAAGAAGTTGAGCGGCTCGGCGGTGCACCCCGCGAAGCACGGAAAGTTGCCAGCAAATACCGGTACTTCCTTGCGGAGACGGCGGTCATGCCCGGTGTCGGTCGGTACTTAGGTCCCCGGCTCGGTCCGCGGGGCAGGATGCCGATGCCGATCCCGGCGCAGCAGGACATCCGCCCGATTGTCGAGCGCCTGCGCAACTCGGTGAAGATCCGTACAAAAGACAAGACGGTCTTCTCCACCAAGGTCGGAACAACGGCAATGAAGCCGGAACAGGTCGCTGAGAACATCGAGACGATCGTAAAGAGGATCGAAGCTGTCCTTGAACAGGGTCCCCTGAACATCCGTTCCGTCTTTGTCAAGACCACCATGGGTCCCGCAGTGAGGCTGGAATAATGGCGTTATACACCCACCACCTCCCCGCGTGGAAGAAGGAAGAGGTCGAGGACATCAAGAAGAACGCGAAAGCGTACAAGCTCATCGGGCTTGTAGACATGTACGGTATCCCCGCACAGCAGGTGCAGCAGATCCGCCGGAACCTCCGCGGAAAGGCTGTCATCAAGGTGACGAGGAACACCCTCATCAAGCACGCGTTCGAGGAGATCGGCGGGGATGTCAAGAACCTCGCGAAGTATATCTCCGGTCACTCGGCGATTATCTTCACCAACGACAACCCGTTCAAGCTCTATAAGCAGCTCGAGAAGACCAAGACCAAGATGGCGGCAAAGACCGGCGAGAAAGCGCCGGAGGATATCGTTGTTGCAGGCGGTCCCACCAGCTTCAAGCCGGGCCCGATTGTCGGCGAGCTCCAGCAGGCCGGCATTCCCGCGGCAATCGAAGGCGGCAAGGTCAAGATCCGAGAGACCAAGACCGTTGTTAAGAAAGGCGGCGTTATCTCGGCAAAACTCGCAGCGATCCTGGTCAAGCTCGACATCAAGCCCATGGACGTCGGTGTTGCCCTGCAGGCAGCATACCACGACGGCAATATCTACGAACCGTCCGTGCTTGCAGTTGACGAGACGGTCATCCTCGGACAGATCGCGCTGGCAGGCCGGCAGGCACTTGCCCTGTCGCTCGAAGCAGCGATCCCGACAAAGGACTCGATGGATGCACTCCTGACCAGGGCGGTCCGGGATGCACGCGGGCTTGCAGTTGAAGCAGCGATCTACGAGAAAGACGTTGTCGATGCGATTATCGGTAAAGCGTACAGAGAAGGCCAGGTCATCAAGACCCTGGTAAAATAATCATTTGAGATTTGAGGTGAAACAACATGGAGTATATCTATGCAGCACTTCTCCTGCACAAGGCAGGCAAGAAGGTCGATGAGAACGGCGTCAAGGCAGTCCTGACCGCCGCAGGTGTAGCAGCAGACGAGTCACGGATCAAGGCACTCATTGCAGCCCTCGAGGGCGTCAACATTGAGGACGCAATCAAGGCAGCAGCAACCGCCCCGGTCGCCGTTGCAGCAGCACCCGCCGCAGCAGGCCACGCAGCAGCACCCGCCAAGGAAGAGCACAAGGAAGAGCACAAGAAGGAAGACGAAGAGAGTGGCATGGCAGGGCTCGGTGCCCTGTTCGGCTAAATCTTTTTTCTCCGAATGGTTTTTCAAAATCCAAGAAGAGAAGATTTGTGCAGCAAATCGTCGAATTTCTTCTTCCAATCGTCAAATTCAACCGATCTGTTTTTCAAGAATCCCTGAGCAATCGTCGTGATAAGAAGTTCATCCCGTCCACAGCCCGACTGCCGGGAACAGTTTTGCCAGGTACAGGATATCCGGCTGCCCGGTAGAGAGGTGGAGTGCAACGATAAACGCGAAGAGAGCAAGCAGGGGATACAGGAACCAGCTCGCCCCGGTACACGGGCGGGCGGAATGATTGATCTGCCGGGCAGAGTACAGGGCGTCGATGATACCAAGGGCCCAGATCCCGTAGAAAAAGACATGGTGATTCTCGGTTACCATGCTCAAGGGAATCATGTCAAATGCTATCGCGATGAATGCAAGGAAAAACAAGAGCCCCTTGAGGACTTCCCCGTTATAGAACTGGCCGGGGCCCGGGCTTATGGCGGAAAGGATCCCCGCGATGAACGGGTTCCTGACTGAAACAGCGTAGGTCTCGGGTTTTACCGTGGATGGGGCGCTAAAATTCTGCTGGTCGTGCAGCCGCTTGTGGCAGGCACGGCAGAAAAATTCGTCGTATGTGACGATTGCACCGCAATACGGGCAGTTGCGCCCGATTTGTTCCCTGCTGCCCATCCCAGAACTATCAAAAGGTATAACGATAAAGAGTTTGCCCCGGGTTTTTAATAAAACGGGGCGATTGCAGAGCAGGACCTACTTCTCTAGCGGGAGCCGGAAAACGAAAAAAACCATGTGTTCTGCAGCACATCTCTTTGCACAGACTCAAATGTCGTCCTCCGCTATTTAGACCGGCAGGGGTATCCGTTGCAGGAAACGCGGTCTTCCGATATCAGACCGGCATTGCGGTATAGATATTATGTTTCGTTGAGACGATCTTCACCCGTAGGTTGCCAGCCTGTTTTTCACAGTTGTACACGGACACAACCCGGTTACGGGCAACCCCGAGCATCTCGCCATGGATCCAGCCCGGCGCCCGGATCTCGACGGTCACTTTCTCGCCCCTTGAAAAAACAAGCGGGACAAACGGGCGCCGGACCGTGCCAAAGTCCCGTGCGGGATTCAGCTCGAGTTTTTGGCCGAACTCCTTCTCCCATGGCCGGAGGCTCCGGTTGTAAAACTGCCACCAGCTCTGGGCCTTCACTCCTTTGGGCGACCTGCCATAGCGGTAATGCTCGAACTTCTGGATACCGAGAGGCGGGAACCGTTTGCCGGCCCCGATCTCCTGTGCAAACCGGATCAGTTTCGGGATCTCGGCATCGTTGATTCCCGGGATATAGACCGGGGCGATCAAGAGGTCGATGCTGCTTTCGGCAACTGCCCGTGCGGATGTTGTTAATGCATCGATATCAAACCATGCAACCCCCGCAAGTGTTTTGGCGATCGCGGGATCCAGTGCATGGAGCGAGAGATTGATCCGGTCGAGCCCTGCAGTTTCAAGGGCTGCAATGGTCTTTGTGTCGAGCAGGGTACCGTTGGTCTGGAGCGAGATGGCAGTTACTTCCTCAATTTCCCTGATTGCCGCAACAAGCTCCGGAAGACGGCGATACATGAGGGGCTCGCCGGGCGAATCGATATGGCACTCCACCCCTTGGCCTTTGAAGGCGGCGATTTCCTGCACCGCCCCGAGCAGGTACTCCATCTCGACCTCATAGCTCGTGGCCCGGGTCGATGATTCCGGCCCGGCATCCACCGAGCAGAACGGGCAGTTTAAGTTACAGCCGCAGCTCGGGCGTACCTGCAACAGGCTCGTTCCCCGGTCGATGATGCCAAAATAGAGCGAGCCGAGGAGCGGGATTGCCGATTCTTCGGTGATAGGGAAATGAGTCATAAAATTTTGGGGGTGCGGGCCTGCAGTTACACCCGCTCCGGGCGGAGCCGGTAACCATGCCACTCCCCGTGTCCGAGAGCCGGGCAGGGATTCTCCATGCGGGCAAAAACGAATTCGAAAGCTTCCTGTTCCATGGCAATCCGCCCGGTCCGCTTACAGTAGCGTACAAATGCCTCGTACATGGCATTACAGGGAACATGTGCCGCCGGGTCCGGCACCAGCACATCCTCGTGGAACCGCCAGATGCCTTCGAACTCCCGGTCTTCCTCCAGGATCGGCCGTGCGATATCCTGGTCCACGATCTCAGTCGCCACCTGTTGCCGGGAGATCTCCCGGAAGTCACGGTAATAATCGGCCACGACCGTCAGGCCCTGCCGGAGGTCGTTGAGCTCCAGTTCAAGGTTTTTTATCTTCTTTTCCTGTTCCTGGATCTTGTCAGCGGGTTCCATTGTTCGTTATTCCACAATTTCTTTTTTGTGCATCATTAAATGTCCGGCAATGCAATTTACGCAGATTCAGCCCAAAGGTTTTTTCTGTGATAAGCTGCCCCCCCTTACGCCAGCCCTGCCCCTGTTGGGGGCGGGGGCGTTTGCGATAAGACGGAGTCGGTTAGTCCGGATTTTTTCAACTTTCCAGAGCAGGTAATACGGGGCTATCGCAAGAGTGGGTAATAAATTCCTGAAAAAGATTTCCAATGTGCTCTCATTCCCTCCTTTTCTCAAGCATCATCCCGGTATACACGCACTGGCCGAACGACACGCAGCCGTCACCCAGCGGATAATCGGGATTGATGATGCAGGTGAAGCCCCGGGCAAGGATCTCCTGCCGGATGGTCTCGCGGATCGCGTGGTTGTAGGCAACCCCGCCGCTCAGGGCGATGTTCTTCATCCCCTCCCGTTCAGCAGCCCGTATACCAAGGGCCGCAATCCCCCTCGCAAGGTTGTACTGGAAGGATGCGGCGAGCGACCGGACCTGCCGGTGATCGCCTTCGTCCATGTTCTGCATATGCAGAAACGCCGTTTTCATCAGGGCGCGGCTGGAGAGTATCTCGCAGCCGTTGAGGGTAGTAAACGAGAGATCCCAGGGCTCTGCCGCCATACCCGCGGCGTGGGCCTCGAGCTTCATGGCAGGTTCCCCGTCATATGTCCGCTCACGGCAGATGCCGAGCAGGGCGCTCGCGGCATCCAGCACCCGCCCGGTGCTGGTGGTCACCGGCACATTGAATCCTGAGGCCACCTGTTTTTTCAGGACCCCCATGTCCACGTCAGGCCAGCCGCGGGAACCGAGGAGGGAGAGCACGTCATCGTCCGGCAGGATGCCGTAGAGCATCCGCTCCGGGAAGCGGGTGGCAAGGTCGCCGCCCGGCATAGCCACCGGCTCCAGATGTGCAACCCGTTGTAAGTCCGGCACCTGCCCGCAGAAGACCTCCCCTCCCCAGATCGTGCCGTCATCGCCGTACCCGACCCCGTCAATAGCGATACCGATACAGGGGCCGGTCGTTGCCGCAGCGATATGCGCCCGGTGGTGCTGGACGGGGACCAGTTCAAGGTTGTTCTCCGCTGCAAGTTCGCGGGCGAAGCGGGTCGAGAGGAAGCGGGGGTGGAGATCGTGGGCAATTACATCCACCTTCGCCCCGAGGATCCGCTTAAGATTCGTAACGGTCTCCTGCAGGTACTCAAGGGTCGGCGGGTTGCGCACGTTCCCGACATGCGGTGAGGTGACGGCAAACCCGCTCCGGTAGATCGTGGCATTCGCGTTCAGTTCGGGGCCGACACCGAGGATGCAGTGGTTCCCGAGATCGACCGCGGTCCTTTTCGGGGCAATCCCCCGGGAGAGGCGGATGATGTACCCGTCCCGCATCACGGAATCGTCGCACCGGTTGACGATCGTGCGGTTATGGGTGAGGAAGAAGTCGGCATCCCGGTGAAGGTTCGCCATCGCCACATCGATCTCCGTGATCATCGGGTAGCCGGGCATGTTGGCGCTGGTCATGATCAGGAGCGGGTGGTTGAGGTGGGAGAAGAGGAGGTGGTGGAGGCCGGTATAGGGGAACATGCAGCCGATGGTGTGGAGGTTGCTGATGTCCGAATGGGCCGAATGGTCCCGCTTTTCGAGAACAACGATCGGGTGGACCGGGCTTTCGAGCAGTTTTCTGTCCTGCGGGGAAACAACGGCCAGCAGGTCGATATGGTCCGGGCGGACCATGATTGCAAACGGCTGCTCGATCCGGCCGAGGCGGTGCTTGAGCGTGCCTGCCGACTCCCTGATACAGGCGAGGTGGAAACCGCCGATCCCCCGCGTGGCAAGGATGAACCCGGCATCGAGCAGCCCCGCTGCCTCTTTCACCGGGTCGGAACCACCGACCATGTTCCCGAGCTTGTCATACAGGGCGAGTTCCGGCCCGCAGCTGGTGCACGCGATCGTCTGGGCATGGTGGCGCCTTGAGTACGGATCGCCATACTCATCCGCACAGGATGGGCACATCGGGAAGTCAGCCATCGCGGTCCGTTCGCGGTCGTACGGAATACCGCTGATAATACTGTAGCGGGGCCCGCAGTTCACGCACGACGTGGCCCAGTAGTTTTCGTACCGCCCGCCCTTCCGGGAAATATCGGTAATGCACTCGCTGCAGATCGCAATGTCGGGCGGGATCATGCCGGTATGGGAACCGGTCGCGCTTGGCAGGATGAAAAACCCGTCCGGGATCTCCCGGATGGTCCCGCTCACTTCCACGGAATCGATCCGGGAGAGCGGGGGGCCTAATGAAACAGCGCCGACAAATTCCTCGAACCGCTCCCCCCGGGCATAAATCTCGACCTCGCTGCCGAGGTTTTTTACCGAACCGGCGATGCCGAGGTCGCAGGCCTGGGCGTAGACGAACGGGCGGAATCCGACCCCCTGAACAATTCCGCGAACCGTGATTCTGCCCGTTTTCTGCATGATTTGTGTCGCAAAATTTTATTGATGCGTGGAGCGATATAAGTATAGGGTTTTTACAGTGCCGGGCCATATTCGAATCGTAAACGATCCCGTAGAGCTTGTTCCTCTCCTGATGACGTTCAACGACCCCGCTTTTA
>Ga0105103_10002146_pt1 | contig 10360 bp, 10 predicted proteins | sample PPLLaktember2015_2_FD_79107 | JGI IMG/M metagenome (GOLD analysis project Ga0105103, IMG submission 79107) | Freshwater sediment microbial communities from Prairie Pothole Lake near Jamestown, North Dakota, USA - PPLs Lake P7 Core (6) Depth... | ecosystem: Environmental > Aquatic > Freshwater >...
TGGAGATTCTCGACCGGGACACGGTCGAGGCACTGGCGCTGGCGGACTAGACATTATGTAGTGACCTATCCGTCCTCAACGCCGTGGATTAAGCTGAGGACGGAGCATCTTCGACTCAGAGCCATAATTGAGGAGGATAGGTCATGAACCAGTTTATCAAGTATGTCGGACTGGATACACACAAGGATACGATTGCCGTTGCGATCGCTGATGCTGTGGGCGGAAAGCCTCGGTTCTACGGTGAGATTGCGAACACGCCCACAGCGCTGTCGAAACTGTTGAAGGACGTCAGTCCGAACGGGGAAGCCACTTCCTATTGCTATGAAGCTGGCCCATGTGGCTACGGTATCTACCGCCAGATCAGCGACTCAGGTCATGATTGCAGCGTAGTGGCGCCCTCGTTGATACCGACCAAGCCAGGCGACCGGGTTAAAACGGATCGGCGTGACAGTGAGAACCTGGCGCGTTTGCATCGGGCGGGAGAATTGACGTCGGTCTGGGTACCCGATCAGGAACAGGAGGCGATACGGGACCTGACCCGTGCCCGGGAGGATATGAAACACCTTGAGCGTCAGGCCCGGCAGCGCTTGTGTGCATTTTTGCTGCGCCATGGCCAGGGATATGACAGCGGGAAAAGCAAATGGACCCAAGCCTACTGGCGCTGGCTGGAACGAATCAAATTTGATCACCGGGTGCAGCAAGCCGTATTGCAGGAATACATCGACAGCGTTAAACAGCTGCAACAGCGCGTGACCGATCTTGAACAGAGCATGCATGAGGCACTGTCTGACTGGGCCCTGGCGCCGGTGGTGGAAGGCTTGATGGCGCTGCGAGGCTGTCGCCTGATTACCGCGATGACTATTGTGTCGGAACTGGGCGATATCACTCGTTTTGACTCACCACGGCAACTCATGAAGTATCTGGGGCTGGTGCCAAGCGAATCCTCGAGTGGCCCAAGAATACGCCGTGGGGGAATTACGAAGACAGGCAATGGCCATGTCCGGCGGGTGCTGGTTGAGGCGGCATGGTGCTATCGTTTTCCCGCACGCAAAACCGCACCATTACAGCGTCGGGCTGAACAAACCTCGGCGGCGGTGCAGGCTATCGCATGGAAGGCGCAGAAGCGGCTCTGCGGTCGCTATCAGACGTTGAGCAAACGCGGGCTACTGCCGCAGAAAACCTGCACGGCGATCGCCCGCGAGCTGACAGGATTTATCTGGGCAATTGCCTGTGAGGCGATGCCCAGAAACACTATTGCGGTAAATAGGTAATCAGGGAAACTGAAGCTGAACAAGGAATGTAACTGTGAGCTTTTGGGACAGAACAGGGGTAGCCCGGTGGGAGAATCCTCGTGGCTCCTATGAGGCGTCCGGGAGACCGGAACGGCCCTCGACCCTAGAGAGAGGCAGCTCCACGACGAAGATTTGTCAGGCGGTACCGACCCGCGAATATCAGATTGATCAACCGTCGTAAAATGCTGCCCTTGCTCTGTCTCAAAGGCTTACTGGAAAGGAAATTATGAAAAAATGATACCGTTAGTTGACAGGTCACAACATATCAGGAGCCATCAGCCCCCGAAAAAGCCTTTGACCGCGGTGCGCATCTGCTCGGAACCCCTGGCCACTGCCGCGTCGCTAGTCACCCACTCCCACCAGCGCGCCACCAGCGGGTATGGCCCCAGCGGCTCAGCCCGGCCGAACATCGGCGCCAGCAGCAGCACGTAGTCCATATGCGGGGCCAGGGCGATATCCCCCAGGTGCAGGCTGCGCTGGCGAAAGTCCGGCAGCATTTCCAGCAGGCGCTGCAAACGCGCCAGTTCGTCGTCGAGCGGGGCGAGGGCATCTGCGGCATCATTGGTGCCACCGGGTGTCTGTACCCGCGAAAACAGCGGGAACAGTGCGGCCGGGCCCAGGCAGGTATCGGCATAACGCGCCAGCAACTGCATCTGCGCGTTGGCCATGGCGCCCTCCGGCCGCAGGGGGACGGCGGGCATCACATCCTCCAGGTATTCCATGATGACCCAGGAATCCGGCAGGTGGCTGCCATCGTCCAATTCCAGCACCGGTATCTTGCCGAGCGGGAAGCGCGCAAGGAACTGCGGCGTGCGTGCCGGCGCCGGCGGCGCCTCGATGGCGACAGGCAGGTCTTTCTTGAAAATCTGCATGCGCACGCGGGTGGCGTAGGGCGAGTGATCGAGGTTGTACAGCTTCAAGGGCGAGGTCTCCCGGGGTTGAAAAGCGGCTCTATACTATAATGACATAGTTATATATCTTTTAACTATCGGCAAGCGTCCACTCGCCAATGGAGCCCCCACATGGAAACCAGTAACAAGACCGCCCGCGAGATTTACCAGGAGATCAGGAACAACCCCGCCCGCAAGCAGTTCGGTTTTGGCAGCAAGGCGGTATTGGTCAACATCGACCCGCAGAAGGCCTACACCCGCACCGACCTGTTCGCCACCGCCTATGAAACCGACCCGCGCCAGCTGGAGTACATCAACCTGCTCGCGGCCCGATTCCGCGCGCTGCAGTGGCCCGTGGTATGGACCCACGTGGCCTACATGGAGTCTGCCGAGGACGCGGGCGTCTGGGGCACCCGCACCGACACGCCGGATTCGCTGCAGAACATCAAGTTCGGTTCCGAGCGCAGCGAATTCGACGAGCGCCTGCACATCGACCGGGTGAAGGACGTGATCTACCTGAAAAAAATGCCTTCCGCCTTTTTCGAGACCCAGCTGCAATCGCTGCTGGTCTGGCACCGGGTGGATACGGTGGTGCTCACCGGCGGCTCCACCTCGGGCTGCATCCGCGCCACCGCGGTGGACAGCCTGTCCCGAGGCTACCGCACCATCGTTCCGGAGGAGTGCGTGGCGGACAAGCACGAGAGTTACCACTTCGCCAACCTGACGGACCTTGCACTCAAGTATGCGGACGTGGTCACCGTGGCCGAAGTCACCGCCTGGCTGGATCGGCAGGCATGAAGGAAGATCCCGGCTTCTACGATTACTGGCCCTACGAGAACAGGCCCAGGATCACCTGGCCGGGCGGGGCCCGCCTGGCCTTCTGGGTAGCCCCCAACATCGAGTTTTACGAACTGGACCCGCCGCCCAACCCGCAGCGCAAGGCCTGGCCCCAGCCCTACCCCGCCGTGCCGGGCTACAGCATCCGCGACTACGGCAACCGGGTTGGCCATGCGCGCCAGATGGCGGTACTGGACAGGTTCGGTATCCGCGGCTCGATTTCCCTGTCCACCGCCCTGTGCGATCACCACCCGGAGATCATCGCGCAGTGTGCAGAGCGTAACTGGGAGTTCTTCAGCCACGGCATCTACAACACCCGCTATACCTATGGCATGAGCCCGGAACAGGAGCGGGAGATGATCCTCGACTCCATGCAGAGCATCCACCGCCACACCGGCCAGCACTGCGCGGGCTACCTGGCGCCCGCCCTGTCCCATTCCGAACTCACCCTGGACCTGTTTGCCGAGGCGGGGACTGAGCTCGCCGGCGCTGACGCCGGCTTCTATACCTGCGACCTGTTCCACGACGACCAGCCCACGCCCATCCGCACCCGCAGCGGCAAGGCCTTCGCCTCGATCCCCTATTCGCTGGAGATGAACGACACCATCGCCTACGTGGTCAACAGGATCGAGCCGCGCCGTTACGGCCAGATGCTTAAGGACAATTTCGATCGCCTGTACCGGGAGGGTGAAGTCTCGGGCACCGTGATGTGCATCCCCACCCACAACTACCAGGTTAGCTGCCCGCACCGGCTGCACGCCTTCGAGGAGGCGCTGGAATACATCACCGGGCACAGCGATGTGTGGGTGACCACGGGACGCGAGATCGCCCGCCACTACCTGGACCATCACTACCAACAGAGTCTCGCCGATATCGCGGCCAGAAGCGGGGGGCACTGAGCATGGCGCTGGACCGGGAACACCTGCAGTACCCGCGGCGTGGCTACGGCATGGATCACGACCGCTACGACTGGAGCATGCTGTCACAGCGCAACCCGGTGCAGTGGCCGGGCGGCGCGCAACTGGCGCTGTGGGTTAATGTCGGCCTGCAGTTCTTTCCCCTGAACCAGCAGGGCAAGCCCTTTGCCGTGCCCGGCGGCATGACCATGCCCTACCCCGACCTGCGCCACTTCTCCCTGCGGGACTACGGCAACCGCGTCGGCATCTACCGCTTCCTGCGGGCCTTCGATGAGTACGGCATCAAACCCACCTTCGCCTTCAACACCCGGCTGGCGGAGCGCGCGCCCTACCTGCTCGAGCGCATCCTCGCGCGCGGCGACGAAATCATCTGCCACGGTTGGGATATGGACAGCCTGCACTACGGCGGCATGGATCGGCAGCAGGAGGCGGAGCTCATCGAGCGCTCGCTGGGCCGGCTGCGGCAACTGAGCGGCCAGGCGGTGAACGGCTGGCTGAGCCCGGCGCGCAACGAGAGCCCGCATACCCCTGATCTGCTGGCCGCCCACGGCGTCAGATATTTCTGCGACTGGGTAAACGACGATATGCCCTATGTCTTTCGCACCGACGCCGGCGAGCTGGTGGCGATGCCGCTGTCGAGCGAGCTGGAAGACAGCTTCGTTATCATGAACAACCTGCACTCGGAGCAATCGTGGCTGGAGCAGGTCAGTGACGCCTGCGATTTTCTGTTGCAGGAGGCCCGCAGCAGCGGCAGCGGTCGCATCCTGGCCCTGAACATTCACCCCTGGATGCTGGGGCAGCCCCATCGCATCGGCAAGCTGGAGCAGGCGCTGGCCTACATCATGAGCCGCAGCGGGGTGTGGCCTGCCAGTGCCGGCGAGATCCTCGATGCCTGGCAGCGGCAGAATAAATAAAAACCGTCCCGCAAGAGACAGCTTGATATATCATTAGAACTTTTCAGCGCGGTGAGACAGAAAATATGAGTTCGATTGCCGAGATTTTCAGCGAGAGCCAGCTGCAGGCGCTGCAGCAGGATGCGCCGACGCCGCTGTATTTTCGCCTCTACAGCCTGCTGAAAAACGCCATCCTGAACGGCACTATCGCCAACGGCGTGCAAATGCCCACCGAGCAGCAGCTGGCGGAGGCATTCGGCGTTTCGCGCATCACGGCGAAGCGGGCCATGGACGAGCTGGCCGCGGAGAACCTGGTGCAGCGGCGCCGGGGCAAAGGCACCCATGTCACCTACCAGTACACTCCCAAGCCGGTGCAGGCGCCGCTGATGGGAATGTTGCAGGAAATCGAGAGCATGGCCAGGCACTCGGATGTGCGGGTGATCGAGTGCAAACTCCAGGCGCCACCGGCCAGCATACGGGAGGCCCTGGCGCTGCCCGAACAGGACAAGGCGCTGCATCTGTTGCGGGTGCGCTCCCGGGACAGCCTGCCCTTCGGTTACTACGAGAGCTGGACCGCTGGCCTCGCCAAGCCCGTGAGCAAGCGGGATTTCCTGAAATCCCCGCGCCTGGAAATCTTCCGCAAGCAGGGCCTGAAAATTACCCATGTGACCCAGACCATCAGCGCGGTGGCCGCCACCGAGGAGCTCGCCAACGAGTTGCAGACCGAGGTGGGCGCGCCGCTGCTGAGCCTGGTTCGCCACTCTTTCGAGACCCGCAGCAACAAAGAGCAGTTGGTGGACCACCTGCAGGTCTACTACCACCCCGACCGCTTCCAGTACCAGATGGACCTGCAACTCGACAAGACCTGACCAGCCGCAGGCAGGAGCCGACACCGATGCCCAGCGATCACCGCGCCCTTCTCAAGCACCTGCTGGGGCGCACCAGCACACTGCAGGTTCCGGGCGTCTACGATGGCCTCACCGCCCTGCTGGTGGAACAGGCGGGGTTCGAGTGCGCCTTCCTGTCCGGCGCCTGCCTGTCCTTCGCCCGTTTCGGCCGCCCCGACATGGGCCTGGTCAGCGCCGGCGAAGTGGCTGAAACCGTCGCAATACTGCGGGACCGGGTTGCGCTGCCGCTGATCGTCGACATGGATACGGGGTTTGGCAACGCCCTCAATGTGCAGCGCACGGTGCGCGATTTCGAGCGCGCCGGGGCTAGTGCCCTGCAGCTGGAAGACCAGGTGGCGCCCAAGCGCTGCGGCCATATGGCCGGCAAGGCCGTCGTGACCGCTGCGGAGATGGTTGGCAAAATCCGCGCCGCCCTGGACGCCCGGGTGGATGCCGGCACGGTGATCATTGCCCGCACGGATGCGCTGGGCGTCAATGGCTTCGACGATGCGCTGGAGCGCGCCGAGCGCTACCTGGAAGCCGGCGCTGATGCACTGTTCATCGAGGCGCCCGCGACCATCGAGCAGATGCGCGAGATTGGCAGGCGCTTCAGCGCGCGCGCGCCGCTGGTGCACAACCTGGTGGAGGGCGGCAACAGCCCGGTGCAAACCGCCGCCCAGCTCGAATCACTGGGCTACCGCGTGGCCCTGTACCCTGCAGCCCTGCTGCACGGTTTCACGCCGCGCGCACAGCAGTTGCTGCAAGTGATCCGCCGCACCGGCTCGACGGAATCCGTGCGCGACACACTGTACCAACTCGCCGATATGAACCAACTGCTGGGCGCCAGTGAGCTGCTGGCCGCGGGTCAACGCTATGCCGAAGGGGGCGCAAACGATGGCTAGGTGGATTTATCGCATACTGCGCTGGCTGGGCATCGCCATCGCCGCCCTTGCGGGCCTGCTGCTGCTGGGGCTCCTGTTCCTGTGGTGGACCAACCGGGATCTGCCGGCAGCGCAGCTGGACCAGCTCTACGGTGGCAGCGACCTGCGGCGTCTCAATGTCGACGGGGTAGACCTCGCCTACCGGGTGCAGGGCGAGGGGCCGCCACTGGTGCTGATCCACTCGCACTTCTACACCATGCGCCAGTGGCAGCCCTGGGTGGATGAACTGGCCGGTGATTTCACCCTCATCCGTTTTGACCTCACCAGCCACGGCCTGACCGGGCCCGACCCCTCTGGCGACTACTCGCGCAAGCGCGGCGCCCAACTCCTCAACGGCCTGCTGGATCACCTGGGCATCGAGCGCGCCTCCATCGCCGGCTCATCCACCGGCGGCGGCCTTGCCTGGTACTTCGCCGCGCACTTTCCCGAGCGGGTGGACAGGCTTATCCTGCTCAATGCCGCGGGCCTGCCGGGCGCCACCAACAAGTGGATGGAGATGGCGCTGCCGGACTGGTTCGGCTATGTGCTTTACCTGTTGCCCGAAGGACTGTTCAAGGCTTTCCTGCAGGCGCCGGTCGTCGATAAAAGTCTCATCACCGACGAGCAGGTGCGCGAATTTCACCTGATGTATCGCCGCGAGGGCAACCGCATGGCGGAATTCGAGCGCATGCGAGCCTGGGATCGGCGCGATATCAGCGAGGACCTGGCGATGATCAGGGCACCCACCCTGGTGATGTGGGGCGAACAGAACCCCCAGCTGCCCGTATCCCACGCGAGCGGATTCGCCACCAGGCTGATCAATGCCGAGCGCGTGCAACAGCGCATATACCCGGGTATCGGCCATATCATTCCACTGGAGATCCCCGTGCAGTCAGCGCGGGACGCCCGCGACTTCCTGCAGGAGCCCTGACACCATGCGCGCAACCCGGTTTCTACCCGCCCTGCTGCTCGGCCTGCTATTGGGCGCCTGCGGTGAAGACGCGCCACTGCCACCGGCCCAGCCGCTGACGGCGAGCCAGGCGGCAATCAACGCCCTGCCCGGCGCCGCTGCCGGCGCGCACGAGGTGGTCAGCGCGCGCGGCGTGGTGCTGCCTGCCGCGGATGATAAGCGCGCGCTGGAACTCAATCTCTATTACCCCCGGGACGGCGGCGGCTACCCGCTGCTGCTGTTCTCCCACGGCAACTGGTCCAGCAAGGATAAGTACGACCGCATCATCGAGTACTGGGTCAGCCAGGGCTATGCGGTGATCGCGCCGGACCACCTGGACTGCTGCAGCGCCGTCCAGGGTATTTTCAACAGCCTCCGCCACGGCCAGCTGGGGCTGATCGCGGGTCGTCTGGAAGACCTGCACCAGGTGCTCGAGCGCCTGCCGCAGATCGAGCAACTGCAGCCTGACTTCGCGGGCAAGGCCGATCCTTCCCGCCTTGCCCTCACCGGGCATTCCTTCGGCGCTTTCTCGGCCCAGCAGTTCGGCGGCGCCATGGCCTTCGATCCGGACGCGGAAACGTTTGTGCCGGTCACCGCGCCGAAGGTGGGCGCCGTCGTGGCCCTGTCACCCCCCGGCCCGATGTTCGACACCATCACCGCCGGCAGCTGGCAGGCCCTGGCCGCCCCTACCCTGGTCACCACCGGCACCTGGGACGTGCAGCCGCAGTTCTGGCCCGACTGGCGCATGCACCTGATGTCCTGGGAAACGGCCCTGCCCGGGGACAAATACGCCCTGGTGGTCGAGGGAGCTGATCACTACCTGGGCAACCTCATCTGTCGACCGGAGCGGGAAGGACCGCCGCAGGACGATGCACTGCGCATGGTGCAACTGACGACCACCGCCTTTCTCGACGCTTATATGAAGGGTGATGAAGCCGCGCAGGCTTTTTTATCGAGCCAGCAACTGACGGACACCAGCGGCGGATTCGCCCGCCTGTCACGGCGTTAAGGCACCCGGCCGCCCATGGTACTCAGGCACACGAGCGCCATCCTGGGCTGTCTGCTGGTCATGGCACTCATCGTGGCGCTGGGTCCCTACAGCGATGCCAGCATGTTCGTACCGGACAAGGGCAACCTCTGGTACTACTGGCAGCTGGCGCAGCCCGACTTCTGGACCCGTTTCTCGGCCTGGTCACTCTACGGCCTGCACCAGTTGGGCCTGTGGGCACTGATCGCCTGGGCGCAGATCAAACGCCCCCGATACAGCCGCGCCCTGCACCCGGTGAATGTCATCGCGATCGGTTTCAACCTGCTGTTTGTCGGGCTGCATATCTGGCAAACCAAACACTGGTATGACGGCCTGGCCCAGGACACCTCGGTGCTGTCCTCCCAGTTCTCGGTGATTTTCCTGCTGGTGTTTGTGCTGATGATGGAGAACAGCCGGCGCGGCCTGTTCTTTGGCTACAAGATCGATTTTATAGAGCGGCCGGTCGGCTTCCTGCGCCGTTACCACGGCTACTACTTTTCCTGGGCGATTGTGTACACCTTCTGGTTTCACCCGATCGAGGACAATCTGGGCCACCTCCTCGGTACGTTCTACATCCTGTTGTTGCTGCTGCAGGGCAGCATGTTCTTCACCACGTTTCATCGGGACCGGGTGTGGACAATGTTGCTGGAAGTGTTCGTACTGATCCACGGCGCGATGGTGGCCTACCTCACCCTCGGCGGGGCCCACTGGCAGATGTTCCTGTTCGGTTTTCTCACCCTGTTCGTGGTCACCCAGATGCACGGCATTGGCCTCGGCAACCGGGCGCGCTGGGGAATCGTCGTCACCTACCTGCTGTGCGTCATCGTCAATTATTACGCCCGCGGCTGGGATGTGCTGGAGGTACTGCGCATTCCGCTGGCGGAGTTCGCCCTGGTGTACCTGTTCGCCGCTCTCGCCTGGCTGCCTTTCCTGTATCGTCGGGCGCGCGCTATTGGGCGGTAGCCGCAACGAAATCCTTTGGCAGCCCGGCCGCGGGCGTGAAACCGTAGAGCTCGACGCCGGGGAGTGCCGCGGCCAGCAGTCGTCGCGCCGCAAACAGGCGCTCGAAGTTGATGCCGGTGCGCAGGCCCTGGCTCTCCAGCAGGAACACCAGATCCTCGGTAACGATATTGCCGCTGGCACCGGGCGCGAACGGGCAGCCGCCAATACCGCCCATGGACGAGTCGATCGTTGTCAGCCCTACTTCCAGCGCGGCCATGACATTGGCCAGCCCCTGGCCGCGGGTGTTGTGCAGGTGAATACCATGGAGGCGCTCCCTGCCCACCAGCTCCCATAGCTTGCGGGTGTAGTTGCGCACCTGCTTGGGGCTGGCAAAGCCGGTGGTGTCGGCCAGGCCGACTTCATCACAGCCCGCCGCGACCAGTTTCTGCGCCATTTCGAGTACCTTGCGCTCGGGCACCTCACCCTCCAGGGTGCAGCCGAAGGCCGTGGACAGGGAGCCCTCGAGCCTGGGCCGCTGCGACGCGGGCAGCGCGTCGATGGCCGCGCGTATGGCGCGCACCTCGGCCAGCACCTGGTCGTGCGTGCGGCGCAGGTTCTTCAGGCTGTGGGTCTCGCTCACGGAAAGGGGGATGGTCATCTTGTGGGGGCCGACCGCGAGGGCATCGAGGGCGCCCCGCAGGTTGGGCACCAGCACGGCCACCACAAGGCCGGCGATCGTGCGGGCGTGGCGCACCAGCTCCGCGGTGTCGGCGAGCTGCGGCAGCAGCGAGGCGGGCACGAAGGAA
>Ga0105103_10002148_pt1 | contig 10357 bp, 9 predicted proteins | sample PPLLaktember2015_2_FD_79107 | JGI IMG/M metagenome (GOLD analysis project Ga0105103, IMG submission 79107) | Freshwater sediment microbial communities from Prairie Pothole Lake near Jamestown, North Dakota, USA - PPLs Lake P7 Core (6) Depth... | ecosystem: Environmental > Aquatic > Freshwater >...
ACAAAATTCTCCCATCTTTCAGGATACTTTTTAATATCATAGTTCGGGTTCCTGTCAGGCGTTGCAAAATTTGGCCACCAGTAATTCTCATTATGCCAGTCGGGCTTCGAAAAATAGGCTCCTGTCCATAATCCCTCTGACCTGAATGCACTGAAGATCTCTTTTGTGACATTGGCCTTTGGATTTGAACTGAAAGGAGTCTCCTTACTGGTGATCCTGTAATCAGTCAGTTTTGTATCGAACATTGAAAACCCGTCATGATGCTTCGTTGTAAATACCACATATTTCATCCCTGCATCCTTTGCGGCTTTTGCCCACCTGGCCGGATCAAAATTCACAGGATTGAAAGTCTTCTGAAGCGTTTCGTAATCTTTCTTGTACTGAACATAATCGGGATTGCTCCTCCGGCACCAGTCCTCATCTTCGGCGCATATTGACCACGACTCCACAATGCCCCACTGGCTGTAGGTACCCCAGTGCATCAGCAGTCCGAATTTCATATCCTGCCATTGCTCAAGCTTTTCAAGAACAAGAGGATCAGTTTCCGGCACATACCGTTCATCTTCCTGCGAAAAGCATGTAACAGCTCCGGCAATTAACAGAAGAAAAAAAATTGTTGTTTTCATTATCATGTGATTAGGTATCCGGAAAGATAATAAGGGACATAAGGAACAAATCACTCAACTATGAGAAATCAAATCCCGAAATATAAGCCGGGGCGTCGTAAAAACACTCTTTCTCCTTGTCCGCAAAATTGATGAACTTTGTGTAAACGAGTCCCGGTTTGGCATTCAGCATCCGGTTCAAAGCACCCATCTTTACTACCGTCCTCAGTTTGTCATAAAGGTCGCTCCTGTCATCGAGCCAGGTAAGTGCAGTATTGTAACCTTCTGCAGCACATATCGTTTCAAAGAGGCTGGCAAGCTTTTCCTCAGATCCTCTCTTGCAGTAGATGGCATCGAGAACGATATGTCTGAATTCTCCGGGCTGAAACAACCTTCTGAAATATGGCGCCCCCGGAAGTATCTTCATTATCACCCACCCCCATATCCCGGGCATATCATAAATCTTGTAAGAGGAAGGAATAGCGCTGGCCCCGGCAATTATTTCATCACCCTCCTTCAGCACATAATACCTGTCACCAAAAAATGAATAGTCGGAGCTGAAAAATGAATGATCCTTATAATAATCAAGGAGAAGCGATTCCATTTTTGTTTTCTCTTCCTGAGTAACGATCTTTGAAACACCTTTATCGGCTTTGGGTGAGAACCTGCTGAATGCAACCGTCAGAAACGATCTTATATATTCGTATCCCGCCTGCTGAACCAGGTTCTTTGACCTCTCATTCATACTTTCGACAAAAGCGTACATGATATGCTTATCGGTCTCAACAACATTTTTAAAATCGAGCAGGTGAGGCTTGCTGAAGATATTAAGGGTCCTTTGCTTAAATGAAAGATCCTTGTCGGTCTTTATGAAATCCTTGGGCTTGCGCTTCCATTCAATTCCTGATTGATAGGTCGTCTGAAAAGCCAGGTACCTGATATATGATGAAGGATACCTGAGCTTCCCCTGCCCGGTAACACGATAACAGGCACCGACGGTCCCGGTTATCTGGTTTTTCTTATAAAGTGAAACAAACCTGATCTGATCTTTATATGCAGCTATCCGTGATGCAATATTCTGCAGCTGAAACCTTAAACCGCCTTCCGATCCCTGTACTGCATGATTAAGAATATCAAGCATTTCTTCATCGGCATGATCAGAGATCCTGACATCGAGACCTTCATGTATAAATATGCTCTTTTCAAACATCCGTGCTGTACCTGTTTAGTTTGTCTTATTGTCGAGAGAACCAAAAACACGCTTGAGTAAAGGTGATATTCTAGCATCAACCTCTTTTCTGATTTTAAGTTCTTCAATCTCCACTTTCATGAACATGCCGGTGAGCGCTTTGTTTGTAAGAAAATCGTCAAGATCGGTGTTGACCGGTTTAAATCCCGCCAGCCTGCCTGCCACTGAACCGGCAAAAGTGTTCCACCGGCCCGTCAGGGTGACCCATGAGTCTTTTGTTGATACATTCCCAATAATATCTTTCTCTGTTGAGATCTGGATCTTTGGCTTGTAAAGTGAATACAGCTCGCTATAGGTTGTCTGCCTCAGATAACCTGTGGCTGCATTATCAGCACCGTTAAGGATATTAAAGGCATCCCTTATTGTCATCTGCCTAATACTGTTCACAAAGATAGGGGCTACCTCCTTCGCGGCATCTTCAGCAGCCCTGTTGATCCTGAGGATCACATCCTGAATGAGCTGATCCCCGCCGGGTATCTTCGAGATATTATCGGCAATCACCCTGGCCTCTTCAGGAAGCAGTATCTTTATAGCCTCATCGCCGAAATAACCGTTCTCAGCCGACAGCTTTTGCGCGGAATTCTTTGCTCCGGTGGACAGAGCTTCTTTAAGTCCGCTGACAACCTCCTCTTCGGTAAGCGGAATATTTGTTGTACTCTGCAGCACGGTCATAAGCTCTGCACATCCCGTGAATAGAATTATAAGACCTGAAAGTATTATTATCCGAATCTTCATGATTTGAATTTTTTTATTTTCTGCAAGATACAAATTACAGCGGAAGTCAGGCAATGGAATGGCAAAGAGTGGATGCTATGAGCAGATCAACGGGATTTGTAATTTTTATGTTTTCACGGTTACCTTCAACAAGAATAATCCTCTCACCGGTCTTCTCCACAACAGTTGAATCATCGGTAAAATCGGGACAGAACTCCTGAAGGTAGGCTTTTTTTATAAGGTCAATGTTGAAGACCTGAGGGGTCTGTACCTGTTTAATAAATTGCCTGTTAACCGGGATGCTGCCCTGATCAGTTTCCATCCTCAGCGAATCGGCCGGACTTATGACAGGTATTGCATTTCCATATTTTTCAGCCGTCTCGAAGCATCTCCTTATTGTTTCAGTGCTTACAAGAGGCCTTACTCCGTCATGAATTGCAACCAGACCTGTTCCGCAAACGAATTTTAACCCGTTGCGAACCGAAAAAAACCTGTCAGATCCGCCTTTCACCAGTGTATGCGGTATTTCAAATGAATATTTTTTTTGTAAATCAGCCCAGTACCTTAGCTGATCCTCCGGAAGTACGGCTATTATCTCAATAGCATCATTATAATTCTTAAACCGTTCAATAGTGTGCATGAGCACCGGCCTGCCGTTAAGTTCAAGAAACTGCTTGGGGATATCCGACTCCATCCGCCTGCCGCTTCCTCCTGCTACAATAAGTGCATACAGATCCATAAAACCGGTGCCTTAATTCATTTTCAGATAATAATTCCGGGCATATCGTTACAACAATTTGTGTACACCTGGGCAACACCTGAGACCCCTTTATAGTATAAAAATAACCTGACTGCCGGGAAATCAAAGGCTTCACTAAGGAACACAAAGGTAAGTATGTATTACCTGGTCCGAAGAATAATTGCTCTATCCTTTTGTATAAAGAAATCTCTTAATGCTCCTCTTGGGGGTTTTGACAAACTCCTCGGGATGTATACGGAACTTACTGACAGTCATATAATCAGGAAGCCGCTCATTTACCTCTTTCCTTGTATGGTCAAAAATTGTCATCAGCTGCTCCTCTGAAATATTATCCCTTTTCATCATCTCATAATCGGGGTATATCAGCCCTATAAGCTTATTATCCTCTGAGATTACAAGCGATTCGGTAACATAATTCTTGTTGTTGATGATTGATTCGATCTCCTCGGGATAAATATTTTTTCCAGAGGGCCCCAGTATCATATCCTTGCTTCTTCCCTTAATGAAAATATTCCCCTCCTTATCCATAATACCAAGATCCCCTGTGTGCATCCATCCCTTCTCATCGATAATCTCTTTTGTGGCTTTCTCATTTTTGTAATAACCAAGCATCACGTTCTCTCCCCTCAGAATAATTTCACCTACCTGCTTCTGAGGATCAGGTGAATCAATAGTTACTTCAAGAGTATCGACAGGCCTTCCCGACGCACCCAGCTTGGTTGTATCCCATGAGGCATAACTTATCAGCGGACCACATTCGGTCATTCCATAACCAACAGCAAACCTGAATCCAATCTTTCTGAAAAACCTTTCTGCATCGGGATTAAACGCTGCTCCCCCTATAACCAGCTCTTTAAACCGGCCGCCAAAGGTCGCCACAAGCTTTTCCCTGATCTTCCTGTGAAGAATTTTATTTACACCCGGAATGGCAAGCAACACCTTCATATGAGGTTTACTGATTACAGGCAATAACTGCTTTTTGAAGATCTTCTCAATCACCAGCGGAACCGACAGAATGAGCCTTGGTTTTATTTCCTTGAACGCCTGGATTATAATCTGCGGGGATGGTGTCTTTGACAAAATTGTAATATGACAGCCAAAAGTGAATGGGAAGAGGAATTCAAAAGCACAGCCATATGTGTGGGCAAGAGGCAGAAAAGAAACTACCGGATCACCCGGCTCAAGCGGCATGTTCTTCTGGGCATACCTGACGTTTGCCGCAAGACTGTTGTGTGTGATCATAACACCCTTTGAAAAACCTGTAGTCCCTGATGTATAGCTGATTACGGCAAGGGCGTCGTTTGAGATATCCGAGAATTTAATATCTTCCTTTTTAAGATCAGAATAGGCAAGTGAAAATTTCTCTTCGAGCCCGGCAAAAAGTTCTTTTACACCGGCCTTTCCGGTGTGCAGAAGTCCGAAATTATCAAGAGAGATAACAGCTACTATCTCCGGCATTTTTGTTATATCAAGACTCTCCCATATCTTATCATCGACAATCAGAAGCTTTGAATCAGAATGATTGACAATATTCGTAAGATCATCAGGCTTGAAATCAGGAAGTACGGGAACAATTACAGAGCCATAAGCCACCGAAGAAAGATAGGTCACACACCAGTTTGCAGAGTTCCTCCCGATAAGGGAAATCTTGTCACCCTCCTTTATTCCTGTATCCTTATACACAGTATGCAGCTTCAGTATCTTCCTGGCAATCTCTTTGTATGAATAACCTTTTTCAGTATAGTTCGACAAAGCTTCAATATCCCAGTTCTTTTTAATACTATCCTCGATATATCCGATCAAACGTTCTTTTATCATAGGTTCAGGTTTTAATGGTTCAAAAAACAAATTTACTATATGGATCAGATCTGTAAATGTAATGTGCCGTTAATTTTTCAGAAATACCGGCATTAATAATTCTAGTTAATTACTTATTAAGATACCCCGGGCACTAATCTTACCGAAAGATAAAAAAGTTAAACAAAATACATCAGAATTACTGCAACAAATGAAAGAAGGTTTATAACCGTGAAAAAGTAGTTATACTGTTCCCTCTTTTTACTGAAATACCCCAGTTTCCTGGCAAAGATCCCAATTGTTGGCACGAAAAGGACCAGGAGAAAGCCGAAAAACTCCAGCCCCGAAAAAACTTTTTCAAGGCCTCCTTTGGTCAGAGCCGCAAAATAAATAACTATCAGCAGTACAAGCAGGTAAAAGAGGTAGCTTAACTTCAGAAGCAGAGTCGACAATAACCTTCTCTTATGCAGCTGATGCGGCTTAAGGTATGCGTAAGTAATTGAAAAGATTATGATGATAAAGATAATACCAAGAATATGATTCAGAATTTCATTGAAATTTGCCATTTTAACTGGTATTAATATCACGTTTCCTTAAGAGACCAGATCAGGGAACTGGCTCCGAGTACAGCCGCATTCTGTGTACTTAGTTCTGATGGCAGAAGCTTCACCTTGCCTTTATAGATATGAAGCAGGTTCTCTTCCATATACTCTTTTGCCGGTTCAAAAATAAGATCCTTCGCCAGAGCAAGACCTCCGAAGAGGAAAATCGCCTCCGGGTTAGTATGAGCAACAACATCGGCAAGCTTAAAACCAAGCATTCTGCCGGTATGCTCAAATGCCCTCCGGGCAATATAGTCCCCCCGCTTAGCTGCTTCGTGAATAAGTTCTGCATCAAGCTCTTCAAAGCTGTATTTTCTGAGTTCGCTCGGCTGAATGCTGTCAGCCATTATTTTTAACAGTGTCCTCTTTAGACCAGTTGCTGAAACATAGGTCTCAAGACATCCCTTCCTTCCGCATCCGCAATCGCGGTTTGAGGGTCCCGGACGAATTGCAGTATGACCTATTTCGCCGGCGAATCCGTCATGACCATAAACAAGTTTGCCATCGATTACAAATCCGCTACCCAGACCCGTTCCAAGGGTAATGACCACGAAGTTCTTCATCTCCCTTGCACCGCCATAGATCATCTCACCAACCGCTGCCGCATTGGCATCGTTGGTAACCATAACCGGCAAAGTGGTATGACGCTTAAAAAGGTCGGCGAGCGGGATTATGCCTTTCCAGGGAAGCCCGGCAGGATGCTCAATGGTTCCCTTGTTAATATTCCCCATCGGGGCACCGATACCAAAACCGATTATTTCAATGCTATTCTCAATCTTTTGCCGCGTAACCATTATCTTTTCATAAAGTGCAGCAACATAGACCTCGATCTCATCATAATGGGTGGTTTTTATCCTGTCCTCTGCCAGAATGGCCCCATCACGGTCAACATAACCAAAAACTGTATTGGTACCGCCAATATCAATACCTACCACAACTTGTTTAACAGACATTTTGAAGATTGATTAATTTATACGTAAATATACCTGTTTGATCTTTATCAACAGTCAATTACCGATACTAAAATCTGACGATTTGCCTTAACCGGCAACATACTCATTACCAACTTTTCTTGCCCTCGCAGGATGGTCAAGGTCGATGCCCAGCGCGATACCTGTCTCAACCAGGATATTCCATCCGGCAGCAAGCTGTACATATTCGGCATATTCCCCACCTTCAGGTATTATTATTGTCGGGAACAGAGTCTGCTTTGTTGAAACTGCTATTACGCTCATTCCGACACCTTTTGCCAGGCATTCCATAAACTTCTCCTGATCATCATCGAAAGGATCGATCCATATTAGTACCTCATTTTTATCCATCACCTCTTCAATACCGTGAAGGGCAAATGTACCCTCAAGAAATGCCGATTTCTTTCTGGTAATCTCGTTGGTTTTAAGGGCCAGCTCCGCTGCAACTCCGTTATCGCGGCCTGCAAAATATATTATATCCGCCCTGCGTATCGTGTCGGTGATGGTATTATCAATCTCTGCCGTAAGCACTGCTTCAGCCTGCTCAGCCAGTTTTCCCAGTCCTTCCATCTTCTCGCCTCTCAGATTCCTCATTAGCGAATCATAGAAAAGCCCCTGTTCAACAACCGACTTGGTTGCTGCAACAGCATCTTCCTTGCCGCATGATAGAACATGTGATCCGTCGGCAAACTCTTCAAGCTTTGTATTTTTATTTGCAGTTAATCCGAATATCGACTTATGTCCCTTTTCCTTTAATGCCCTTACAAGCCTGATGACTTCCTTGGTCTGGCCTGAGTTTGAAGCGGCAAATACGACATAATCACTCAGGTTATAGTCAAGTGCCTGTGTACATCCTTCTGTTACCACAGGAAGTAAGAACTCCTTCTTAAGAGTGGAAAAAATAGCCCTTTTTGCCGGGAAGAGCCTGCTGCTGCCTTCACCTGTCAGGAATAAACCTTTGGCCGATCTGACAGGAGGAACAAATCGTTCAGTAACACCCGCATCGAATGAGCTGATGATTCCGGGGGTTTCCATCATTTCCTTTATCAGCGCAAATCTGTTGTACTTTTGCTCATGTAAATTCATAGCGATTATTTATTGGTTATAAGAAATTCTGAAAGATCATCCTGTATCTGCGGTTCTTTCTGAAAGCCGCCCCCGAGATGCTGCCAGTACACCTCGGCATATTCAACACCGGCTATCCTGCCGTAATTACGATTACCCTCAAGCACAAATCCGAAGAAATCGTCCATCTTGTGCATATGCCTCATAAGATCGATCTGTGAAACATGATACCCGAGCATCTTCTTCTTTGTCTCAATAACCGAAGTAACATCGACATAAAAATGTGGAGGCACTATCTGTGATCCAAGCGGATCAGACAGTGTCAGAGGTGATGTGTGATATAAAAGGGGCGTTATTCCTACCGGCTTCTCATCAACGGGAACGGTGTCGAGAGAAGAGACCATCGCTGCTACTTCAACTATATTGGCAGTGGTCCTGTGATCGGAATGATAATCAGTTGGAAGGTGCGTGAATATTACACCTGCCTGAACCTTCCTTATAAGCGATATTACTTTCAGCCTGAGCTCCTTTGTGTCGAAAAGGAATCCGTCGACACCGCCAAGGGTGTAATATTCTGCGTCAAGTACAGCGGCAGCTTTTTTAGCCTCCTCGTACCTCACCCTTGCAGTTTCTTCCATGTTCATGTTACATCCACCAAGATCTCCTCCCGTCATGGTGGCTATAACGATCTTATATCCTTTGTCCTTCAGAAGTTTGAGGACTCCGGCATTCCAGGCTTCAGCATCATCGGGGTGTGCATTGAAAGACAACGCAACTTTATTAAATTTTTTTGTCATACCTGTTATTGTTTTTTGGTAAATATTTTTTCAAGTCTGATGAACTCAGGGATAGGACCGACAAGTGGTTTCATGTATTCAATAAATGCCGGAGAGACATTATTACCTTCACTGTTGAAATAGTCGGCCGGCATAGGCTTTGCTGCAACAGCAACCTTCTCCAGAGGCACTTTCCCGAAGGATATTGAATACGGATCGTTTGAAACCCGGTTAATGCTTACCATCACACCTGTTTCCCCGTCAAGAGCCAGCCTCACCGCCTCCTTTCCGCAACCGTAAGCCTCATCGAGATCTGTTTCGGAGGCACGTATGAAATCGCTCATAATAAGCGACTCGGTTATCTGAAATTCGCCACGGTAACCAAACTCATCGGCAATCATCCGGTGCAGGTTGATGCCTACACTAGTTCCTCCCATGGCGCCGAATTCAATATTGTTGAATTTGTCTCTTGTCATAGAAGCACTTACCGGGGTGCCATCGGCATACTTTAATCCTTCGCCGCATACAATGGAAACCCACCCGTATGATCTGATGCATTTTTCAACATCAGAAAGAAACTTTATCCGGTCAAAACTGAACTCCGGGGCATAGATCAGATGAGGGGCATCGTCTTCTTCCCTGCGTGCCATTGCTGTGGCTGCGGCAAGCCAGCCGGCATCCCTTCCGATTGTCTGGTAAACAACAAACTTGTCGACTTTCTGCATATCCCTGGCAAGTATCCCGGCCTGGAGAACATTAAGGATGTTAGACCGGGCTGCCGATGCAAAGCCAGGTGTATGATCAGTACCAAAAAGATCATTATCTACCGTTTTCGGTATCCCGATCCCGGTAAGTTCATAGCCCTTCTCCCTGCAGTAAGCCTCGACCCTGTGAATGGTGTCCATGGTGTCGTTACCGCCAATAAGGAAGAAATACCTGATACTATATTTCTTCAGCACTTCAAGAATGTGGGGCAGGTCACTCTCCTGCACCTTATGCCTTGAAGAACCGAGAGCCGACGACGGAGTACGCCGCAAGCCTTCAATGATCTTTTTTGGCTGCCTGCCCAGATCATAGAGCCACTCCTGCATGAAACCCTCAATGCCGTAATGCATTCCGTAAATATCTCCTTCCAGTCCTGATGCCTGTGCTGCTTCGACCACACCGGCAAGACTTGAGTTTATTACGGAGGTTGGCCCTCCCGACTGACCGATCAGTATATTACCCTTTAACATATTGCTGTGATTTCTATTGTTATACAAATTTTAACAGTCCGAAGTATTCAGGTTGGTGATAATCAGGATTCTTTGTTCCGACAGGATTCCATGTAACGTAATGGGGTACTTTAAGATTGTCGCCGCATTTGTAGAAATTAGCCCTGAAAGTCATTCCCTTCAGATCCCTGACAGAATGATGAAGAAAGACTTCATACGGAATGGCTACCGTAAGCGTCCAGTCAAACTCTCCCTCTTTTTCCTTAAAGGGCCTATCCCCTTCTGATGAAAGCCGCCTGATCCTGGAGACTATCTCCGGATTTGCCCGCGTGCTGTTCTCCCTGGCTGTTCCGGTCCCTAGCAGACAGGTCCCTATCGCATTGAATTCAATGTTATAATAAATGCCATCATCACCGGGAGATACAAAAAACTCGACACACGAATCTTCACAAACCATCTGGTTGGTAAGGGTCTTTTCAGCTTTGAAAAAATTTTCCTTCACATAATATTTCAGGAATATCTCATTATCGCTGTATGCGATCGTAAAGGTCACTTCCGGCTTATAGCTGTATTCCTGCCAGTTGATCGTTTCAATCCTGTTTCT
>Ga0105103_10002150_pt1 | contig 10349 bp, 5 predicted proteins | sample PPLLaktember2015_2_FD_79107 | JGI IMG/M metagenome (GOLD analysis project Ga0105103, IMG submission 79107) | Freshwater sediment microbial communities from Prairie Pothole Lake near Jamestown, North Dakota, USA - PPLs Lake P7 Core (6) Depth... | ecosystem: Environmental > Aquatic > Freshwater >...
CTTGGGTACAGCGGGGTGGAGGGAGAAAGCAAAAGAGTACCGGAGTTGAGTTCCGGGAAATTGTGGGCGTTTCACAAGAAGCTCAGAGCGATCTGAGCTTTCTTTGTTTATGGGGGGAATCTTTGGTACAGCGGGGTGGAGGGGGAAAGTAAAAGAGTACCGGAGTTGAAATCCGAGGAATTGCGGGCGTTTCAAGGAATCTCAGAACAATCTGAGCGCTCTTTGTTTGTGGGGGAAAGTAAAAGAGTACCGGAGTTGAGTTCCTGCGATGTGGATTGCATCCGCCTGAAAAGCTCGGAGAAATCCGAGCTTTTTTCGTTTTGGAGAATTGCCGAGATCTTGCTGACGAGGAAGCGGGCCTGCCCGCCGAAGTCCCGACGGGACGAAGGCGGGGAAAGTAAAAGAGTACCGATGTTGATTGGTGAGATCAACATCAAAGACAGGTTGTCTGCATGAAAGGCCTCCGGAAACCGAGGCCTTTTTCATTTTCTCGGTTCAACGAAGTGGAAGAAATGGATCGCCATCACATCTCGCCCCTAATCTGGTTCGGCCTTAACCTGAAACTCAAATACCTCTCCCATCGCCTTCGTTCGCCAGACACTCGCATCCAACTTCTCGATCATCCGTCCCTTCTCGATCCCCACAAATCCGAACCACTCCAGAAATCGATCGAACGTCCTGATGCAATAGCAGTCGGCAAACCACTTTTCGACTCGGTCCGGGGAAGCTTCCTGGAACTGAGCCACCAGAGCCGGGAATGCGGTAGCATATTTGTCCCCGTAAAACCGCATCGGTCGAGGCGCATCCCCGAAACTCTGGAGCAGATAGAGACTGAATCCCCAGCCAAGCTGTCCGATCGGCAAGGCGGTGTATCTATCATTATATCCCCAGTTGAATTTCTCGACGAACGATCTGAGGATCAGGAGGAAGAGATCCCGCCGCGCATCTGTATGAAGAAGCGATTCCCCGCGTTTCGTGAGGGTAAGCTTCCCCTTCGCTTTCCTGATGAGTCCCGCAATCTCCGTTGTCAGATGCATGGATCGGATGGCGATTGAATCCTGTTCCCGCGTTAACTTCGTGATGCCCCGTTCAACGAAATCATCAAGGATGAACCGATGATCATAGAGTTCGCGAACGATCTTCCGTTGGACCGCTCCCAGCGGCGTCAACGTGATCGATCCCTCCCGCTGGATGATCTTCAGGAACTCTTCGGCAAGTCGAAAGAATGGCAGTGTATTCAGCGGCTCATCGGAGATATCCGTTCGAAGTTGGACCGGGGAATGTTCGCTGAACGGCTCGTACAACAGGTGATGCATTTCGTTGCGGGAGAGTCCGCAGAAATCGTCGACGGGCGCGTTGTTGATCAGAAGGCGGAGTGGTTCGAGATCTGGAGTTGTCATATGGTTGATGAGCTTGGATCCATCCGCCTTACAAACTCGTACCATCGCATCCCCTTGATCCCATCTGCATAGGATATCGGTTCTTGCCGTGAACTCAGAAGGAACGCCCGCTTCGACTTCACCAGTTTCCCGAAGCTCCGAAGTCCCGAGACCATTTGTTCACTGGGGGACCGGCTGAGCTTGATCTCGATCGGAACATGCTCCGTTCCTCTCACGAGAACAAGGTCGACCTCGACCTGATTATTGTCGCGATAATAGAAGAGTTGCCATGGCGAGGCTGCACCGAAATTCGCCTTGACGAGATCCATGATCACCATGTTTTCGAAGATCATTCCTCCCATCACGCCGTTGCGGAGTGCCCGGGGATTGGATTCGCGGAGGATGTGGGCAACGATACCTGTATCGGCAAAATAGAGCTTCGGACTTTTCACGACGCGCTTGCGCAAGTTTCGCGTATACGGCCTCAGCAGATACACAAGCCTGGAAGCCTCAAGTACCGAGAGCCAACGCCGAACGGTCGTATGCGTCACTCCGCACTGTGCTCCGATCTTTGAAAGGTTCAGCACCTGCCCGATGTTCGCCGCAAGGATCTCAATGAATTGCTGGAACGTCTTGAGATCGCCAACGGCATGCATTCCCCGAACATCCCGTTCGAGATACGTCTGGATGTACGAGCCATAGAACAACGCCGGCGGAATACTCTGGGCTGCCGGACCGGGGAAATATCCTCGGATGATGTCCTCGAACACACGGTCTTCGTTGATCTGCTTTAGCGACGGAAGTTCCGTGTAGCAGAATGGGAGCAGTTCGAAGACCGCCACACGACCAGCCAGGGACTCCGACACACCCTCCATCAGCGTAAAGGCCTGGGAGCCGGTCAGGATGTAGGAGGCGCGCCGCACCTTCGACTTGTCGACCTCCATTTTGATGATGGAGAGAAGACCCGGAACGTATTGGATCTCGTCAAGGATAACGGGGGCAGGATGATCAGCGAGGAACAGCGCGGGATCTCGTTCTGCCTGCGCACGGACGATCGGATCATCGAACGTCACATACGCATGAGATGCGAACAGCCGCTGCAGCGTGGTCGACTTGCCCGACTGACGGGGTCCGGTCAGGAGAAGAACGGGAAAATGCTTGGCGGCTTCAAGAAGGAGCGGTTCAACTGCGCGGCGGATATAGGCCATGGACGATGTCCTTCGATTGACAGGACAATATACATACTGAATACATGATATTCAATTTGTATGGACTCTGCATTGCGTTCTCGCTTTTCGACAAACACTTGGATCCGTGTCCACCTCTCCCCACCCTCCTGCCAACAAAATCAAGGTACAAACCAAAGGCCCGGAGCGCATCCCGAACCTTCGTTGTCGCAAGAACGATAGAGCGCGTACGTCGATCTACTTCTTCAAATCGATCTGCACTTGGAAGGGAACCTTTCCCGCATTGTAGAAGAGCCGCAACTTCGCCCCGTTGTATTCCAGATCCCGATAATATTTCGTCTCCGGACGCTCCGCGCGGAGCGCCTTTTGGATCCACGAGATCGGCTCTGTCCCTTCGCCGAATGCTCCGCGAAACGCTTCCACGATGAAATCGACGAATCCCGGATCGGACTTCTCTTTGTCATATTGGACCAGCGTGAAGCTCTTGACCGCTTCCTTTGGCCCTTGCATGATCACAAGGAAGCGGCCGTCGCGTGTGTAGTAGGCCTCCATTGGATCGGCGCCGCTCCGCGTTGAGTCGAGGACGGCCGGCACAAGCGACGGTTGCAGGATGCTGACGATCTTGGATGAAGCGATCGTCATCTGGGCGGATGCCGTGAGGCAGATCGCGCATACAAGGACGACGGCAATCAGAATTCGCATGGAGACCTCCGTTGTGTCCGTGATGGTAGGTCCTCCCGGGAAGGCTTCCCGGGATGACCCAATACTTGATTCCAGCTTGCCCGCCATGACGCATCCTACACCATCCCAACCGGAAGCGCTTGCACGGACTCCTTGATCGGCACCCGCTGCGGAACAAGCGAAACAACGCAGCCAGGACCGATGGGCATCTTCAGCAATTCCAACGCTTTGAAATGACGGACCATATCGTTCCCCGGGTTCGCAGACTTCTTGATCTCGATCGGATAGAGAATCCCGTCTTGATGGATCAGCAGGTCAACTTCCTTGGTGTCTTTGTCGCGATAGTAATAAAGAGGTGCGCGTTTGCCATTGTGCCACCAGCTCTTGATGATTTCGGCAACGACCCAGGTCTCAAGAAATGCCCCAGACATGGCTCCTGCTTCCAGCGTTGCTGCGCTCGACCATTCCGTCAACCAGGCGGCAAGTCCCGTGTCGAGAAAATAGAGCTTCGGTGTCTTCACCAGCCTCTTGGTGACATTCGTGTGATACGGCTCAAGAAGATATGCAATGCCTGAGTTCTCGAGGATGGAGAGCCATCGTTTTCCGGTCGCCTGATTGATACTGCTGTCGCGGCAAAGGTCCTGCATGTTCAGCAATTGCCCTGTGCGAGCTGCCCCCGCTCGAAGGAACCGCAGGAAAGCGCTCTCGTCGCCGACATGGGCAAGATCCCGCACATCCCGCTGCAGATATGTTTGCACGTATGAACTGTAGAAGAGGTCCCGATCCACAGAGGATCTCTGGTGCAGAGCGGGAAATGATCCAAGCCAGATATTCCTGTACAGACTGACGAGCGTGAGAGTTCGCGATTTGTCCCGCGAGCGGAGAAGCGCCGGGGTCGGCAGAAATGGACGCGCTGACGCATCGTCCTCTAATTCACGTTGCGAAAAACCCAATAGCTGAACCACGGCCACCCGGCCCGCAAGAGTTTCCGATATGCCTTTCATGAGATGGAACTGTTGAGAGCCGGTCAGCCAGAACCGGTTTGACCTTCGATCGCGGTCAACGGACATCTTGATGTGGGGAAGCAGTTCGGGCGCGTATTGGATCTCATCGATCAGCAGCGGCGTCTGAAATCGCTGGAGAAATAGTGCAGGATCCGCTTTCGCCAGTGAACGGATCAAGGGGTCATCGAGCGTGACATACGTACGCCCTTGTTCCGCCAGATGTCGCAGAAAGGTTGTCTTCCCGATCTGCCGCGGTCCCGTCACCAGCATCACAGGAAATTGCCGGGAGGCCGACCGAAAGTACTTTTCGAGTGTTCTGGCTCTGTATTTCATAGCTCGTCCATTATATTAGTCTTATAACAATATAGCCGATTCCGGGAAAGAGTCAAACAGAGGACGAACGGGGGGCACAGATCGTTGGTACAAAGCAAAAGGCCCGGTGCTGACTGCCGAGCCTTTGGTGTTTGCAGGACATGAGTTTAGCAGGCTTGCGTCTTCGGGTCTCACCTGAGCAAAATGAGTCTTCTTGTTTGAACGAACTCTCCCGCCCGCAATTGATAGAAGTACACACCGCTCGTCAAACCCGTTGCGCCCCACGTGACCGTGAACACTCCCGGCGGCTTCTCCTCATTCACCAACACCGCGACCTCGCGGCCGAGGAGATCATAGACCGAGAGCCTCGCGAATTCTGACTTCTGGATTCTGAATTCTATTCTTGTCTCCGGATTGAACGGGTTAGGATAGTTTTGCGCCAACACATACTGATCGGGTGTGCCCTCCGTGCCAAGTGCATGAGTTCCGCCCGGCATGGCGAAAACAAATTCCCCGAATTCGTGAATGCTATCGACGACCAGTTCTCCGGTGCCTGACTCATACGTCGCCGGCAAGGCTGAGAAACTCCCTCTTCCCGGCGTAAGCCTGCTGTAGACGGTTATGGAACCCGGGTCGGTGATCCCGTTTGAGGGCACTTGGGAGATGTTGAACCGCAGGCTCGCGCTGAAACCTTGGGCCAGTCCCGTCTGCTGGATGATCCAGCGAAACTGGCCCGCCGTTCCGGAAACTCCAGACAAGTCCTGCGGGGCGTCGGCGTAACGGTTGACAAGGATCGTCGTTCCACCACTGCTGCTCGGAATGGCGATATCGACTGCTGTTTCGTTCTCTGGGTCCGAAAAGGTCACGGCTGATCCGCTCGGCGATGAGAAGGATTTCGTCACTGCAGCGTTCGAAACAGGTTTGAACCAGCCGGCAAAGTACACGGAGGGCTTTCCTCCCGCTTGGGTGAAATATCCGCCGGAATACACATTCCTTCCCCCGGTGGAAAGTCCGTACACAAGTTCATTCATGCCGCTCGCCAACGATTGCCAGCTTGTTCCATCCCAGCGGGCGATCCGGTCGGCACTCGGATTTCCCCCTGCATTCGCCATGCTGCCGCCTGCATACACATCGCCGCCGTTGATGGTGATCGCAAACACGCCGCCGCCAGCACCTGTGCCCAACGAGTTCCAGGTCGAGCCATCCCACCGTGCGATGTAGTCTGCGCTCGGGTTGCCCCCAGCATTGTTGAAATCCCCTCCGACGTACACGTCTGATCCATTGACGGCTATTGCCCTGACCCTTCCGTTGAGACCGGATCCGAGGGCATTCCACTGCGATCCGTCCCATCGTGCAATATAGTCACCGCTGACATTCCCGCCCGCATCGGTGAAATCTCCGCCCACATACACATTGTTCCCGCTCACGGCGATCGCACGAACTGTCCCGTTAAGACCGGTCCCCAATGCAGTCCAGACCGATCCGCTCCACCGAAGAACGTAGTCAGCGGAAGCATTCCCCCCAACATCCGTGAAGTCGCCTCCGACAATAAGCTCCGTTCCGCGCACAGCGATCGCGCGCACGGTCGAAGTGAGCCCCGCACCTACGGCATTCCAGACGGATCCGTTCCAGCGCGCAAGGAAATCCGCTGCCGCATCGCTCCCTGCATTCTGAAAGTCTCCTCCAGCGTAGATGACGGTCCCGCTTGCAGCGAGAGCGTAGACAGTATTATTGAGCCCCAAGTCGAGAGCATTCCAACTGCTTCCATCCCAGCGGGCGATGCGGCTTGCGTTCGCGTTCCCGCCGGCATTGGCGAAGACGCCGCCGGCGTAGGCATCCGTTCCACTCACGGCGACCGCCCAGACGGTACCGTTCAAACCGGTTTCCAGCGTGCGCCAACTCGCTCCATCCCAACGAGCAATATAGTCTGCGTTGACGTTTGCTGCCCCGCCGGCGTTTGTGAATTGTCCTCCAAAGTAGATGTCGGTACCACTCACACCCATGGCACGCACATCGCCGTTGACTCCAGTGCCGACAGCACTCCATGCCGATCCGTTCCATCGAGCGAGGTAATCAGCGGTCGCAATCCCTCCCGCGTTCTGAAAATTCCCCCCGGCATAGACGTCTGTGCCATTCAGCCCGATCATGACCACGAAGTTGCTCAGCCCCGCACCTAAGGGACTCCAGGATGAGCCGTTCCATCGAGCAATCCGGTCAGCGTTTGCATCGCCCCCGGCATCGGTGAAGTACCCGCCGACATAGACATTGCTTCCGCTTACCGCAATCGCCTGCACGGCGTTGTTCAGACCGGTTCCCAACGCATTCCATTTCACTCCGTCCCAGCGGGCAATGTAGTCTGCGGCTGTATCACCGCCCGCGTCCGTGAAATAGCCACCTGCATACACGTCACTCCCGCTCACAGCGATCGCGATAACCTCAGCGTTGAGGCCGGCTCCCACGGGGTGCCATTGCGCCCCATCCCAGCGCGCGATGTAGTCAGCAGTTGTGTCTCCTCCCACGTTCGTGAACCAACCGCCAGCATACACGTTCGTCCCGCTCACAGCGATGGATTGGACAACATCACCCAACCCTCCTCCGAGAGCATTCCATGTCGAGCCGTTCCAGCGGGCGATGTAGTCCGCGTTGGACTCGCCACCGGCATCAGTGAAATATCCGGCAGCAAAGACGTCATGGTCGCTCACGACAAGTTCAGTCACGGAAGCATTCAATCCTGTCCCCAGAGGATGCCAGCGTGAACCGTCCCAGCGGACGATATGGTCTCCGGATGGATCGCCCCCCGTGTTCACGAATCCTCCCCCGACATAGATATCCGTGTCGCTCACGGCGATCGCCGTCACCGCCGCGTTCAGGGCGGCGAAGAAGCTGTCCGCCCAATATTGCTCGTCGATGAGGACATCGGCAGTTCGGCTGCTGCGGGGCATCGCCGTTATCGGGATGCCGGCTTCTTTCTTCGAGGAATCTGGCATCTCCTGGCTCGCAGGGGATTGACCATGGACGGCAAAAGAGTGTTCAATATCCCCGTAGGGTCCGCTGGTAGGCATCCACTCCGCAGATGACAGCTGAACCAGAATGAGCACCATAACAACGAGGCACTTCGTAAGATGAATCATCGAATCCTCCGTTGAGGAGTGAGTTCAGGTCGTAGAGAACGACCTGTCAACGACGAGGCAGTTTGCGTGAGCTAAATGGACAACTCTGACGGAGCGACGATCCCGACCGTCGGCGGAGTCGTGTTTGCAGCGACTCTCGAATAGCTCTGACAGTGATAGCCTAGGCCGGAACGATCCTTACTCCTTTCCTTTGAGCTTCGCAATCCTCGTTCTGGCATCTCTGAGTTCCGGATGCTCGCGGTCCGCATTCTTCCACAGGAATAGGAACCGCTGATACTGCTCGACCGCCTGCTGCGTTGATCCCTTCTGTTCATAGAGTTTTGCCAGCTCGTATCGATGGAGGGGATGAATGAGCAGCCGCTCCTTCCCGGAGGGATCAAACTTCGTCAGCTGTTCGTATTCTTCGATGCTCGCGTCGAGATCTCCATTCTTTACAAGGGCTTTCGCACGGTCATCTCGCGAAAATACAAGATTCAACGAGATCATGTTCCGAATATCAAATGACGGATTGAGCGTCAATTCCGGGCGGCTCTCCCAGTGGCGAATGGCTTCGTCCGTTTTTCCTTTAGCGACGAGTAGCTCCCCCCGCACTTGATATGAGAGGAGGGAAAGCCAGCGTTGGTTCTCTCCTGTCAGCTCTTGCAAGGTCGTTGCAGCAGACAGAAGAGCATTCTCCACAGCACCCGCATGGCCATCATACAGGTCGTCTCGCGCGGAAAGCAATCCGTAGAAGGCCGTGTAGTATGACGCCCTCGCGGGATAGGCCGCGATGTACGCGTCCCTCGCCTCAGCAAACGCCCTCCTGCTGTTCCGATACTCGCCCCGACGTGAGAGGACGAACCCTAGCACACGGTTTGCCATTCCTACTCGTGCCCGGTTCTCTTCTTTATTCGCCATCTTGATCGCGGTCGAAAGGGTCGCGAGCGCACTGGCATCGCGGCCAAGCCAGTGTTCGTACACCGCCTGCCAGAGGAGGGAGTTGAACTGAGAACCCGCGTCCCGAGCTTCCTGACGCATCTTGCTGATCCACTCCACGGCCTCAACGTATTCTTCCTTCAATGCGTGCGTGTATGCCAACTTCGCACGCGTTGTTAGGAAGTCCGGTTTCAGGGCCAACGCCTTCCGATAGTTGGCTCCTGCCTCAGCGAGGTTTCCCATGGAAACATAGAGATCACCCATCGAATCGTACGGATTGGGCTCTCCGGGTGAGACAGCCGAGTACCGTTTCAGCCATGTCACAGAGTTTGCGTAATCTCCCCGTTTCATGTACTCGTACCCCAGGAGCAGCATAGCAAGCCCATAATCGGGATCGAGCGCGAGTACCTGATGAAATCTCGCCACCGCATCTTCCTGCTCGAATTGCATCCCGAGCACGAGGTGAACCATTTTCTCCTTTGGAAACTCCTTCTCCAACTCCTTCAGGAGCCGATATTGCTTTTCGCCGTCGGCCTCGACGCCCCTCGCATAAAATGATTCAATAAACAATCGCTCTCGCCTCGTCGCCCGTGCTGAGAATCTGAACGCCCGTTCAAATGCGGCGACCTGGGCCGCGTTGTCCCCCAGGTAGTTGCAGGCAAAGCCAAACCACAAATGTGCCATGGCGAATGTGGAATCGAACATCAACGCATGTTCGAGGATCCTGCGGCCATCCTGAAAGGCAAGGTTCTCAACTTCTCGTACGCCTTTGAGGTAAAGATCATAAGCCTCCAGAGAGGAGGTCGTCACTTCAATGATCGGTTTCTGCTCCGTCGCGATCCTTCGCTCCGGCAGACCAAATCCGGTCGAGATCTGCTTGCCAAGCTCATCGATTTGGACCTTCAGAATACTGCCGAGCCCTTCCCCTTTGGAGCTCGCGCTTTTCAACAGAACCTTGCTCTCGACATCGATCACTTTCACATCGGTCGCGAACATATCTCCCATCTTCACAAAGCTCCCCGTCACCAACGCCTTCACGCTGTCCTTCTGGCATAGCTCAAAGCCCAGATCCGTCGTGATCACCTGGACATCGGCCTTCCCCAGTTGTTTCAGGAGATCCCGCATGCGTTCCCACGTCGTCACGCGCAGGGCGGTCGATTGCTCCAGAGACGTCGTGAGAAGGTTCGGGATCGCAGTTCTCAGATAGTCATATTGAGGGTCGCCGGTCTGGTTCTCGAACGTAATGACCGCAACGGGGATCCGCTCACCACTGGAAACCAACGAACGAACGAGCGGCCAGCCCAGGAAATACGCAAGAACGAGGACAACGAGGATTCCGAAGCCCATCGCTCCGCGTCGCATCCACTGCTGTGGAAAACGGAAGACCCTTCGTCGGGATTCCAACCGCTCTTCGGAGTATTCCGTTCGATGCACACGAGAGGTCTCTTTCTTCAACCGACGAAGATCGATGACCATGTCTTGAACACTTTGATACCGGTCCTCGGGATCTTTCTCCAACGCCCTCTTGAGGGCGTGATCCAGTTCGGACGACGCGTCGGGCAGATGCCTCTGGATCGGTGTTGGGTCTTCGTTCACGATCGAGTACACCATCGCCGCTTCATGCTCGCCCCGGAACGGCATATGCCCGGTGAGCATTTCATACAACACGACTCCGAATGAAAAGATATCACTCCGTGCATCAACCTCTCCCCCCTGTATTTGCTCCGGAGCCATGTACGC
>Ga0105103_10002153_pt1 | contig 10338 bp, 8 predicted proteins | sample PPLLaktember2015_2_FD_79107 | JGI IMG/M metagenome (GOLD analysis project Ga0105103, IMG submission 79107) | Freshwater sediment microbial communities from Prairie Pothole Lake near Jamestown, North Dakota, USA - PPLs Lake P7 Core (6) Depth... | ecosystem: Environmental > Aquatic > Freshwater >...
ATCCGTGTTTCGTCGTCGCGCCCCAGTGCCCGCTCAACAACCGTTGGGTCGACAGCGATTGGTCTACCGGGTCGTACCGAATCAGCAACACACCCGTCAGCAATGAAATGCTGGCTGTCATTGATTTGATCGATGCATTGATTAAAGAATTTCCCGTGGATGTAAATCGTCTTTACGTCACCGGACTCTCCATGGGCGGCTTTGGCACTTGGGATATCATCACCCGATATCCGGATAAATTTGCCGCTGCAATTCCCATGAGCGGCGGCGGCGACTCGACGCGCGCCCTGCGGATCAGCCACCTGCCCATATGGGCGTTCCACGGCCAGGTCGACACCACCGTGCCGGCAGACGGCTCCCGACAGATGATGACCGCATTCGAACATCTGGGACGAGAAGTGGTATATACCCATTGTGATCATGGCGACTGTACCGGCAAAAGCCAAGCCGATGTGGCGGCGGCAATCGATGCCGGAGCAACAACGCTTTATACTGAATGGAAAGGCGCAAATCATGTTATGTGGGCGCAATCCTTCGATTATCCTCTGCTCTTTCCCTGGGTATTTGCGCAGAATAAAGAGAATAATGGGCAGGCCGTGCGGGTGAATCAGGATGAAAAAACAACTCCTGCTCAGTTTCAAATCAAGCAGAATTATCCGAATCCATTCAATCCCCAGACCATGATTGAATATGTGCTGCCGAGCGCATCAAACATTAAAATAGAAATTTACGACCTGCTGGGACGCCGGGTGAAGCTGCTGTATGAAGGCTATGCAGCCGCGGGCAGACATCAACAAAATTTTGATGCTTCAGGATTGCCCTCCGGTAAGTATATTTATCAGGTCACTGCAGGCGATTATTCTGCCTGTGACGTCATGACCCTGCAGAAATAAAGGAGCGGAGTAAGCAGGCGCTGTATTTAGGGGGTGTCACCGGGACAGAGGGGACAGAAAAGAGCGATATCCATCTCGGCAAAGTCAATTCTCTGCGTATTTTCCCGCACGACGCCGAAATTGAATGTCTCGTTTGCCTTGATGGCAAAATTGTTCTTTTTAATCTGATAGGAATCAGTTCCCAAATCGATATCGATGGTGAAATTGACCACTTGATCGCAGCCGGCGTAGCTGGTCAGGGTCAAAGTGGTCTCGTTCACATTTTTTTCCGCCGCACAATCGCCATTATAGACCTCAACCCGCTGCGCAAAGCTGAACTTGAACGGATATTTGTTGTAACCCTTGTCGGTCACAAACTTGGCCGTGTTGTAGGTGGACTGTTCGGACAGTTCACAATCATTGGGCGAAGAACAGGTGAGAAACAACGCTGCTGCGCAAAAAACCAACCAGAACTTCATGAATACTCCTTATCGAGTTTTTTTCCTCAGCGCTTCCCACACTTTATTTCCCACCATTTTGCGCGAAATGCCGATGATTTTCTGAATCACTTCCAGTACATCTGAATCGCCCAACCAATACTTTTTCACCACTTCCACCGGTGTCTTGTTGATCAGCCCATCCAGTAAAAAACTGGCCAGAACAATATCATCCGCGAATGCCAGCGGTCCTAAAAACATCTCCGGGATAATATCAATCGGCGAAATGAAATAAGCGACGGCGCCAAGAACTTTTAACCTTTCACTCGCCGGAACTTGGGGATCAAGAGATAATTTCCACAGCAGATAAAAGAGATCCGGCGCCCATAGAATATATTTTGACCAGGGTGATTTGTTTCCCTGCGGGCCGTCCAGCCAAAGGATTATTTTATTACGCAATTTTTGATAATAACCCGCTTCTTTTTCAGCCATTTTTTCCCTCGTATGATTTCACTCTATTTTTCAAATCACGATCTGGGTTTGAACATCACCCGTGAAGATACTTTCATTATCAATTTAAGCAGAGATATGATTGAAATCAACAACGAAAATCAATTGAAGAACATTATAAAAGACGGCTTTGAATTTGACACGATTGGAAATTTCACGCAAAGCCGCAAAGAGCGCAAAGATTGACCTCGCACCAAAATCCCGAGTTACTGATATAATTCAAGCCTTGCGTCTTAGCTTCTCACATGGAGACGCAGAAACCCAAAGGATTACTGATTTTTTGCATTCTTTGCTTTGTGTCTCGTGCGAGGTCACTCTGCGCATCTTTGCGTCTTGGCGTCTTTGCGTGAATTGAGACGTTCTCTGACTTTGTGTGCGAGGTTACCCTTTGCGCATCTTTGCGCCACGCGTGAATATTGAGCTTCTTTCCACCTCGCTTATTCAACCAAAGAGCGTCCATACTCAAAATCATAAACGGTTTTCCGCTTGAGATCGGCAAGAGCCAACTGAAAATTGATATAAGAATCTAAATATGAAATCTGCGAGGTGATATATCGATCTCGGTCGAGCGCCAGTTCCTGACTGGTGATATCGCCGTTATTGAAACGGGCGACTGAAATATCAAAAGCCCGTTTGGCTAATTTTTCACGTTGTTCGAGCACGGAGAGCTGGCTTTCCGCTTCCTCGAGTCGACGTATGGTATCGCGAACCTCCCGCTCGATGGTTTTTCGCATCTCGACGAGGGTCAATTCATCCATTTGCAGGCTCGCTTTGGCGGACTGTACGGCCGCTCGATTACCACCCCAATCGAAAAGCGGCGCCTGCAGGCTGAAAATGACACCGCGATTATTGGGTCGGCCCTGCATATCCTCGAGACTGCGTTGCCACAGCTCCCGCGGTACAGTGGTCCCCCAGAGATCAGAGCTGGCAACGCCGGTGAGGTCATAAAATGCCGATAAGGTTCCTTCAAAATCCCTCTGCGCATCTACTTCCTTGACGCGAAGTTTCTGCAACTCAACCTGAATTTCGCTGAGACGGATCTCGGTGCGCTCTGCCAGTGCATATTGAACAGCCTGATCCAAATCCACCGAGACAGACGGACGTTCAAAACTGGTCATCACATCCACGTTGTCGGTAAATTGAAGGCCGATGAGCTGCTTGAACAAGTCAGAAACTCGGTTCAACGCAGATTCTGCCGCGACCAATTGGTTGCGGCTCTGCGCCAAATCCACCTGCATCTGCAGCGCTTCCACCTCGGGTATAAGTCCGGCATTGTACTTTTTCTCGGCGAGAAGCGAAAGCTCTTCCTGCTGAGTGACATTCTCCCTGGCGATCTGCAACTCGCGCGTAGCGCGATAAAAGGCAAAAAATGAATTGGTTACATTATATACAATATCAAGTTCATCGCGTTTGTATCGTTTGACCGCACTTTCGAAATTGAGATTCGCCCGTTTGAGATTCGTTTTGAGCGTATTCAGCGTCAGCAACGGTTGATTGAACTGCAGGCTCGTGGACGTCAAGACATCGCTTCGCGATTTGGTCGCCTTTTCATTTTCGGACCAATAGGATACATTGCGGGAATAGGTTCGACCGACCAGCTGAAGTTGTCCGTTTGTCGGCAGCGGCTGCGTGATGTATAGATTACCCTGATATCGAACACTGCCCGTGGTATTAAAATAGGGCAATCCGTTGGGCACCTGGATTTCCTCCACCTGTTCTGAAGCGTTCGGCAAATCCATCGCAGCATCGATGCGCAGCCTGAAATTACTCTTGGCTGAGATCAGATTTTGTTCAGCGGATATTCTTTCCAGTCTGGCAACTTTCATTTCATAATTTTTTTCCAGGGCAATGGCGACGGCATCCCCCAGCTTCAAGTAACTCACCTGCTGAGCCTGCAGGCAAAATCCCGCCGCCAGAAGCGTCGCAAAACAATATTTAATGATGGTCAACATTTTTCCTCCCATATTAAACAACTGTTTATCAAATAGTGAATAAAACACCACATCGTATTCCCAGATAAATAAATGGATTATTTTGATCGAGAGTGATTGCCGAAAATGCTTCAGCAAACAGTCTCGAAGGATCGATGATCAGAAATTCCATGCCGAGACGAAAACCGGCGGTGAATCCCGTCGATTGCTGCCGCAATGCTAAAAGATTTTCGGGACGTATCGGATAGAGATCATACTTCTCCTGACGATAGACATCCGGCATTGTCAGCAGTGAAAAACCAACCCCCAGGGCATAATAAGGAGACAACAGGCGATGATTCAACCACGCCATTCGTTTTTTCACACACAGCAGCACCTCACTGGCATTGGCATGTTCATCCTGAGCAACGACATCGCCGCGATAGTCAAAGTAATGATGCGTAAAAGCGACAAAAAAAGAAAGCGACTCATTGAGAGCTCCACCGAACGACGCGTTAAAATTGACGCTGTGCGACCAGTAGTCCGTCAATATCCTGGGCGACTGGGCATCGGTCAAACCGGCGCTGACCTGCATTTCTAATCCGGAGGCAGCGAAAGAATTGACGCTGAATATTGTAAAGAGAATAAGCTGCCATCCTTTCACCGTACCCGCGCAAGTGAGTCGCGAAGTTGCCCATCGTTCCGAACTATTCATACCGCAATGCTTCAATGGGATTGACATTTGAAGCGTTTTTTGCAGGGAACGTTCCAAAAATCACCCCGACGCCGGCGGAAACCGTAAAGGCAACAAAGACCGACAGCGGTGTCACCACCGTGCTGAATTCTGCAAAGGTGTTGATGATCAGCGACATCAAAACACCCAACACGATGCCGGCCAAACCGCCGACCAGGCTCAGTCCGACAGCTTCCAATAGAAACTGCAGCAGGATTTCTTTCCGCCGCGCACCCAATGAACGCCGAATACCGATTTCGCGCGTGCGTTCCAGAACCGTCGCCAACATGATGTTCATGATGCCGATGCCGCCGACCAGCAATGAAATCGCGGCGATGGAACCCAACACCATATTATAAATGCGGGTTTCGCGTTCCTCCTGTTTCAATAATTCGTAGGGAATGACAATGTCAAAATCATCATTGTTGCGATGTCGGCGTTCAACCACCCGGCGAATGACGGCAGCGCTCGTCAACAAGTCTTTCGATTCAGGTACACGAATGGTCAATTGATCAATTTGACTGGCCAGCGGTTCTTCTTTTTGAAAACGTCGTAAAAATGAGTTCAGCGGCACATAGACATCCTGGTTGAGGTTGCGCGAAGCCAATTCACCGACGGTTTCGGTGAATAACGATTTGGTTCCCATGACGCCGATGACCTCGTACCATTGATCCTCCAGTTTCACCATTTTGCCAATGGGATCCTGCACCGAGAAGAGCTTTTGCGTGACTTCGGCCCCCAATACGCAGACACGAAGTTGATTTTTGTGGTGATCAATATTGAAAAAGGCGCCCATTTCCGGAACAAAATTGAGAATCTCGGCATAATCCTCGGTGACGCCGACTATCGTGGCCGCGGTGGTAACGTCCTCAAAACGGGCTTCGGTCTTGAACTCGGCCTGAGGCGCAACCAGGTCAATTGTCGGCACGATCTTTTTGATCGCCTCGGCATCGCTCAGGGAAAGACCCTTGGAGAACTTGGCGCGAACTTCTTCCAGTTCTTTTTGGCTCTGCTGCTTGTCGCGCACAATGATATTGTTCACTCCCAAAACTTTGTATTTGGCGAGCGCTTCGCGTTTGGCGCCTTCTCCGATTGAAAGCATGGCAATAACGGCGGCCACGCCGAAAATGATGCCCAACATCGTCAGGATCGAGCGCAATCGGTGTACCTTCAATCCGTCCAGCCCCATCAATAGGAGCTCTTTTCTCTCCATCATACGCCCTCTCCTGCGCTGCGACTGGCCAGTCTCTCTCCACCCTTGACGGCGCCGTAGATCACGACAAATTCATTATTCCTGGGTCCGATTTTCACCGGCACCTTTTCGGTTTTGCCGCCCTTGATTACGTGAAGAAAATATTGACCCATCTCTTCATACAGATATTCATGTGCCGCATACAAGACATCATTTAATTCAGTCGTTATGATCTCGCAGCTCACCGTCATTCCCGGACGAACGAACGATTGAGAGTCCTTGAGCAAAACTTCGACATCAAAAACTTTGATCTTTGAGTCTTGTTCCTTCAAACGGCAGACTTGACCGACTGCCATGACTTGACCATTGATCACCACATTGGGAAAAGCATCGAGGCGGATACGAACCGCCTGTCCGCGTTCAATTTTACCAATGTCCGCCTCGTTCACCATGGTCATCGCCTTCATCACCGAAAAATCAGGGATCCCCACGATCGCTTCCCCACGACGAACTTCATCACCAACTTTGATTTTCACCTGGTCATGCCAACCGATCTTTTTGTATTCAACGATGCCGTCGCCGGGAGCAACGAGGCGAAACAAACTCATGGTCTTTCGGACACTTTTTATATCGTTCTCGATTTGCTTAATACGTTTTTTCTGAATAAAAATATCCTGGTCTAAAATGACCTTGGTATGTTCAATATTTTTTAGTGTTCGATCGTAGGCAATTTGAGCAATTTTCAACTGCAGCCGAGAGATTTCCTGTTGTGTCGGCGCCTCGAAACGGGTTCGTTGTGTATCAATTTTCGCCTGAGTTAACGATGCCTCCGCAGTCTGACGTTGCGCATCCAGGCTTTTAAGGGTCGATTCATTTTGGACGATCATTTGCTCCAAAGTCGCCCGCGCGATTTCCAAACTCGCGTCCTTTTGCACGAGATAACGATTGGCGCCGGTAGAATCAATCTGCCCGATCCAATCTCCCTTTTTCACGGCGGTTCCTTCTTTGACGAGAGCGATAATCTTGGCGTCTCCATAATCCCGTCGATATGGCGGCATGATAATTACTTTTGACTGCGCGGCCGACAGCTCTCCGGTTTCAGTCAAAGAGGCGTAAAAAGTGCCTTGCTGCACCCGCGTACGATCGTGTATATCCTTTCGGCACGAAACCAGAAAAAGAGCCGCCAGGAGGATCAATGATACTGCTCTCATGATGACTTTTCCTCCTTTTCACCCTTTTCTTTATCGCCGAGAGTGGGATCGCTCAACGCCACCTCATCCCCCTCTTCCAGTCCTTCGCGAATGACGACAAAATCAACATTTTCATCGCCGATGATGACCGGACGGCGATCGAATCCGCCGCCTTTTTTCACATAGACAAAGTTTTCGGTTCCTTGTGCAAATAATGCGTCAAGCGGAATAAAAATCATATCCGGCTGACGGGTGACGATGATTTCACAACTGACCGTCATGCCCGGCATGAGGCGTACACTGGTTTGATCCAGAGTCGCGACGATATCGAACACCTTGACTTTGTTGTCCGTGTCCTTGTCGCGCGCGAGCGTCGCAATCTCGGTCACGCGGCCATTAAAAGATGTATCGGGAAATGCATCCAAACGGATCTTCGACTCCTGATTCAATGAAATTTTCGCAATGTCCACTTCATTCACCGGCACTTCGGCTTTCATGAGCGTCAGATCGGGAAGGCTGATCATCGGCCAGCCGGGGAACACCTGGTCATCGACGGCAAGCTTCAATTCGGAAGAGCGGTTGCGTTCAATAATCGCGATGCCCTGCGAAGGCGATTTGACCGTCAATCTATCCAGCGTGTTGTTCGCCTCCTTGAGACGGGAAGCAACCTGTTGTATCTGCAGCTTTACTTTATTGATTTCCTGCTGATTCACCCGCTTTTGATTTTCGATCTCTTTTTCCGCCTTATTGAGTTGAATCGAGGCTTTGTCCAATTCGAGCTGGATCTCTTTGCGCCGAATTTCAGATTCATAGATCGCCCGTTCAAGATTAAGCTCGGAAATGCGATGCTGCAGCTTGGTCTGTTCCAGATCCGCTTCCAGACCTTCGATTTGCGATGCCTGTTGAGCTTCGGTCTTGCGCAGCTCCGCCAGAGCGATATCGAGCTCTGCCTGGGCATCGATGATGCCTTTCTCGACATCCGCCTTGTCGAATTCGACCAGAACATCGCCGGGCTCTACCTGTTCCCCATCCTGAACGATCTTGGTGATCTTTAGGGCGCCGAACCGCCAGTCAATCGAAGGCGCATAGATCATTTCCGATTGCACCGCCGCCAATTCGCCGGTCTCGGTGACGCTGGTTAAAAACTCTGCTTTTTTGACCTTGAAGGTTTCCACAGTCGTCTTGACATCCGGATGACATGATAATATAAAAATGACTAAACCCAAAAACAGATATCGTTTTTTACTCTTCATTATGACTTCCTCTTTCATTACTCGTTTTTGCGGGCGTCTGACCTGCGTTGCGCTGTGCTCCATTCGGTTGAACGGCTTGAAAATCACTCGGAGCAAATGAATCAGGGCGGCCGGTCATCCGATTGGGAGAAGTCAAGTCCCCAAAATGGTTCATCGGAGCGGATTCCCTGCGGGAAACTTTAAATGTATCCATTTCTGCCGGAACAACCGGCGTGACCATATTGGCCGACATTCGAATCTGCGAGCCGGGAACCGGCCGCATGGACAATCGATCTCCGCTCTTCAAATCACCATAAACCGCGCTAAAGTCCTCATCCTGGGCCAATACGGCAATCGGATGCACGGCAAATCTCCTTCCCTGCTGAACATAAACAACTTTAACACTGTCCTGTACAAAAATGCATTCCTGCGGAATGGTGACGACATCGGTCAATTTACGCACAAATATTTCGGCTTCTGCCGTCAGACCCGGCCGCAATTCATTCGCCGTCGTGTCCACATGCACCAGAACCTGCACTTTTTTGACTTTCGAATCGCGCGTAATCGGCTTGGCAACGCGATCAATCCTGAGAACGCTCCCCGGATAAAGCGTCGACCCTGCCGACGGGACGCGGATATGGGCTTTCATACCGACCGCTAATTTTTGAGCGTCGGTTTCACCCAGCTTTAAATTGAGCTGGATGGACGAGAGTTCCGGAAGCTGGGCAACCGGCATGCGCGGGAATACGATCGAGCCCTCCTGAATCTTCTGCTCCGTTCGCGGATCAGTGCCGACAACAACGATCGCCGCATAAGGCGCCAGCAAGGTTAGCTCCGCCAACTGCGATCTGGCAAGATTGACGCGATTGTCAGCCTGGGTAATTCTCAACTGAGCGTGCGCCCGTTCCTCCTGTTGAATCTTTTTCAGCGATTCGAGATTTTTGCGCGCACGCTCGGCTTCGAGTTCGAACTGGGCAATTTCCAGTCTTTTGATCTCCTGGGTGCGCGGTGCTTCGAAATCAAGTTTCGTCAGCTGTAACGCCGCTGCATCAGCCGCCGCTTTTGCGGTCGTAAGTTGCGATTCCACCAACAGCATCTGCAGGTTGAGCTGTGCTTCGGTCTGAATAGCTGCCGCGCGTTCGACGCTCAAATCATCCAGAGCCTCGATCAAATCGTTTTCGATCACCGTGGAGGTGAAACGGGCGATGGTATCGCCCTTGGCAACGTAGGTGCCCTCTTTAACCAAATAAGATAAAGTCGGCGCCGGCCTCACCATCGGCGCGGTCAAAATATTGGCATTTTCAGCTTCAAGCTCTCCCTGCCCCTTGATCACCATATTATAGTTCGAACGCTCGACAACATACATGACCTCATCTGCAGGCGCTTGCGAACAGCTGTTCATCAGCAGCAGCGAAATGAATGCGGAAAATGCAATACCAACGCAAAAGATATACTTTATTCTTTTCATAACCAATGATTCACCACAATGGTTTCACTCGTTAAATCAATAAAAGTCATTATCTAAACCAACGAACTAAACAGTTAAAAGTTTAAAAAATAATCCCTCAAATGGACGTAATTCATATGAATCAACATTTGTTTACAATTTAAAAAGAAAATTCAATAAATCTTTAATTCCCCAAATTTCAATACAAAAGATATTTTTGTCGTTTTGCCTTAAACTCCGGCAACATCTGCATCATATAGGCCAGGACGTTTTGCAGGTCATCTCCATGCCGAATGGCGAGATCGATGCGATCCGTGCCCATGGCGTTGCGGAACATTTCAAGACGGTCAGCAACGAAAAGATTGTGATCAGGGTAAAGCCTGCACAGTGTATGGAGAATGGCGATCTGCGTCCGCACCGGCTGCACCGCTGCCGCATCGATGATGTACAATTGCACGCCGCGCAACGTTTTCCCGACAAATCCTCCATAAAAGGGCGAGTAGACAGCTGATCGGAACCTAATCCCCGGCAGATGCAGATCATTCAACCCGGCGCACAACTCCTCTCCGTTCATCCATTCAGCTGCGGCCATGTGGAATGGCAGCGTGTAGCCGACGCCAATGTGAACTGTCGAAAGCTCGCCAATGGCGCCGGTGCAGGCTTGATAAAAAGGCGTCGTGCTTTGCGGCACATGAGGCGATGGCGGCGTCCAAAGGAGCCCGGTGTCGTCGAACACCATTTCCCGCTTCCAATGGCGCATCGGGACCACCTGCAGATCGCAGCCGATTTCGAATTCCTGATTAAAAAACCGCGCC
>Ga0105103_10002154_pt1 | contig 10335 bp, 8 predicted proteins | sample PPLLaktember2015_2_FD_79107 | JGI IMG/M metagenome (GOLD analysis project Ga0105103, IMG submission 79107) | Freshwater sediment microbial communities from Prairie Pothole Lake near Jamestown, North Dakota, USA - PPLs Lake P7 Core (6) Depth... | ecosystem: Environmental > Aquatic > Freshwater >...
AACAAAAACACCTACTCCTGTTCCAACTCCAACAAAAACACCTACTCCTGTTCCAACTCCAACAAAAACACCTACTCCTGTTCCAACTCCAACAAAAACACCTACTCCTGTTCCAACTCCAACTCCTACTCAGACACCTGTTATAACACCAACTCCTACTCAGACACTTGTTATAACACCAATTCCTACTCAGACACCTGTTATAACACCAACTCCTACTCATACACCTGTTATAACACCAACTCCTACTCAGACATCAATTAAAAATTCATATACAAGATATTATTATAATGATCCATCTGACAAAAGTATAATTATAAATTTAACAAACGAATCTCAAAATATAACTCATATTTTTAACAATATTACACATACACCTGTAGCAACAATGACACCAAATTCTACACTTGTGTCAATTATAGAGAAACATAGAAATGTATCCAATAATACTATTGTTAAGAATGAAGATATTAAAAACTCTTCTTCTATTAATGGGTTGACCATGGCATTCTCAGAACCAGTAGCATCCGGGTTGGTTGTATCAACAGTAGTACCATTATTCATTATTATGGGAATATTAATATTTGGAGCTTTTCTTTTCATAAAGTATGGAAATAATATTGATGGTTAAATTATAAATTTCCAATAACTTTTTTATACTAGCATAACTCATACTTATAAAGGTGTGAGTGGATGAGTTTTAGAAAAAATATATTACTAACAATACTCATTTGTTTAATTTTATTAATATCTATAACGGATGCTGACGTACCAATTACAAGTTTTAGAAGTAATGTTACAGACGGTAATTTAAATTTACATGTAAGATTTTTGGATATGTCAGAATCTCCAGCTTCATGGAACTGGTCATTTAGAAATGTAACTGGAGATAATATTCAAGTGTGGTGGAGTACAGATCAAAATCCAGTTATTGTGTTTGATGTGGGAAATTATAGTATAGTTGTAAATGTAAGCAATGAAGATGGTGGAAATGTAAGTACTATTCCATATTTTATAAATGTTTCTAATTCTACTGCCCCGGATACGCATTTTTATATGCAGGCATCATCTTCTGGAATTCCGTTATATGGTTCTCCTGACACATTAGATGGATATGCTATTGGTGGAAGTTATTACGGAGGTGGTACTCAATATCCTGCATATACCGAAGGTGTTGCTGGTGGTAGTTATAATGGTTCAACAGTAAGTACGAAAGATCATTTACTTGAAGCGTTAACTCAAGCTGCTGATGGTATTGGCGGAGCTGTTATATATATTGATCCATCTGCCAATATCAACATGACTGATAGTTTTGATGTTGTAATACCTGCAAATACTACTATAGCAAGTAATCGTGGTGTTGATGGATCCCGTGGTGGAAAAATATATACTAAAACACCCGGTTATGAATGGCAAGGACAATTATTTGAAACTGGTGGTCAGAATGTCAGAATAACAGGATTAGTTCTTGAGGGGGAGACATATGAAGAAGATTTCGAACCGGAATCTTACGAGGGGGCTGAATACAGGATCGGTCTTACAATTTATGATACCGGGTGTGTTATTGATAACAACGAGCTTTGGGGATTTGCATATGCAGATATTGTAATTGTAGATGTTCCAACAATTGGAAGACCATGGATACATCATAATTTCATCAATGGTTCTCATAATAGACATGAAGGATACGGTGTAGAACTTGCAGGATCAAGTGATGCACTTATTGAGGGTAATGTTTTTGACAGGAATCGTCATGATGTTACTGGTGGTGGATGGTTTGATGAAAAATACACTGTAAGATATAATAAATTTTTAGATACACCATATAAGGTTGTCGGAATGGCGCATTTGGATGTACATGGTCAGGGTTATCTTGAAGATCTTTCTGGTTATAGATATGATATTTATGGTAATACTTTTTATGGTGGAAATAGTTCAGCGGTACATCAAAGAGGTGTATCAAATGGAACATACGTTCATAATAATATTATAAATACTGTAGCAGATGATGCCGGGTGGACGGAGGGAAATGTTCCTGTATATCAATCATCTCCGGGTGGTTATCCATTTGGAAACATATATGTTTATGATAATTACTGGTTAAATACATCATATCAAAATCAAAGTGGGATGATATGGTATCAAGAGGTGTTATTTGTTGCATAAACGATTTTTATTTATTGCGATAATTTTATGTGCAATTATCCAAATGGTTAATGCAGATCCATATGCAGGATTTACAACAGATAGTGTGAATGGAACAGCACCCCTCACTGTTAATTTTACTGATATAAGTACTGGTGCTACCGCTTGGAATTGGTCATTTAAGGATGTTACTGGTAATAATACTCAGATTTGGTTCTCTCAATCACAAAATCCACAATGGACATTTAATTCTGGAAATTTCAGTATTGTATTAAATGCAAGCAATGGAACAAGTTATAATATAAGTCCTGTATTGGCATTTGTAAATGTAAGTGCTTCATCAATATATCCATTATTGTTTGTAAATGGTGGATTTGAGACAGGAGATTTTACAGGTTGGAATGATAGTGAATCTGTAGATGGTACTGTTGAAATAATAGCAGGCGCTGCATATGGGGGAAGTTATGGATTACGTCTTAAAGGAGATATTACAAATCCCGCTCAGGATTATCCTACATTATATCAAACGATAAATGAAACGGGATTTAATGGAGTTAATCTTTATTATAAAGTTAATGATAAATCTGGGACAGCAACTCCAAATTGTTATATTAATATTTATGTAAGAACCGAAGATGATTACTGGGCGCTTGTAGAAGAAGTTGCAAATCCATCTGCTGGTGGATGGGTTTATGTCTCTAAAAATAGGACGACTATAGCATCTGAGAACGGGATGGTTGACGCTGATTGGGGAACTGGTACAGTAGATATTTATCTTGAAGTTACAACGTCATCAACAAGTGCGGGAACGGTATCATTTGATGTATTTTTTGATAATGTTTCTGTAGATGATGAAATTGTTAGCCCAACTCCAACTCCAACTCCAACTCCAACTCCAACTCCAACTCCAACTCCTTCAACTAATGTATATGCGAACTTTACAAGTAATGTTTCGTCTGGAATAGTTCCAACAAGTGTTGGATTTACAGATACATCTACTGGACTATCTCTAATTGGATGGTCGTGGTATTTTTCAGATGATAATAAAACACCGTCAATCTGGACACTTGTTAATAGTTCCGGGTTTGCTGGTTTATCATTAAATAACGCAGGGGTTGTTGCTTTATCAAATGGTCATTTGATTATGGGTAGTGGATATCAGAATCAGAATATAACTTACCGGTCAAATGATTCAGGATACACATGGAATACTATAAATTCTTCAAGTGGGTGGTCAACCAGAAGTAGTTATCGTATGGTAAAATTATCAAATGATCATATTATTCTTATGGGTGGTTCTAACTATTCAGGATCTTCAATTTACTATAATGATGCATGGAGATCTGTTGATGAAGGATTGACATGGACGCAGATGAATGCATCATGCGGGTGGAGCGCAAGACAAAATTTTGGGGCTACTGTTTTAAACGATGATAGCATCCTTGTCGTTTCCGGGTTCGGGGGAAGTTATTATTCAGATGTCTGGAAATCTACAGATGAGGGGGCAACATGGACTCAGATTAATTCCAGTAATGGGATTGCATTATCTCATTTTGGTATAACCACTTTATCAAATAATCATATTATCATAACTGGTGGATTCTCACCTGAAACAAATGTTACACGAAGATCTACAGATGGTGGATATACATGGGAGGTAAGAAATAGTTCTCCTGCTTTCTCAAATAGGTATGGCGCACCATTAGTAGCTTTACCCGATGACAGTATTATTCATACTGGTGGTGTAGATGGGGGGGAAGAGGTTTGGAGATCTACAGATGAGGGTTTATTATGGACGATGATAAATAGTTCGGTTGGGTATGGAACGAGATATTATGGATCTATGGCTGTATTACCAAATGGAAGTGTTGTTAATATAGGTGGTCTTGCATCAGGAACTGTATATTTATATCAATCTTCATCATCTATAGATCAAAACCCAACAAGAACTTATTCGCAATATGGAAATTATAGTGTTATATTGAGAGCATATAATTCAACTCAGTTTAACACATCTTTAACACATTATATTAATGTTTCAAATGGACCATCCCCTTATACAGTATTTAATGTGACTCCAAACCCCGCGTCATTAAATACTACAATTAATTTTGTAGATTTATCTGCAAATTCTCCAACATCTTGGTATTGGGATTTTGGCGACGGAACATTTAATACGAGTCGAAATGTCTCTCATATATTTCCAACAATTGCTACATATAATGTTACATTGACAACATCAAATGTATATGGTTCATCTTCCTTTTCACAAAATGTTACTATTTATCCATCAACTCCTGTAGCTAATTTTACAGTTACTCCAAACGTGGGATCAAGTCCTTTACTGATTGGGTTTAATGATACATCTACTGGTATGTGTATAACAGCGTGGAACTGGTCATTCGGTGATGGTAATTATTCTACACTACAGAACCCGACTTATACTTATACAAGTCTCGGTACATATTCTCCAAGATTAACCGTGTTTAGTTCTGTCGGAGATAATACATCCAACCCATTATATGTTTATGTTGTTTCAAGCCCTGTTCCAATGGTGGATTTTGTTGGAGCGCCAACATCCGGCTCGGCTCCATTAAGTGTACAATTTACCGATTTGAGTGCGGCTCTTGGCGGAATTACAGGATGGAACTGGTCATTCGGGGATGGAAATTATTCAAATCTTCAGAACCCTGTGCATATCTATCCATCAAATGGGGCGTATACTGTAACATTGGTTACAACAAGTACTGTGTTTTCAAATGCCTCAACAAAAGGTGGATATATTAATGTTGGTGGATCAACAAGTCCTGTAACAGTGAATTTCATAGCAACACCATTAAGTTCTTCTGGATATCCAGCTACGATTCAATTCATAGATCAATCATCATGCAGCCCATCATGTGTCCAATGGGTATGGGATTTTAACAATGATGGTTCTGTAGATTCAATGCAGCAAAATCCGACGTATACTTATACATATCCCGGAATATACTCTGTGAGGTTGATTGCATCAAATGGTATAAATAATGGAATGAAGATACGCAGCAATTATATTACTATAGGTCCGGTATTTGTTCCAACAACAATTCCACAACCATCTGGAACATGGCATCCCGGCTACCAGTATAATGGGTCAAGTGGAGCATCATATCAATTTAAAGGTGATACCAGTATAGATTTACCAAATTCAACATTCCTGAAGTACTGGCTCCAGAATTTTAGTGCAACTGGTAATTTCAGTGTATATGGATTTGCAACAAGTATTATGGCTCCATTAATGCATGTATTCGGGTTTTGGATATTCCTTATGATATGGGGACTTTACCTGTTTGCCGTATGGATACGGTCTCAGGATGTAACTATGCCACTCATTATAGGAATTTTATCAATGGGTACATTTGGGTTGTTGTTCCCGAAAGAGTCGTTGCCAGTAATTATTATCATGTTTGTAATATGTGGAGCTATAATTATTTACAAGTTGGCTAAGGAGTGATAAAATGATTTTTACAGGGGTTAAATCGGCGGAATGGCAAAAATCGGAAATATTATATATAGCAGAGACTAATATAGTGGTGATTTAGAATGACTGTTAACGATAAGAAGAATACAAAAAATAAAATAGCATTCAAAATAGAAATACCAAAGAAATTTTTGAAAGATCCTGATGCAATGCTATCATCTCAGGATATGGAAAAAAATTTTGATGAAATTACTGTTGTTGCTATAGATCTTAAAACAGGATCAATATTGGGAAAATATTCTGCTATTGAATATAAACTTAAATTTTTATAACTTTTTTGTAAGAATCATTATTTTTTGTAAGAACCATTATATATGAAGTCGCCCTATAAGTATATGGAGATGTGAAAATGGCATTTAAACAAAATTTAAAAAGATTTGGTGATAGGCATTCAAAAACTGGTAGAAAATTTCTTAGCGGTGTTGGCAAGATGAGCCGGAGCAGAAAAAAATATTGAGATAACATATAAATAGTATTATGTTTAATTATAATAACAGGTGAGTATGATATGTATAAAGTAACCGAAGAGTCTAAAAAGACTGCTAACCAGATTGTTGAGAATATGAATGATATCTCAAAAGCAAAAGGAAGAAAGGGTAAAGATTACCTTTCATATGGAAAAGCTGTTGTAAATCTTAAAATGCCAGCCGCAGGAACTGATGCAGGAGCCGATATTGGGAAATTTGCTGAAAAACAAGTAAAAGAAATTAAAGCATCTGGTAAGAAGGTCAAGTCTAATATTACTGATATGGATTAAACTATCTATATCCAGATATATTTGAGGTGTGAGGATGGGTATAATTGACAGAGTTAGAAATTTAGCAAAAGGTTCTGATGAACTTGAGCCAAGAAGCGATGATCTGAGTATTATAGATTCCCCACCTGATCAACCTATTACAGATTTTCCTGCTGCCAATGAGTTTGAATCTCCATTAAATAAACCATTAAACACAGGTTCGAATGTTTATTATGAACCAACTACTTTTGAAATAGAGACAAATAAACGCAAAGAATTTAAGAAGCCTGTTGGAGAACGTGTAAAATATACAGGATCTGGTATAGAGTTTATCGAGGGTGGCGGTGGTAAAGATGATGATCCATCACTTATACAAGAGATATCAGTAGGTGATGGGGGGGAAACACCATCTGATAAAAAAAGAATAAAGTCTACTATAAATGATGATGAATTAACTGAATTTAATCCCGATGGAACAGTAAAACAAAAATATAAACCAGAAGAACCTAAAAAAATTGAAGAAACTCTAAAAACCGAAATTTTTGAAAAAGAACATCTTGAATATCCAAAGGATGATGCATCCGGAAAATCAACTGAAAAAACTTGGACTCAACAACAGGCTTCTGATATAAAAGAAAAACTTAAAGAAAAGTTTGCTGTTAAAAATGTTTTTAAGACTGGAGGCAATGTAATTTTCGGAAGCCCTGTAGATGAAGTAGAGTATGCCCGTAAAGGTGGATATATTGGAGAACAGAAAGGTACATTGCAACAAAAAAATGCAACACTTGAAGAAAATAATGAAGAACTTCAGAAAAATATTGATGGGTTAAAAGAGAGAATAAAGAATTTAACACAACGAAGAGATGAGCTTGAACGGAAAAATAATAAAACTCCGGAAGAGTTAGTTGAACTTAGAAATATTAGAATTGATATAAATGATGCAATAAAAGAACGGGATAAACATCAGGAGCGATTAGATAAGAATAAAGAACTTATTGGTAAAAATAATGCTAATATCAATGCGTACGATGAAGCTGTATCTAGAGGTAAAAGAGTATCTTCTACGCGTTCTGTTGTTGGTAAAAAATTATCTGCAATAGGACAAAATACTAAAGAAGAAGTTTTGTCAGGAATGTATGAGGGTAAAATGAATAAGGATTGGTTTGATCCAACTAAAGGTTTTTTAGCAAAACCATATATGAAATCAACCAGTCCTATAGAACCAGTCAGATCTAAGTCTGCCAACCTCAATGCATATACCCGTATGACTGGTCAGAGTGTTGGGCGTAGTATGGCTGATGCGGTGACTACGGTACGGGCAAATAAAAATATTGCTCCACTCGGTGTTCCCGGAACAGTAGCTGGTGCAAAGAATCAGTTTGATTATGCTATACCTGCAAAGAGGATAGGTCTTGGTGATATTAATACTGCAAACATTAACCGTGATATTCTTCCGAGCATCTATGATGTCCCAAAACCGCAAATTACTCAGCCAGTTGTAGAGCAACAATATAAACAAGTTATCCAGCAAGATGGGACGGTTGTAAATGTCCCTGTTCCAATTCAACAGAGAAAACCAAAATTGGTTACAATATCTGTAAACAGATTTACTCACAGGTCTCCAAATGTTAGTGGAAAATCATTTGTTAATGGAAGTTCAAAGTTTGTTATAAGTGGAAAAAATTTTGGTGGAATGGGTTCAAATAAAGCAATCGTCATTAATCCAGTATCTCCAATGGTCTCGCAAAAATCAAGACCATCATATAATATCGAAGGATTTGGTTTTTCAAAAAAGACGGTTGGAAAAGGATCTGTAAAAACATTATCTAAATTGAATATTGGGTTTGATGGTCTTGGACCAAATAGGACTATAAAATCAGCTACATTCAGGGAGAGACCAGAAATAGATCTTGGATTGATTAATGTTAAAAGAATGGGAATGAAGATTAATAAATCACAGAATGGTAATAAATTAAATAGCAGTAATGCTAATATTGAAACAATGGTAGAGGAGAGAAAGTCTAAAGATACATTACCTTTGGTAAACATTAATTTCTCAAAGAAGATTGGGAAGAAGATAGATAAAATTCTGAAGAACTCCAATAAAAAATAATGTACTTTTTTTAGAAAAAACTATAAATAGGATTAGGTAATATTTATACTATAGATTGAGGTGTGTAAATGGTAAAGAATGTTAGTAATAAAGGTAATGCGTCTGGGTCTGGATCTTCTGGTTCAACTACATCTGCCATTATTAGAAAATCGGGTGTTATTGGAAGATTGATCGAAACCGATCAGGATACGCGTGGACGTAGATCTAATAAAAAATGGTCTGTTTCAAATATGCTTCCTGCGACAACTGCTATTATAAATGTATATCAGCTTGAAGATAAATGGAAACGCGATGGGGTAGCAGAAAAAAGAAGGCTTGGGAGGGGTGCTCCTGTAAGAGAGACTCGTGAAGTAAGAACTGAATCTCCGAAAGCAAGTAATGTTTCTGGTAGTGGTCGTACAAAACCTCCGCGTGAAGAAAGTACTGAAGTAAGCCCAATGTTCCCAAATAGAAGATATTATACTGGTGTATATAAGAGGGGGGACTTAGTTCCATTAAAGAATGAGTCTAATGCTGATTATATGAAAGCAAATGCTGAACATAGAAAGAAAATGATAGACCTTCGTGATGTGGCACAGGAGAAAGTTTCAAAGATTGATAAAGAGATCGGAGAGAGAATTGAGAGAAATAATAAAGTGAATGAGGATACTTTAAAATCTCAAAGGAGAGAGGATCCAATAAGAGTGCTTGGAACTACTGCTAAAAGACTTGGTATAAAAGTAGATACACGTGAAGGTGTTTGGGATGCGAGAAAAGCAGAGTATCAAAGGTATAATCCATCTATTCCTGATCAAAGAGAAGCCATAGCATTGGCAATGGCATATGCTGATAAAAATGGAATGCTTAATGAAGTTCCACCACCAGTTGTTGCTGTTGCAAGGCAATTAAATGGATTACCATTATCGTATTATATAAGGAAGAAGGAATTTCCATGGTATAATTCCTCTCGTAGAAAAAAAGTGAAACATCCAATGGCTAGACGTAAGGTAGTTATGAAGCGTAAAGGAGGTAAGAGATAATGGTAAAGATTGTTAAACCAAAGGGAACTGGTGAAAGAAATGAGGGTGACGTTAAGGGTATAAAGGTTAATCCTGAGTATACACGGACTATAAAAAAGATTGCAAGTTATAGCGGCGTTGTAAGAACAATGGAAATGGGGGACGATGGTAAATTCAAAGAGATTATCAATATCTATGTATACCCAGAGGGTATTGTAGACAATTACCCTGATAAGGTAGCAGACAGGTATATGGATGAGAACTCTATAAGCAAGCAGGCTGTGAGAGATCATGGACAGAAGAAACTTGCTATATGGGGGAGAAATGATCCATATGGGGCTGCAACACCAAGACGTAAGAAAGCCTCGCATTCTGTAAAACGTAAGCCTCTTGTAAAGAAGCGACATTAAACACCTCTTTTTCCTATATCTATATGTAGGATGATTTTTTATATGGTATTCTGGGGATACCCACCCCATTGGTATGGGGATACCCATAGGGTATATGTGGGGTAGATGAGGGGTATATAAAACGTATATGGGTGGTATATGGCTAACATAGTAATATTAAGCATCTCCTATATATAGGCAGTATACCAATAGAGCCTACATATACATTAATATAGGAAATAGAGCCTATATCATCATTAATATAGGAAAACCCTATTTATACCATTAATATAGGAAAACCCAACCGAAATCCTAAATCTACCATTAATATAGGAAAAACCTAAATCTACCATTAATATAGGAAAAACCTAAATCTACCATTAATATAGGAAAAACCTAAATCTACCATTAATATAGGAAAAACCTAAATCTAC
>Ga0105103_10002155_pt1 | contig 10335 bp, 8 predicted proteins | sample PPLLaktember2015_2_FD_79107 | JGI IMG/M metagenome (GOLD analysis project Ga0105103, IMG submission 79107) | Freshwater sediment microbial communities from Prairie Pothole Lake near Jamestown, North Dakota, USA - PPLs Lake P7 Core (6) Depth... | ecosystem: Environmental > Aquatic > Freshwater >...
AATATGTGGGGGTGATCTATTTCGGGCTGATGATATCCGAGGAGAGGGAGCCGTCGGTTCTGGAGATCAATGTGCGGCCAAATGCGCCTGGTAGACGCGCCTGGCCACCCTTGCTGTATATGAGGGCTGAAACAACCAATAGAGATTGCTAATAGGAACTTAATCGAAATCCTCTAAAGACTCACGACCAAATTGCGCAAATATTTCTCTAATGATGTGAGATTCGCGAATTGACGGAGCGGTTGGCTATTTAAATTCGGATGACTGATTAAGAATACATATACTAAATTTTTGAAAATGATATAAACAAAATACATTCATATCTTATTTACTTATTTACTATTATAACTTGTAAAAATACTGATTGACAAAATTGGCATACACGCAATTAAATGTCATTAGTAAAGCCTTAAATACAATTAATCGTGAACGTAAATTTTAGGAAGGTGAATGAAAAATGGCACTTAAACCGGGATATAATGTTGTAACTGAAGAACTTGGCATGGCAGCAGGCGAAGAAATGGGACAGTCTCAGATGGATATTGCTGCTATGATGGAGGCAAATGTTCCTCAGCCACCAGATGTTGAACCTCGAGCCGGTCAGGCCATGGCGGCTGCACCTGCGGGGGCATTCGTCATGGGTGCACAATCTACTGCTCCATCAGAGGTCGAGATGGGGCTATTGAACGGCTGTTTCGGTTTTGCATCCGTATTCCAAATATGCTGGAATGTTAACATTGCTGGCAAGAACGTAACGGTATCTTTGAAAATCGCTGGCATCTCAGTTGGTTCTTGGACTTTGGACACAAGCCGTACCTGCATTAATATTTCCTTTGGAATTCCTTATGTCGGAAAGATTGGTGCACGGATATGCGTAGATTGGTCTCAGCGCAGAATCTATTTCAACGGTACAGCGTGCTATTACAAGTGGTTCAGCGGCTGGAAGTGCGCAACCCTTGGCAATGTTGTCATTGCATCCTGGTGATGCTTAGATAGCTTTTATAGGAAGCTATGAGATGGATATTCCCCCAAGTAATCGGGGGAAATTATTTTATTTAAATAAGCACATAATTCGCCGTTCACAGCACGCATTTAAAGCGACTACTTAAAGAAGTCTTTAGAATAGAGGAGGACAAAAATGAAAAGAACAGAAAAAGCCTCTTCCATGGAGGCTGAAACAAGAAAACATCAAAGCAAGAATGTTGATGAGCATATTTTTCATGAGACCTCCAGAGGAAGAATGCCTTCGAGCGGCATGGATGAAGGAGCGGCGAAGGCAGAAATGGCAGAGGGGGAAATGTCCCCCAATGAGCCAGAAGAGAGGATGGTAGAGAGGCTGGTTGAGGTGAAGATACCGGCTAATAGAAATGCTTTATTTGCTCTCAACATGGCTTCAGCATTTGACATAGCTGGCTTCCAGGTAGATACTAGCTTTGAGCCTGTGCCAAGCACCCCTTCCCCCGATCAAAAAGCCCTTTTTGCAAGTTCTGAGGAACAGATATTCACAATTTTGGTTAAGATAAAGGAAAGCGAAATACCCGCACTGGAAAGCAATCCTAAAGTCATAAGATCTTGGAAGAATGTGGAAATCGAGCCCTTTGCACTCTCAGATCCGATTCAAGAATCTTTTGTGTCCCCAAGCATGGGAGGGGGCTCTTGTCCCATTGGAATATGTGACTGCGAGTCTTGGAATCCTAAAGGGGATATAGAAGATGTAGCTAAATATCTTGGCGTAGATAAAATTTGGAGTGCTGGGCTTAAGGGAGACGGAATTGTTGTTGGCGTAGTTGATGGTGGCATAACGGCAGAAGGGCGACCAACCAACGAAGAGGATACTTCGAATCCCAGTTGGCAGAACAAGCTAATTCCCAGAGTTATTGGCGGCTGGCCTGCAGATAGTTGGGGAACGACGGGTGTAAAGTGGGGATGGCATGGCAATATGTGCTCCACAGATGTGTTAGGAATGGCACCCCAAGCTAAGATCTACGACATCCGCATTTCTGATGGCAGCTTTATATCCAATGCTCTATCGGGCTTTCAATGGGCAATTAATCAGCATCATTCAGATGGAACGCCGCAAATACTAACCTGTAGTTTTGGGATATATCAGAAGAACTGGGATGAAGAATATGCCAGCAATCCCGATCATCCATTTACACGCAAAGTCCTAGAAGCCATTGATGAGGGGATCATAGTACTGTTTGCAGCTGGCAACTGCGGTTCTACCTGTCCTGATGGCCGGTGCGGTTCTGATGTAGGACCAGGTAAGAGCATTTGGGGCGCAAATGGTCATAAAAAAGTAATAACTGTAGGAGCTGTCAATAAGAATGAGCAATTTGTAGGCTATAGTAGCCAAGGGCCATCGTCTTTAGATCAGAATAAGCCAGATTTTTGCTCAATAACTCATTTCAAGGGCTTTAATGCTTGTGACAATGGCACATCAGCCGCTACTCCTGTAGCAGCGGGAATTGTAGCATTGCTAAAACAATCCAATGCCAGCTTGAAGCAGGATCAAGCAAAGAGCGCACTATTAGATACTGCAAAGAATATCGGACCTGTTGGATGGAATCCCCATTCTGGAGCTGGGATTATCCAAGCCAAAGCTGCCTATGACAAGCTGAATGGCGTATCTTCTTCAGCTATTTGGAGCAACTGGGAGAATCTTGGCGGATCCTGCACAGAAGGGGTCGCAGCATCTTCTTGGGGCGCTGATCGTCTTGATTGCTTTGTAGTTGGCAATGACCGTGCGCTCTGGCATAAATGGTGGAATGGATCCACCTGGAGCGACTGGGAGAGCCTGGGCGGAAAATTGTACTCTGCACCGACTGCCATATCCTGGGGACTGAACCGCATTGACGTTTTTTCAATAGGCGGCGAGAGAGCTATGTGGCACAAATGGTTCGGCAAAACTGCCTAAGCTAGCATTGAGTTTGACCGAGGGTGAATTAAGAACCAAGAGGCATCTAAAATGATTTCCTAGGAGGTAAAATTTCAACCTACATGAATTCTGCGATTGCACGTATCGATGGATCTATTACTCCTCGGTCAATCTTTTAAAGAATTGTAGAAAACATCTCAATTTTCTTTTTCGATCATTCAAGCAAGGTCTTGAGAATCTCTTCTTGCTTCCTCTGAGGGAATGGATTCTCTTCTTCGGAATGTTCCCTAAACCAGTCCTCAACGTCTTTTCATCTTCTCTGGCAGATGGGCCAAAGTCGCGGGAGAGGGAGGGATGCCCCAGGCGGGCCCAAAAACATGGGTGGTATGCTCATCTGCGATCTGAAGACCGCTCCCAAAAGGCACTTTCATAGGCTGTCTGCAACAGGCTATGCCTTGGTATATGAAAGCCTCTAACTGGTGCCAATCAGTATCTTCTGCACGGTCTATCTCAGAAATCCGGATAACCATACTGCTCCGCATATAGAACGGGATTTCTTTGTTATCAGCCATGAGGTCAGACAGTGGTTTATAGAAGAGAGTGGCAGCAAGCAAGACCAGATCTTCTACAAGCGGGATCCTGGAATATGCCAGAATGAAGGCAATTGCAGGTACAGAGAATACTGCCGCTAGCACCACCCAGGATGATATCAAGCCAGCAGCAGATGCAGCGCTCCTCTCACGAAGAGCGCCGCCCCCAGCCGCAACATCACCGATTTCAGAGTCTTGAGAACGGCAGAAAAAAAAAGGAAAAAGCTGCTAACGGATCACACCACAATCTTCTGGCTCTGGATGATGCTGCCGTTGTCGGCGATGGTCCAGAGGGTGAAAGATCCGCTCACATCCCCATTCTCATCGAAGGCTATTTCGCCGGATGTGCCCTGGTAGTTGATGTCCTTGCCCTCCCGGATCAGGCTCAAAGCCTCCCCCAGATCCGAGACCTCAGTGCCGGGCGGATTGGCAACCGAGCGAATGTTAACGGCAATATCTCTTCCGGTGGCGTTCTTGGCCTGCTCTATGGCCAGAGCCACCACGGCCAGGGCGTCATAGCTGTTGGTGCAGTAGATCGCTGGCTCTTTTCCGTACTCCGCCAGGTAGAGGCTCTTGAAGGCCTCGTAAGCCTTTCCACCCGCATCCTGATCCGGGGCCAAACCCTGCAGTCCTGCCGCAATGTAATTGCCCTCGGCATCATTTCCCACCAGACCTGCCAGGTTATCTGCCTTCAGCCCTTCCGAGAGCAGCCAGGGGATGCTCTTTAGAGCTCCCTTCTCATAGGCTGTGCGCAGTATCAGGCTTCCAGTCTCGGGATAGGAGACCATCATGATGAACTCTGGCTTGCCCTCGGCAACCCTTTGCACCTCGGAGTCGAAGACCGTCTGGGAGGGATCGTACCTCACCTTCTCCAGAACCTTGCCTCCATCAGCCTCAAAGGCCTTCACAAAGACATCCTCAAAGCCCACTCCGTAGGGATTATTGATGACTATGGTCGAGGTGGTCTTGTAGCCCCTCTCCTGGGCCAGCTTGGCCATGGCCGATCCCTGCAGGGCATCGGAAGGCGCTGTGCGGAAATAGAGATCGCCATCATCATAATTGGTGAAATCGGTTCCCGTATTGGATGAGGAGATCTGCAGCACTCCGCTCCCGGTGGTTATGTCGATTACTGACATGCTCTGCCCGCTACCGGTAGCTCCCACAATGGCCGGCACCCGGTCCACCTTGACCAGCTTGTTGGCGGCATCAACCGCAGCCACATTGTTGGTCTGATCATCCTCAATCAAAAGCACCAGCTTCCGGCCCAAGAGCCCGCCGTTGTCATTGATCTCTTTGGCGGCGAGCTTGATGGCATCGCTCATGGGACCGCCATAAGATCCCAGGTCACCGGTCAGAGATTGCATCACGCCTATTTTTATATCCCCTTCCGATATAGCTGCCTCTTTGTCTTCTCCCTCCTCCACGCATCCTGATAAAAAAACGGCGAGAATTAGGGCTATTGCTACGAAATATCTTCCCGTCCTCATAATATCATCTCCCGGCTCCAGCTATGCAGATTGGATATATAACTATCGACAGCCATAGAAGGCTGTTGCCTTTTTCAATTGGCAGTTTTGTTTTAGTTGATAAATAATATTATACATAATAATTAAAAACAATTGTTTAATAGACCAAGATGGCCTTGACAGTCCCAGGGAAAGACAAAAATAGGCCGAGATGGCAGCAGTGTGGCAAGATTGGAAATCATGATCGAACAGCTCATAGCCAACGGAATAGTCTACGGCTGCATAATCGCCCTGGCAGCCATAGGCCTATCCCTGGCCTACCGCATCCTCAACTTCGCCAACTTTGCTCATGGCGAATTCCTGACTTTGGGCGCCTATTTTGCCCTCTTCTTTGCCGCAAACCTGGATCTGGATTTTCTTCCCGCCTGCCTCCTGGCCATAGCGGCTACGGCTGCCTTTGGAGTGGTTCTGGATCTGCTGGCCTGGAAGCCCATGCGCTCTTCAGGCGCCAGCCGTACCGCCATCATGATCCTCTCCATAGGCCTGTCCATAGCCATACGAAACGGTTTGATCATATTCTTCCAGCCGGATGCATTGAGGTTTCCGCTGCCCGTGAGCCAGGGCCTGGACATAAACGGCATCCTTGTCACCTCTTTTCAGATCGCCGTGGTGCTGATAGCCTTTGCCGCCATGCTCTTGGTCCATTCCCTCCTCAGCCGGACTGCTCTTGGCAAGAGCATGAGGGCTCTGGCAGACAATCCCAACCTGGCCAGGATCTCGGGCATAGATGTGGACCGGGTCATAAGATATACCTGGGCCGTGAGCATGGGACTGGCCGCCCTGGCCGGAATAATGTTCGGATCGATCACCCATCTTAATCCCAACATGGGATGGTCCATCATCCTGCCCATGTTTGCTGCGGCCATCCTGGGAGGGATAGGCAATGCCTATGGGGCCATGGCCGGGGGGATGATCATCGGCATCACCCAGGAGTTATCAACCGCCATTCTGCCCGCCGAATACAAGATCGCCGTCAGCTTCCTGATTATGATTGCAGTGCTGCTCTTCCGGCCTCGCGGCCTGATGGGAGGTAGCTGAATTGCTGGACTATCTGGTATCCATAGTGCTCACAGCCGGAATTTATGCCATCTTCGCCCTGGGCCTCAATCTGCAATGGGGATATGCAGGACTGCTCAACTTCGGGCATGTCTCCTTCATGGCCCTGGGTGCCTATACCACGGTTTTATTAGGCATGCACGGCGTTCCCCTGCCCCTGGCGGTTCTGGCCGGCATGCTCCTGGCTGGAGCATCGGGGGCCTTTCTGGGAATGGCAACCCTGCGGCTTCGTGAGGACTACCTGGCCATTGTGACCATCGGCTTTTCTGAGATCATCAGGTTCCTGCTGCTCAACTGGTCCTCACTAACCAAGGGCTCCTTCGGGCTCTTCGGCTATCCCCGTCCGGGGGAGAACCTGGTGGGTGCAATGGATTACAATCTCTTTCTGGCCTGCCTGGTGATCGGCGTCCTGGCACTGGTCTATGCCCTTCTCGAGCTTCTGGCCAGATCGCCATGGGGCAGGGTCCTCAAATCCATCCGGGACGATGAGGCGGTCTCTATGGCCCTGGGCAAGAACTCATTTTACTATAAGGTGCAGTGCCTGGCCCTGGGGTCGGCCATAGCCGCCCTCTCCGGATCTCTTCTGGCCTTTTATCTTCAATACATCAATCCCAATAACTTCCTGCCCCTGGAGACCTTCTATGCCTGGATCATGGTCATACTGGGGGGCAGCGGGAACAACCGGGGCACCATCCTGGGGGCATTCCTGCTCTGGGGCTTCTTCAGCGGGACCCGCTTTTTAGAGGGATATCTCTCCTTCAGCCCCTCTGCAACCAGCGCCGCGAGAATGGTGATCATAGGCCTGATTCTCATCGGGCTGATGATGTTCCGCCCCCAGGGATTGCTGGGCGATAAGGAGGAGCTGGCCATTGGCAGGTGAAATCCTCCTTGTGAGAGAGGTGAACAAGGGCTTTGGAGGCATTCTCGCCCTGGACCGGTGCAGCATAGCTGTAGACCAAGGCGAGATAGTGGGCCTGATCGGTCCCAACGGGGCAGGCAAGAGCACCTTATTCGACATCATATCCGGATTTGTGCAGCCCGACGCAGGCAGCATAGCCTTCCGGGGAGAGGAGATAGTGGGCCTTCCGGCTCATAGAATAGCCCGCATGGGTCTGGTCCGGACCTTTCAAATTCCGCGGGCCTTGATGAGGATGACTGTGCTGGAGAATATGATGTTGGGAGCCCAGGGGCAGACGGGGGAAAGGGCCATAGCCAGCCTAATCCGCCGGCATAGGGTTGAGGATGAGGAGAGTAGAATTCGGAAAAAGGCAGAAGAGATCCTGAAATTCTTCGATCTCCTGCCCATGAAAGACCATTATGGCGGATCGCTGTCAGGAGGCCAGAAGAAGATGTTGGAGATGGCCAGGGCCCTCATGGCCGATCCCAGGCTGCTGCTCCTTGATGAGCCTTTTGCCGGGGTCAATCCAGCCCTGGCGGACAGGCTGATCCAGCAGATCAAGATCCTCAAGGAAAAGGGCTTAACCATAATGATAATCGAGCATGCCATTCCCTATGTCATCGCCCTATGCGATGAGCTTTACGTCTTGAATAAGGGAAGGGTGCTGGCCCATGGCCGCCCTGAAGAAGTCATAGCGGATCGGCGCGTCTTTGAGGCCTACCTGGGGGAGGCAGATGATGCTCAATCTTGAATCCGTCAGCGCAGGATACACCGAGGAGAACATCATAGACGATGTATCTCTGCAGGTGGAAAAGGGAGAGATTGTCACCATCATCGGCCCTAACGGCTCGGGGAAATCGACTTTGATGAAGTCCGTCTTCGGTCTGACCAAATTAAGGGGCGGCAGAATTGAGTTTCTGGGAAGGGATATCACCGGAAAGAGGCCGGACGAGCTGGTGCGGCTGGGACTGGCTTATGTCCCTCAGGAGAAGAATGTGTTCTCCAGTCTCACAGTCAAGGAGAACCTGGAGATGGGCGGTATCTCCCTCCCCGGTGGCCTGAAAGAGCGCTTGAGCTATGTGCAGGAGCTCTTCCCGATGCTGGCAGGTCGAATGGCTCAGAGGGCAGGAACATTGAGCGGAGGAGAGCAGAAGATGCTGGCGGTGGGAAGGGCCATGATCACCGAGCCCACCCTTCTCCTGCTGGACGAGCCCTCAGCGGCACTCTCGCCCAAGGTCATGGGCCAGCTCTTCTGCGGTATCCAGGAGATAAACAACCAGGGAGTGACCATATTGATGGTGGAGCAGAATGCCCGCCGGGCTCTGGCCATAAGCGACCGGGGCTACATTTTGGAGATGGGAAGAAACCGGTTGCACGGCCCGGCCAGGAGCCTGCTGGACGATCCCGAGGTATGCCGTCTATACCTGGGAAGAAGATAGCATAAGGCTAATCCTGCCATCTTTCAAAAAAATCACGCCAGCAGCAGATGCAGGCCCCCACCCACCAAGAGCGCCGCCACCAGCCGCAGAGCCACAGACTTCAGCGTCCCCGACACCCCCAGCTCCCTGAGCATGACCATAAATGTGGCCACACAGGGAAAATACATGGCCAAAACCACCGAGGCAATGACCAGTTGCTTGGCGGTCATATCCAGGGGAGCAAACATGCCTATCCCCACATCCTTTCGCAGAAAGCCGATGATCAATGCTGTGGCAGCATCGCTGGGAAGCCCTAAAAATCCTGATACCACCGGTCGCATGATCAGGCCTATCTGGTGCATCAGCCCGGAGAGGTAAAAGAAGTTCATCAGCAGCATGCCAAAGCCGATGTAAGGCACAGCCTCCTTTAGAAACTCCCGCACCCGGATGAAGGTCTTCTTGAACAGAGCGCTCGTATTGGGCATCCGGTAGGGAGGAATCTCCAGGAATATCTCCGGTGACTCGCCCCCGATGACCTTATGCAGCAGGAATCCGGTAGCCACGAAGGCCAGGAATAGGGAAAGATAAACCGCCAGGACGTACCTCAGGCCGAAAGGGGCCAGCATGCCGAAGATCATGGCCGTCTGGGAGGCGCAGGGTATGGCCATGGTCATGAGCGTTGCCGCCAGGTACCTCTGCTTGGGCGACTCCAGAATGCGCACGGAAATGACCGCCGGCACACTGCATCCCATGCCCAAAACGCAGGGCAGTATGGCTGCGCCGTGCAGGCCGATCCTGTGCATGAAGGCATCCAGAATGATGCTCAAGCGGGGAAGGTAGCCTATGTCCTCCATGAACCCCAAGACCAGATAAAAGGGGATGAGGAAAGGCAGGACCACCCCCAGGGGAATATAAAGGCCGGTGGTGAGGATGCCAAAGGACTTGAGCAGCTCGGGAGTGTCTCCAATCAGTATCTCCCGCAGCAGAGGCGAGCTGATCTGACTGTTGACCAGATCGGTGATCAGATCGGAGTAGGCCGAGAAGATGGGATCGGTGATATGAATGATTATCATCTCCCCTGTCTCTATCACCAGGCTGAAGCAGAGATAGAGCACCAGCAGGGCCAGAGGGATGCCGGTGAGAGGCTTGAGAGAGATATCCTCCAGATGGTCGAAGATGGAAGGATGTCGGTGCATCACCTTTTGAGTTCTGGCTGCTATCTCGCCGATGCGGGCCCATCTCTGGTCAGGCGAATCGAAATGAATGGCCGGAGGCGTCCGGGCACGGTCCAGTGACTGCACCAGGTCCCGGATGCCCTGACCGCTCACCGCTACCGTGGGAACCACCGGCACTCCCAGCTCACTCTCCAGAGCGGCCACATCGATCTCTATGCCCTTTTTAACCGCCACATCCCAGAGGTTGAGGGCCACCACCGTGGGCACTCCCTTCTCCAGTATCTGAAGCGTCAGGTTTAGGTTTCTCTCCAGATTGGTGGCATCGATGACATTGACCACCACATCTGCCCCCAGGGAAAAGATCTTGCCGCAGACCTCCTCCACCCGACTGGAAGGATCAAGGGAATAGACGCCGGGAGCATCCACTAATGTAGCCATCCTCCCCCCCAGCTTCATAGTTCCCTCAGTGTACTCCACAGTAGTGCCCGGATAGTTGGCAGAGATGACCCCAATTCCCGTCAGATGGGAGAAGATGACGCTTTTTCCCACATTGGGGTTACCCATGAGAAGTATCTTCAATGCTGACTTCTTTTCCTTAAGAACGTATTTCAATCTTGGCATGATAGCAGGAATATGACCGCAGGAATGTGAAAACGGGAACAAGCAATAAAAAAACGCGGCAGCGGATCAGATCGCCAGCTTTTCGCCCTGGACGAGGCTGCCGGCCCGCAGTCCCTTCGAGAGCAGCCAGGGAAAGGTTTTCAATATGCACTTCTGGCAAGCGGTACGGAGTA
>Ga0105103_10002156_pt1 | contig 10331 bp, 7 predicted proteins | sample PPLLaktember2015_2_FD_79107 | JGI IMG/M metagenome (GOLD analysis project Ga0105103, IMG submission 79107) | Freshwater sediment microbial communities from Prairie Pothole Lake near Jamestown, North Dakota, USA - PPLs Lake P7 Core (6) Depth... | ecosystem: Environmental > Aquatic > Freshwater >...
GGGGTGAGGAGCCACTATTCAGGAAAACGCATGACTAAGATATGTATCCGCCCGCTGGAAAGCACTGCTGTACTGCCATGACCCAGCAGGCTGCCCGAGAGCAGTCCTTTCCGGGCCCCCATAACGATTAACGATGGCCGCTCGGTTTCTGCTGTCTTCAGGATGGCTTCCGGGATACTTTCTCCGCTGTTCTCCTGAAGGATGAGCCCGACCTTAATCTTCTTATCCCGGATCAGGTCCCGCTGGTGGTTGAGTTTTTGCCGTGCAATGCCGATAGCGGATCCCAATGTATGGCCGGAATCTTTGCGGTCCCTCCCGTGCTGGTTGCTGTCCAGAATATGAAGAAGAATGATTTCCCGGACATTTTTCATCCTGCCGACACGGGCAACAATTCTCTCAGACTGCTCTGAAAGATCGGTGGGAATCAGGATTTTTGCAAACATGGAGGGACGGTCCGCAAAGAGTACTTTTTTTTGGATTCTTGTGGTTTTTTTATTTGTACCAGGCTGACATATAGTGTGCTGTCACTACTATCCATTGAAAACGCATAAGATCAGAGGTTATTGGTAGAACAACGTTTTTTCAGGACACCCTCTGGAATCCCCGGAGGTCATTCCGGTACTAATGGGAACAGATCCTGAACAACCTTTTGCCTCACCGTTTCGTGTGCCCTGTCCACACAATACAACAAAATAAGGTTATAAATTTCCTGCACTATCGTAGACCTGGCACAGGTAACGTGTCTCGAACAGGACAAAGAACGGGAACAGGATAAATGCTATCAGCCCGCCGATAACCGGGATGGCCATGAGAATCCCCTGCACAAGCCCGACGATAACAGCGATAATGATGAGGGCGAGGATGTAGTTGATCCAGCCAATCCTGCCAATTGTCCCGAGGATCGCACCGAAATTGAAGGCCTCGCTCATGCTGCCGGTGCGGGCAAACCTGATGATCCCGATCGGTGCGACCAGTCCAATAATCACCGCGACAATGACAAAGATGACAAGTCCGATGAGGAATGCCCCGATCCCGGCCAGGATTGCTGCCATGTTCTGCTGGATGGCTGCCATAACAAGCGGTGCGATGCTGACGATCGCAATGACAGCCAGCGGAATGCAATACACGATCACAATAAGCAGGTACTTGATCCCGTCCACGATCAGGGTCCCCCAGTCCGTGACTTCCGGAGAAGGTTTCTCCCCGCGAAGGATCTTCAGTTCATAACCAAGGAGGGGGATCGCGAGCAGGATCGTTGCAACGAGCAACAGCAGCCACTTCATCCATTTTTCGACAAGTCCTTCCCGTGCATATTCGAATGATTCGCTGAGCATGTTTCCATAATCCATCGTATTTTCCTCTTTTCAGGATACCCGTAGGTGTTTCTACCTTAATATATGTCGATTTTGAATTCCGGGACGGAATAGATGGCTTTAGAAGGAATTTTTTAAGTAAACCCGCTGGCAAGCCCGTCGGTAATTTTTGTTTTCTTCTCCCTGTTGAGCCCGCTGATATAGTCTTCGAACTTGTGGATTCGGGTGCTGACCGGGAACGGGATGCCAATCGTTGATATGATTGCCTCGCCCCGGTCAAGGGTCTGGATCTCGATCTCCATTTTCGAGAGGTCCTGCTTTGCGCTGCCCATGATGATCTCCCGGTCGCCCTTGTCACCGAGCCCCATCACCACGAAGGTATTGATCTGGGCAAGGACTTTCGGGTCGACGTTCTTGGGCTGCTGGGTCACGACGCAGAGCCCGACGCCGAACTTCCGCCCTTCCATCGCACATTCGCGGAAGACCTGGGTGGAGGAGCCGCCGCTTGCAAGCACCCGCTGTGCCTCCTCTATGGTGATGAGCACCTGGTGACTGGCCTCCTGGCGGTCATCGATCCCGTAACCCCGGGCCTCCTTCCGGTGCTTCTCCATGATCATGCGGGTGATGACCGAAAGGACGAAGAGCTCGCTGCGCTCCCCCATGTCCGGGATGTCGATGAGGACGACCCGGTTGTCGTGGAGGTTGTTCAGGATCTCGGGGATCGAGGAACCCTGCCCCCGGAAGAAGGCGGCATTTCCTTTTGTCAGGTTGTCGATGTAGCGCTTGATATTCCGGACCGGGCCGCCCATGGAGTTCCTGATCAGCCACGCGAGACTGCCTTCCCGGACACCCGCAGCCGCCGGGTCCCGGATGGGGAAGATCTCCGGGTCAACTTCGCTGAAGAACTCAATGACCTCGCTGCCCGGCGTGCGGGAGAGGGCTTCAACGATATCGAACTGGGGGGCTGAAAGGTCATGGAGGATCGCGAGGTCGCTGATCCGGAAGTCATCGTACTCGAGGTTCAGCCGGTTCATCGCGTACTTCTTCCGGTCGCTCTCGCCCCGGATGGTGAAGATGGCGAGACCTTCTTTTCCTTCAGTATAGTGGACGAGGCCGTTGGTCGGCTCACCGGTCGAGGACTTCCCGCCGTTGACATACTCCCCATGGGGGTCGACGATGAGGAGGCCGAACTTCTGCTCTTTCATGCAGGAGGCGCAGAAGGTCTTCATGAAGTTGCTTTTGCCCATCCCGGTGGTAGCAAAGACACCCATGTGCTGGGGGAGGACCTTTGCGGGGATACGGACGGCGACGTCCTTGATGACATCCTGGCCGCTCCGCATCAGGCCGACCTCGATCTCCCCCATCTGGCGGGTGAGGAACATGAAGTCGTCGGCGGTCGGGTCTTCGACGGTGGAGAATTTGGAGGGGATGGTGCGGGCCTTGTGGAATTTTCCTCCTGCGTCGACAAACCCGAGCGGCACAGCATCGACCGAGATGAAGACATCCTCACCAAGACCGTAGAAGGTTTCGCTGAACGGGCGGGTATCCCATTTGGGGTCGGCGAAGTTGCTGTCATGCGAGAGATCGGTGATCTTGGCAAAGAAGGTCAGGCCCTTGGTCCTGTCAACGATCTTCTTGATGTCCCCGATGTACAGCGTCTCGCTGTGCGGGGCGATGAAGCGATAGGAGAGCACGCTCCTGCCGGTCAGCCGGAATTTAGTTCGGTCCACATTATCAATATCGTTCAAAGTCACCATGTAAATCACCAAAAAGATCTTCAAAAGTCCTGTTCTGCATCCCCCGTTTCGAGAGCCCGGCCTTGATGTCCTGCTGTACCTGCATCACCAGCGGTTCGTCGATGACGACCGTGCGGTGGGCATCGAGAAGCGGGTACGGGTAACCGGGGATCCTCCCGTCATCAGCACACGCAGCGAGGGCCTGCATCGTTGCCGCTGCAGCCTGTTCGCTGATCCCTTTGGGGAGCTCCATCTTCAGCAGCCTGCGGGCGTGCGGGTGGAGCGAGGCGATGTACAGCTCCCCGTGCCTCCCCGGGCTGTAGCCTGCATGGTCGGGAATATGTGCATCGATCTTCGTCCACCAGGGACCGGTGATACCGAGCTGTTCTGCAAGACCCGCGATCGCCGGGAGGAGCGGGTGCCCGCCGCCCCATGTGGCCGTGGTCCGCTTTGCCACGGCTGCAAGGAGGATCTTTCGTTCCTGTGCGATCCGGATGATATCGGCAAGGACCGGTTCGTGGTTCTGGCTGGAGACCCGTAGTGCACCGTCAAGGAGGAGGAGCGCTCCTTCCGGCAGCACCCGGACCGTCTGCAGGGCGACCCAGTACTCCAGCGTGTCGCGGAGGATGGCGGATGCCCGTTCGGGATCGGCGTTGTCCAGTCCCTTGTGAGGCGGGGTGCCGAAACAGTCAGGGAAGAGCTCATCGAAGTCATGGTTCCGGTGGCCTGGCCCAATCGTGACCAGCGTGAGCGGGGTGATCGAGCGGCTGGAGCGGACATTGCCGGAAAACGTTGTCTGCACTGCCCGGATGGCGGCTATCGCAACGCTCCCACCTTCGATGATCATTGAATTGCTCCCGTCAACTGCACTTGCGATACCTGAGGGGACTGTGGGAATGGGGTGGATATTGTCCTTTGTTATCCCGGTCTCCCGTGCAAATTTCTGCACGAGATCTTCCGGGACATGGTCAGCAATTATCCGAATTGCCCGGTCCACTGATTCCTTGTAGGAGGCGTTCAATCTCCCACCTCCCGAACACGGCCCACCAATTTCTCACAAGACTCGTTCAATCCGCTACCTCCCGTACCCGGCTTATCATGTCGGTTCCCATCTCAACGAGCAGCGTATTGGAAAACTCTCCCTGCATTTCCGAGATGTGGGAGATCAGGATTATCTGCGGGAACCGTGATTCCTGCGTCCGCAGGGTGGTCAGGAGGTTGTTTCTCCGTTCTTCGTCCTGGCTCCCGAAGATCTCATCGAAGATCAGGATGGTGCTTTCATGCACGTTGTGGAGCTCGGCGAGGTACCGTGACAGGGCGATTCTCAGGGCAACCGCGATGTCGTCCTGCTCCCCCCCGCTGAAACGGTCGATGGTGTAATCATCATCGATATCCCGCACGAGGAGGTTGAAGTCCTCGTCCAGCAGCACCTGCTCGTAGCGTCCCCCGGTGATCTCGCTGATGATCCGGCTGACCTCCCCTTCAAGCCGGCTCCTCACCACCTGCATGAGGTACACCACGTAGTCCGCGATGACCGTGCGGGTAAGTCTCAGGAGCTCGATCTCCTCTCTCACATTGGCAGCCTGTTTCTGCAGTTCTCTGACCTGCGCTTCCGCACTCCGGTATACGGCAATCTTCTCGTTGGCAAACTTCAGGCGTTCGGTGGTCTGCGTCGTTTTTTCCGCGATTTCCCGCACCGCCGATTCGATCTCTGCACGGGCCCGCTCGAGCATCCCGCTCTTTTCCGGATCAAACGATGACCGCTCGATCTCTGCGGAGATCCCATCAACCTCAGACTGTTTCCGGGTAATCTGGTCTTCAAGGTCCGCTGCCTGTTTTTTAAGGGCATCCACCTTTGCGAGTTCCTCCCGGACATCATTGAACCGGTTCTGCACCTTCTCCAGGTCGGCAACCTCCCGTTCGGTCCGGGTAAAGGTTTCCTCTTCAAACCTGAGGCCCCTGACCTTCTGCTCAAGTGCCGTGCAACCGGCCTCCTTTGCCCTGAGCTGGTTGAGCACATCTTTGAGTTCTGCCTCGAACGAGACACGCATAGTGAGTTTTTCGGTCAGGGATCGTATCTCCGAAAGGGCCGGCTTCTGGGCGCTGATGGTATCGCGTGACTTTGCAGCAAGCACCTGCATACCGGATACCTGTAATGTTTCGTGATCGATCTGCTGGATCTGAGTCCTGAACTCCTCATCGATGCTGCCATAATGGCTGCCAAGTTTTTGCCGGCAGAGCGGGCAGGTGCCCTCGGCACCGGCCTTCCGGATAACCTCCCAGTCCGCCTGCAGTTTTTTCCTGCTGCTCTCAAGGTTTTTCAGCTGGGCAAAAAATGTCCCGATCTCATGGCTGACCCGTTCACTGAGCCCGGCAACGTGGTGCTCAAGATCGTAGTCCCCGATCTCCTGACCGATATCCAGGGCATTTCGTACCCTGGCGATAAGTGCCAATCTCTTTTCTGCGTCCCTGTCAATCGCTGCGATTCGTGCCTTCACCAGTTCAGCCCGTTTTTTTGTTTCAAGGCATTCGCGTTCGGCGGACTGAATCCCGGCCTTTGCCTGGTCGTGCTCCGCCTTGAGTTTTCTCAGTGCCTCAAGTGCCTGCCTCTTTTCCGGATAGGGGGCCAACCGCCCGGTAAGAGTATGGTATTCCAGTTCCAGCCGTACAAGCCCGGTGAGTTTCGATTTCGCGAGGTCCCGCTGCTTTTTGAGCCCTTCCCGTTCCTGGGACAGGGCCGAGTACCTCACCCTGAGCTCCGTGTACTTCGTCCACTGGTCCTGGTACAGCCGGAACTCATCATCCAGTCCCTTTTTCCTCATGCTGAGATCATGGTGCTGTTTTTCAAGCTGCACCAGCGCCTGCTCAAACTCCACCACCGATGCCTTCAGTGCGGCATATTCCCCGGCATCCAGTCCTCGTTCGAGGGCCTCGAGCGACCCGTCCATCCGCTGGAGTCCCCCGGTCTTTTCATCGATCCGCTCTTTGAGGATCTTCTGGCTCTCGGTATTCAGGTAATCGATGCCCAGCGCCCGCAGAAACCACTCCCGGCGTTTGCCGGGCGTATTTTCGAGCAGGGTCAGGAGGTCTTTCTGGGCGGCGTAGATGGTATTTTTAAAATCCACCGGACCCATGCCGAGCGTCCTCCTGACCTCCGTCTCCACCTGGCTCACCCCGGTTGCCCGGAGCTGCCCGTCCTTGTGGAAGGTGGCATCGTGCTGCACGCTCTTCCCTTTTTTGAAGGTGCGGACAACCGAATACCCCTCCCCGCCAATCCGGAAATCGAGCCGCACCTCGCACCGTTCCTTCGGTGAGGCGAACGAGGAGACGATATAATCCGGCGAAATACCGGTTGCCTGCACCCCATAGAGGGCAAAGAAGATGGCCTGGACGATGCTTGACTTGCCGGTCCCGTTATTGCCAAGGATGCCGGTGATCCCGTCGTGGAAGCAGATTGTCTGCTCCCGGAACCGCTTGAAGTTCTTCATCACCAGGCGGTCGATGATCATTCCCCGCCCTCCCGGTGCTGCTCCATCACCGTCTGCAAAACCTCATACCCGCATTTCCCGATGAACTCCTTCTGCCGGGCAGTGAGCTGCTGCTGTTTTGCGGCAAACGACGAAAATTCCTGCAGGTAATCGACCGCCCGCACGTCCTGCTGGAGCGGTACAGGTGATTCCGCATCCTTCCCCTGAACACGTATCTTCAGATCGAGCAGCTGTTCCCGCACAGCCGCAAGCGATTTCATATCGATCCCCTTCCCGTGCTCCCGCGAGAGGCCGTCCAGCATAACCTGGGCCATCGAATAGCGGGGGATGGATTTCTCCACAATGCGACTGACAATCTCCTCGGTTATGTCCCCGGGGTGTACTCCCTCGCATTTGATCGTCCCAAGGTCAATCATCGGTGTGTGCGGGAGGTCGAGATGGCAGACTTCGTGCCGTCCGGGATCCACCAGCAGCCCGCCCTTGGTATCCGCAATCTCCCCATAGGTCAGGTACTCGGTCGACCCCGAATACCAGGCATTGTCCGTGATCTGGCACTGGCGGTGGTAATGACCGAGGGCGATGTAATCGAACTCATCAGAAAGGATCGTGCTGTCCAGTTCATGCTCCGCAACAGTTGCCAGCCGCTTGTCCTTAATCGCGGTTGCCAGCCCGTGGGTCACCAGCACATTGTGATAACCCGAAGGAGCCAGTTCTATCTGGTCAAAGGCCGTACGATAATCCTCCACGCGGAGCATATTCGGGATGAGGTGGAAGACCGTATCCCCGATCTCCACCTTCTCGTACCGGAACTTATAGGCCGCAGTGATGCGGGATGGGTGGTAGGTCAGGACTTCGTAGGGCGATGTCGTGTACCGGGTCTTGACCATGCTGTGGTTCCCGGCGATCACGATGATCAGAATCCCGGCCGCATGGAGATGGTCGAGGGCTTCGAGCACGGTTGTATAGGCCCGGGTCTTTGGCTTGACGACATCGAAGAGGTCCCCGGCATGGACGAGCACGTCGGGTTTTTGTAAGATGATCTCATCTATCGCTTTGAGAAAATTGTCATAGACCTGCTTTTCCCGGAGGTTCATCCCGCTCTCGGGATCGAGGCGGTTGAACGCGGCTAAGCCCAGGTGGGTATCGGCGATGTGGATGAGGTGCATTTTCGTTGATTTTTATTTGGGCGGTGCAGGGATATAAGAGGGTGGGGGTGTGGGGAGAAAGTCAGGTCTTAGTGTATGAATCGCTTCAATGAGCATCAGATTAAAATTTTATGAGCCAAGATTGTGGGACATGATAAAAAAATTTTTACTATGGTTCTTCGATGACAGGAATATTTCCTTTGTAGTCTGTTTCATGGATTGTTTTATCATAAAATTGAACATTTTTGTTTTGTAATAGTGAGAAAAACGGATAATTTTCCAAATATCTGGTATGATTTATCATACTGCGATCATCAGATTCTTCGATTCCCCTGCATAAAACCCCCGCCAGCCCCGGATCAGGTAGTTGCGTTTCCGGCCTCCCGCTCATTTTTTTTCGCCATTCCCCTCAGGTGGGGGCCCGAGCAGGTACCCGATCCACCGGGTCTCATCAGACAGTTCACAGACCATCTGAACGCAGAGCGTCAAGGGAACTGCCAGAAGAACACCGATTCCACCAAGAATCCACCCCCAGAAAAAAAGAGAGATGAACACAACAGCAGTAGAGAGTTCCAGCCCCCGGGCTGTGAAGTGGGGGAACAAAATGTATTCGGAAAGGAAGTCCACCAGCCCGCATCCGGCAAGTACCAGGAGGGCCTGGAGAGGCCCGAGATCGAACCAGGCGAGGAGCATGGGCGGAACAATGGCAATCCAGAACCCGATGTTCGGTATGAAACCGAGCAGGAAAGCTAAAAAACCCCAGAATATGGCATATTTCACCCCGAGAATTGAAAGAATAACTGCCGTTCCTATCCCCGAGGCAAGGTTCACCTCAGTCCTGATAACGAGGTAATCAATGTTTTTCTGTGCGAGATCAATGAACCGGTTTAAGTCACCGGGCCGGTGTTCCCCGATGATGATCTGCAGCTTGTGCGAGAATCCCTTTGCTTCAAAGAGTAAAAAGAGGGTAGTGAGAAAGACCAGGACCAGGGGACTTGCAATGTCCCAGAGATTGTTCACAAGGCCGCGGATTTCGGCAGAAAACGTCTGGATAAGGTTCTGGAATGTCAGGATTGCCGGATCGATCCCGATCGAGATGAGATACGGGCTGAAGAGCTCAAGGCTCCCCTCAAATTTCTCCAGGTAGCCGGGAAGATCGGACATGGCCTGGATAAAGGACCCGGCTATCGTAACAATGAAAACAGCAATGATGGCGAAGAAGATTATCAGGGTGAGGATAAGGGCTGAGCGGGTGGAGAGACCTTTTCTTTCAAACCAGTGGAGGAGCGTGCCAAAGATAAGCGTGAGGTAGACCGACAGGATAAACGGACCGAGAATAGAGGATGCAGCCTGTATACCGGCGAAGAGTATTATTACTGCAGCCAGGGTGATCAGGATACCGGATACCTTCGATAGCGATTGAGCGGGATTCATGGAAACGGATTCCGGATACTTGTACCTGATTTTAGTCTTGCGCAGATGCCTTATAAACGTTCTCCGGTTATCCGGTTTCTCCGGCAGGCAAAACCTTCATGGGATTTTTCGAACACTGAAAAAACCGGCAACTCCTGAAGGAATTGCATGAAAAGGGGGTCCGGAAGTGCGGCTAGGACGGGCGCTTCCCGGAAATACACATTTTGTCCGACGGAGAGAAACAACCGGCCGATGTAACCCGGGTCCCCGGACCCGGCCGGCATGCATCTTTTATAGCATCATGGCGAACAGGTTTTCATCGGAGATCTCATGATACCAGACTCCATAGCCATGATCGTGCCGGCAGTGCTCATCCTCACGGTCCTTCCCGGGTGTACCGGCTGCACGGGCACACCAGCCCGGTCTGACGTCAACGGAACAACAGTACCTGCGGTACCGTCCGTGGATATCGCCAAAGCCGAAATAAAAACAGTACCGGTCGGGGACATCACGATTGCTTATAAGGAAGCAGGATCCGGCACACCGCTCATCCTGATTATGGGCTCTGCGGGTACCATGGATATGTGGGACACCTGCATGGTGAACCAGCTCGCACAGCAGTACCGTGTCATCGTTTTCGACAACCGGGGAATGGGCAACTCAACTTCCTCGGACAGGGACTATACCATCCAGCTCTTTGCCAATGATACCGCGGGCTTTATGGATGCCCTGGGGATCAAAAAAGCGCATGTCATGGGCTGGTCCATGGGAACATTTGTCGCCCAGGAATTAGCCCTCGGGTACCCGGAAAAGGTGGACAAACTCATTCTCTATGCCGGGGCCCCGGGAGGTAAGGAAGCGCTGCCTCCCGCACCCGTGGTTATCGCGGTACTCACGAATACGACAGGTACCGACCGCGAACGGGGTGAGCGGTTGTTCGGGACACTCTTCCCCCTGGCATGGCTCAAGGAAAACCCGGATCCTTCAAAATATTTCCCGGGAGTTGAGGAAATGAGCCTGCCAGGGAATGTCCAGCGGCAGGATGCAGCAATAGAGGCCTGGAATGGTACCTGGTCCCGGCTGCCTGCCCTGCAGCAGCCACTCCTGCTGATCGCCGGCGAACAGGATGTCAATGCCCCGCCCGCAAACTCGTTACTCATCGCCGGGCAGGTCCCCCACTCATGGGTTGTCAGGATCCGGGGTGGCGGACACGGGCTGATGTACCAGTACCCGGAC
>Ga0105103_10002157_pt1 | contig 10325 bp, 13 predicted proteins | sample PPLLaktember2015_2_FD_79107 | JGI IMG/M metagenome (GOLD analysis project Ga0105103, IMG submission 79107) | Freshwater sediment microbial communities from Prairie Pothole Lake near Jamestown, North Dakota, USA - PPLs Lake P7 Core (6) Depth... | ecosystem: Environmental > Aquatic > Freshwater >...
CAAACTGCAGATGTTATTAATGCAGCTCTATATGAAGAAGCGTGCATGTACCTTGAAGCTTCTCCATTGGATTTCTTTAAAAAACTCGGCAAGATTCTTACTACGCCAGTTCAAGATCTTATGCCATTATTTAAAGATTGGAGAGTGGTGAAGTTCTTCGGTAAAATTAAATGGAGTTTTGAAAAACTTCACGCATTGTTAAAACAAGGTAAGCAGTATTTGCAAGATCTATCTAATGTTATAGCTAAATATGTGGAAGAAAATAAAATTGTCAAGTGGACTACTCAAGAGATCCAAAAACTGGACGCATATTTGCACACTCATCCCAACACAAAGAAAATAGTAGGGGTTGCAGTTGCTGCAATTCTTATCTACATTTGGTTTAATATGGCGTTCACTGGAGATCCTGCTTATGATTTCGGAATGGAGGATGTTTTATCAGCTTTCGCAGGTAAATTTGCATTAGTTGACATTTTTGGAGGGGCTAAGGGTGTGAAACTATTAGCGTTGCTTGCAGCGGGTGTTGGAGGCCTTACATTCCCATGGCCTGGCCCGAGCACAACTCAATTTATTGTTGGAGTATTGCAAACACTAGCTAAGAAGCTAGGAAAGAAACTGAAGTTTTTGTAAATACAATATATAAAAGATCCTAAACTGTGTTTAACACTCAACATGCAACACGCATCTACATAGGATAACCCATATGGATGAAAACCAAAACCACCAAGATCTTCTAGTTATTGATAAGAATTACGTGCTATTTCTACGAGATCAGCTTTTAAAGTATGCTAGCGATGCTACTGCTGATGATGTTCCACACCTCTCTAAAGATGAAGTAATTACATTAGCAGCTAAAGCTGCTGTGTTACTTATCAATGTGAGAGATTTTGAAGTTGCAAATGATGAGTTAGTTAACGACCAACTTGTAAATAAAACACCGTTAGAGGTTATACGGTTGGCTTTGACCACTCTTGTTGAGTGTAGTGATGAAGAACTGCTAGCACTTATGCAAGGATTAACGCTACAAGCTAGACTGATGGTAACTCAACATTCAGTGCAGTTAATTTCACATTAAGGAGATCATATGTTAAATGGTAGTTATAAAGTTTTTGGAACGCAAACTTGCCCTGGTTGCATACAAATAAAAAAACTCCTAGACGCCGCAAACGCTTCTTATGAATTCTTTGATGTGAGCACTTCTGCAGGCTTAGCTGAACTAGCTATACATGGGTTAGCAGATGAATTAGCTATCCCAATTGTTGTGGATAACCATGGTAAGAAAATTGAAGACTTAGATGCTTTTGCTACGTTCCTAACGCAAACTCCCTGACACAAAAAGATAGTTACTATGATAATAGAAGAACCTCAAGATCAATGTACCTCATGTTCATCACCAACCGATCAATCGGAAAAGGATAGACTAACTCAAGATCTTCTAACTCAAGTTAAGCAAGCGTTTGATGCTTTTAGTATCAAACCACACCTTTCCACGTGCCCTGAAGCTTTGTTCGTGTTAAAAACCTGGAAATCCACTTGGACTAAAGCAATAAGCGAAACAGCTGACCTACTACTCAATAAGATTTTCCCTAATCTTGAAACTCATCTTATTACCACTACACTACCTACCTATATAAGAATGCTTTTAATTTACATAGGTAGACAGGATACGGTTAAGATGTTTGGCTCTCACTTAATACCCTACCTTACAGATGACATCTTCTTCTATGAACTATTGAATACGCTCCAGCACCAGGATTACCAAAACACCACTAAAATGACCCTAGATGTGCCTATCGCTGATTTTGTACTACGCACCACAATTACAGCTTCTTACACACTTACACTACCCTCACCTTTAACTGTACACATATATGCATACTCACAAGTGCTCACTGATAACCCCTACATCAAAAGACAGTTAGCTAAGTGTACAAAACAGGAGACACTTCCGTAAATATAATGTATTAAGTCACTGCAATGAATAACTCTAACCCCTAAAAAGGAGTGCATTATGCTTACAGCTGAACGATTAATTGAAAGTATTGCTAAAATGCTCGTTGATGAGCCCGCCACTGTGAAGGTAAACACGGTAATCGGGGAACGAGTTACTGTGTTAGAATTAAAAGTAGCTAAGTCTGATCTTGGAAAAGTGATCGGTAAACAAGGCCAAACTGCACAAGCAATGCGCACTCTGCTTAATGCAGTTACAAAAAAGGAAGGCGGCGCAAAAAGCGTGCTTGAGATTCTTGAGTAACATACACAAGTTTAATTGCATAATTTTCGGGGAAAAGAGCTAATTTTTAGCTCTTTTCCCTTGATTTTTTCTGAGCTCCTCATTATAATTATAATAATGAATGCATGTAAATGAGGAGGTGTATTAATGCGCAAAATGAAAACCGCCACAAAACAGTTTGCCGCCGTAATTCTAAAAGGAATCCTTGATAAGTTGCCCGCTGCAACCTTAGCTCCAAATCACACCTATTCTATCATGTTGTCTAGCCCTGAGTTTTTCCCAGACCTTCCCTTACTTAAATGCCGTTGGAAAGTCAATGCTCTGCCTTTTTGGAAGGAGTGGAGTGTAGCTACATACACTTACCGCCACCTTTTATGTTTTACGATTCCTGAAACTGCTATTGGTCCTCTAACCACTGCGTTTAACGAATTACATATTTATCTTCCGGGGGTTAGACCTCCTGCACCTTCTACAATATCGACACCTATACTTTCCATTAACTCAAAGTTTCACCCAGATGATAAATTAATGTCGTTATTGGATTATGCTATAACGCACCGTAAACGTGCACTAATTATAGGACCTCCAGGTACTGGTAAAACATCTACCGTAGAGTACTTTTTACGAGAGAAAAACATCCCCTACATTCCAGCTGGAATGCACGGTGATATGGTCACTGAAGATTTATTTGGTATGCCTGAATTAAGATCCGTTCAGAACCCTGACGGTACGTATGTAAGAGTTACTCAATACATGGACGGAACCCTTGTGCAGGCTATCAAAAGAGATGCTGTGTTTTTGTTAGATGAAGTGGACGCTGCGCCCCCCAGTGTTCTCTTTGCTCTGCATGCTTCACTAGAAGGAAAAGACATTTATAATTCCCGTTCCAATGAATGGCTAGATGTAGTTAATAAAAAATATTTCAACATAATTGCAACCTCCAATACTACAGGCCAAGGAGATGAAACAGGCCTGTACACCGGCACCAATGTATTGAATGATGCATTTTTAGATAGGTTTGATTTTGTGTATGAGATGCAATATCCTAGGGTTGATGTGGAAACTAAAATTTTGCAAGAACACGCTAAGATTGATCAAGCCACTGCAACAAAAATTGTTAATGCAGCAAACCAACTCCGCACCTCCATTAAGCAAGGTGAGTTATTGATGACCTTCGGCATACGAAGGACTAAAGCACTTGCAGAAGCTATAGCCGTATTTGGGGAAACACCCTATGCATTCAACATAGGGTTATTTAATCGGATTTCTCCAGCTTCTAAGGATAGTGTAAAGGAAATTCTTAATCGCGTATACGGGTGGATAAGATGACAGTACTAGTTGAACGCATTAAACAAGCGCAATTAGCCGTGGTTCGCCTTTTAGGTACTACTCGTGCAACAATCGTGTATCGGCCTGGCATACCCTGTGCTAGTATTAAAACACAAACACTCTACATACCTCCAATAGCAAACGATTCCGAGGAAAATATTATAGAACTTAGAGGGTACGTTGATCATGAAACACTGCACTTAAAACACACAACCGAAGATAAACCTAACGGGTTTTTAGGTGATCTTTATAACCTTTTAGAAGATTGCCGTATAGAAAGATTAGGAGGAGCAGAGTATGCAGGAGTCAAAGCTAATTTAACCTGGAACAATGTAAAGACTACTAATGAGTTAAAAACAACTGGCATGCCGGTCCGGTTAGCGAGCCAACTTGCTATTGCAATGTTTGCAATGGCTCATGAAACTGAAATGACTGCATTAACACTTGATGAGGTACTTGCTGCATGCCCGGAAATTAGCCCCTATATCCAAGCAATACCTCCAGACATCAAAAACAAACTAACTAACATCATAGGTTTAACAAGTAAAGAAACTCTTGAGTTATCAGGGCAACTTATTAACCTTTGGAAGCTTCAAAGTGATGAAAAACCTACAAGCAATACTAAGGAATTTACAACTGATCTTAACGATGAAAATTTTATTTCAGACTTTACAAGAGTGCGAGCGAAAATACAAGAAGAAGCAGTAAAACAAGCAACTAGTGCAGCTTACACGGCTAATTCTACTTGGGATGTAGAAAAAAAAGTGCAACCAGATAAAAACCATCTTGCATACATACGCACAACACTTACTAAATATAACAAAATCATAGCAAAACTCAAGCCACAAATTATTAGACGCTACAACATTGTTATGCCAGTACGCATACGCAATCTAGAGCGCGGTTGCTTAGACTCCACACGTATTACACATGAAGAGTGGGGAGGAAATGTACATTATAAAAAATTACACAGACACGTATTAACTGAAAATGATGCTTATTCTATTCTTGTAGACTGTTCCGGCTCCATGTGCGAACTTATACAGAATGAGGTAAATGTATGTAAAATGGATAAAGCACGGGAAGCAACTATTGTGCTCTCCTCTATCCTAGACCAATGTAGAAAACCATTTGAAGTACTTAGTTTCTTTGCTAGAAAGCGTGGGATACCTGCAGCACGTTATGCGGACGTAACACGCAAAAGTCAGCTGGAGCATTGCATTTACAAGAATTTTAAAGATTCTTTTTTTAACACACAAACATCATTAGCTAGACTAACATCAGTGATGGGTTACCAAAACGTGGATGGAGAAGCTGTGTATTGGGCTGCTTGCCGGCTAAGTAAGCGTCCAGAGAAACGAAAGATTCTTTTTGTTATTTCTGACGGGCAGCCTGCGGATTGCTGTACCGGTACTCACGCTCTCACCACGCACCTGCACCATGTGTTATCTAAAATTGAAAAGAGTGGAGTTCGAGTGATTGGTATAGGTGTGGATAAAACAGGAGCTGAAGCTGTAAAGTTTTTCTATAAAGATTATGTAGCTGTGTTAAAGCCAGCTGATCTTACTACGAAACTTCTAACCAAGTGGCTGGATGTAATTTCACGGCCAATAAAGGAGAATAAATAATGCCTGCATCACCTATCTTGTTACAATCTTTTTATAAGCAATTTATGCAACCCGGGGATCTTGTGTATGATGTTGGAGCAAATATAGGCAACCGGACTGAGGTGTTTTTGGATCTGGGAGCTAAAGTGGTAGCTATTGAACCTCAACCAAACTGCGTAGCTAAATTACGGCAGAAATTTGAATACAATCCTCAGTGCGCTATCCTTCAACTAGCTCTAGGCAGCCGCGAAGGTATGAGCACGCTTAATTTAACTCGCACAACCACGATTGCATCCATGAATGCTGAGTGGATTGCAACTGTTAAAAAACGCCGTTTCAAAAAGTATAACTGGGATGAGCATATTGAAGTAAAAACAGCCACCTTAGACTGCTTAATGCGGATCTATGGTACCCCAACCTTTATTAAAATTGATGTTGAGGGATATGAGTATGAAGTGTTAAAAGGTTTGAGCCAACCCGTGAAAGCTCTTTCATTTGAATTTGTGCCCGAAATTATTAAGATTGCTACAGACTGCGTAGCTCATTTAAGCTCGTTAGGTGTATATGAGTTTAATTGGTCTCAAGGTGAAAGTATGCACTTTGAATTTCCTGAGTGGCTTAATGCACCTAAAATTAAAACACTACTGATTCAAACACAAGGCTCTTCCATTTTTGGAGATGTTTATGCACGTCAAATATGTAAATAAAACTATAACATACTTTAGAGAGGAGGTGCTATATAACTTAACTTAATTTTGGTATTCATTTACTTCCTAACTAACCTTTACAGGAGAGGCATGGTAATGAAATCTTTATTTGCTAGAGTAAGTGCACTGATGTTGCTTTTTTTCCTTGGAGTTGTTTTCCAAGCGCATGCTGCTGACATTTACGTTCCTGGGGATTACTCTACTGTTGTAGCTGCAGTAGCAGCGGCAGCTGATGGAGATACGATTCATGTCGGTACAGGAACATTTGCTGGATTTAGCACGAACAAAATCTTGACCATTGTCGGTAATGGACCGACCAGCACTATTCTTAGCGGTTATGGTTCTAGTGCGGAGACAATTTATCTGTATTATAGCTTATACGTATATGGGACCTATCAGCCTGGTATACTTAATCTGCAGAATTTAACTGTCACAGGCGGTACCAAGACAGGGATCAAGGTAAACGCCTCTCGGCTTAACTTACTTAACTGTGTCGTAAGGAACAATGGAGGAACTTCTGGATATCCTGGAGGTGGTGGTATCTATGGATACTATTCTTCTGATATAAGAATTGAAAAGTCTATTATACGGAACAACACCCATTCAAGTGCAGCAGCGGCCGTTTTGTGTGATTGCTCGCAAAAATATACACAAGCTCTGTGCATAGCCAAGTTCAACATGGTCAACTCTTTGGTATATGACAACACAGTTACGTCAGGGAGTAATGCCGTGAAGATTGTCCAAGGTACAATGTACCCAACCTGGCCGACAGAGTGTAGAGTAAACCACTGTGTATTAGCGTATAACACCTCTTATGTTCCAGTACTGCATGTACAAGGTGATCAACCCGAAGACATGGAAATTGTTAACTCCATCATTTTAGCTTCTACGGATTCGACTCCGGAGGTAACACCAGGAGTAAGTATTTCCTATAGTTGTTTAAGATCAATTTATTGTGATTTTGATCAGTGCCCTGGGATGGTATTCACTCCTAACCCAAATTTCCACAATGCAGGTAGCCGGAATTTCCGATTTTCAGCAGCTTCCCTCTGTGTTGATACCGGAATTGCCAGTGAAGTTACGGATGATTTTGAGAACATTCCTCGTACCTTTAATGACCCTAACCGGATCACAATGGGGCCATATGAAAGGTGTTCAGTTAACATGGGCTTTTTAGGGCCTCAGTCTGTGATCAGATGCCTGCCCCTACAAGGAATAGACTCAACAAAATGTAGTGATGTTTTTCCGGGTATGACCGTTTATGATTGGGACAATGATGAAGACGAGTTTTTCTTATTAGACCCAAGCACCAACTTATTAGTAGGCAAAGGGTATTATGTGATCTCTAACGTATTCCAAAACCGAACGGTTATTGGTGATAAGATTCCAGATGGTTATGTTATTCCATGCCCAACCGGATTCACCATGATTGGGGGAGGATCTAAACCGACCTGGTGGACTATTGAAGATGAACAGGACGGTGATGGGTTTATGGATTATGTCAATAATCTTTGGTACTACTGGGATCCCGAAACATCAAAAGGCGTAGGATTTGGTGTTTTTACGTGCTTGGAATATGGAAAGAACCTCATTATACGTTACACCCATTAATTTTATTGATATTTTGCGAAAAAAGCCGTTTGGTACACATCAAGCGGCTTTTTTCATTTTATAGCTATAGTTTTTTCAAATCAAGCTTAAGCACTTGATTTTCCCCTAAAATACAGGTATAATTAAGGCATAATGAAGGAGGTGACTAATATATGGAAGCTACTTACAAGGTCCCAAAATCAAATTTAGCCAAGCTTACCCAGCAAATTGATCGGTTGAATAAGCGTGCTGCTAAGTTAGGATGCACACCTATTCAACTCGACATTCTCCGAACATTCCAGGAAACAGCCACAGAGCCAGTAGATAGTGAAGAAGAGACAACAAAGGCTCTGAATTCACACGCGATTATATATGAATGCGTAGAAATTAAGCTCACAGGCACAGACCCCCATTATGCTGGATGGACCTTTATTGCAGCTATTCAGCATTTACCTTCGGATGATGACAAACAGATGGAAGTTATACGAACAGTGCCTGGTATGGAAGTGCCTGAATCCCTTAGACATAGGGGTCCAATATGCGATCATTGCCATGTTAAGCGATACCGAATTGACACATATATTGTTAAGCACGACAGTGGCGAATACAAACAAGTAGGCCGAACGTGCTTAAAAGATTTTTTAGGCCACACCGATCCACATGCGCTTGCTGAATATTTGAGCATTCTTTTTAGTGCAGCTCAAGCAGCAGAAGATGCTGAAGAGTATAATGGAAAAGCTTTTCATAGCAATGAATACTCTTACATAGCCTTGTTGCCATATCTAGAAGATGTGGCATGTGTTATAAAAGTAGCAGGCTGGACCAGTAGAGCAGCTGCTCAGCACTCCGGGTTAGCTACAGCAGATCTTGCAAGCGAAATAAGAGATTGGCGCACCCTTTCTCCAAAAGTACGCGAAATCAAAAAGTTAATTAATGCTCTCACGGAACAGGAATTGCAAGAGTGTGTAGATACAGCAAATGCTGCACTTGAATGGGCAAAACAGTTTTACGATGCTTCAGGAAACGATTACCAACAAAATATTGGATCCATTGCAATGGCAGGTATTTTGAATTATAGAATGGTGGGCTATGCAGCCTCTATTGTTTCTTCTTACCTTAATTTTAAACATAAAGAAACAGAAATGCAAAAAATAGCTGCTACTAGTAATTGGGTCGGAGCCATCAAAGAGCGGCGAGAATTTACATTAAAATTAACCAAAGTATTTGTAAAAGAAGGAGCATACGGACCAACTTATATTCAGACGTTTCAAGATGACCAAGGAAATTGTTTTGTATGGTTCGGCAGCAAGCTTGTAGTGCCGTTTACAGAACAAGATAGGTATATTGAAGAGCAAATTCTTGTGACATTTAAAGCCACTATCAAAGATCATATTACAAATAAATTTAACGTAAAACAAACTGTGTTGACTAATGTGAGGTAAATGTTGTGGATGCTCAAACTCAATTTAATCGATTGCTGGAATGTCTTAAAGATGAAGTGAAAAATGCGGTTGCATGTAAGGTATATCCAAGTGAGCAAACCCTTGCTCTTCTTGAAGAATTGCATGAAACAGCTTTTATTGAGCAACTTCACCTGGATCAACTAGAAGAGTAGGAGTGCTTATGGCTGTTATTACAAAGGTTTCTCAGCAAGCTCTTCTAGCAGAGCTCCATCAGCGTTTCGACAAGCTTTGCAATCTTTTACAGGGTCGAGAATTACAAAATGCAACAGAGGGGTGCAAACGCGGGCACTGGACGCACCCGGAAAATCTTCAATTTATAGATGCGTTTCAAGTTCATTTAGCTGCTCGAGACTTTGAGACAATCTTAGCTGAACTTAAAAAAGTTAAATGAAAAGGAGCATTATATGTGTCCAGGAGAAGAAAAGCTTGATCAATTTAATCCACCATCACGGGTTACGATATACACCAACGCTTCTTGCATATGCTGCGATGGTGTAAAAAAGCATATGGTGCATGTTGGTGCTCTTATCATGTGTTTTGAATGTTACCGCAGAGAATTTGGAGATAACCTAGAGCCAGTCGGGAGTGACATCTACAGAAAGTGGTTAGCTATTTGGAAGCAGAAAGCTTGATTTTTTACCTGTTTGCATGTATAATTAGAGTATAATTGCACATAAAGGAGTTGTTCACATGCAAACAGTTACTTTTCATATTCGCAAACCTTTCCGGCAACAGAAAGGAACCTAGTTCTACAAAGATACCTCCGATAGAGGGCAAGGCACGTATTGCGGTGCTGAAGAAACTGAATTTGATGTGCGGCATTTTGAAAAAGCTCAAGCTTGGGCTAACCATGTACCATGCTCAGAATGCTGCAAATTACGTGAAGTAGCACACATACAGACACGGAAATCAGGAGGAAAAAATGGCATGTAGTAATGAAATATACTATAGCATATGCGGGTTAGCGTATGTAAGAGGCGTTGATAATTTTGAAGCATTAATGCCTCAACCATCGGTGGCTAACCTCTATAGAGCTTGCCTTGAAACCAGAGGCATTAACTGGGTCAACAGCTATTTTATTAACCGGGTTATTACTATAGCGGGGCGCAAGGCTCGGCAAAACGTAAAAACGTTTTAGAGATTGGTATGCAACCTGGAGAAAGGAGAGTAAACTTGAAGTTACAAGCTTTATTAGAGTATATTGCACTTCTAGAAAAAGCTTCTTTTGATGGCTGGGCTGCCGATAAAAAAGAAGGGTACCTAGCTGCATGTGCTTCTATCAAAACACGCATCCAAGATCTCTCTTCTCCAATGCAGTGCATTCTTTCTTACTGGACTGGCTCTGAGTTTGAAGGAGCACAGGTAACGTTACCTGTAGAATGTGAATCAGTTGAGC
>Ga0105103_10002159_pt1 | contig 10322 bp, 8 predicted proteins | sample PPLLaktember2015_2_FD_79107 | JGI IMG/M metagenome (GOLD analysis project Ga0105103, IMG submission 79107) | Freshwater sediment microbial communities from Prairie Pothole Lake near Jamestown, North Dakota, USA - PPLs Lake P7 Core (6) Depth... | ecosystem: Environmental > Aquatic > Freshwater >...
AGCCCAGCTGCATATTGGCGAGGAAGATCACGCCGACGTGGATCGGGTCGAGACCGTAGGCCGCGATCAGGGGCACGAGCAGCGGCACGATGACGATGATCGCCGAGTAGATGTCCATCAACGCGCCGACGCCGATCAGGAACACGTTGAGTGCGAGCAGCAGCGCCCACGGCGACTCGATGTACGACTGGACCCAGGCAAGCACCTTCGTCGGGATCTGCTCGAGCGTCATCCAGTTGGTGAGCGCCATCGCGACGCCGAGGATGATCATGAAGCCGCCGACCAGCGTCGCGCTCTGGATCGCGACCTGCGGCAGGTCGCGCCGGATGTCGAGGTCGCGGTAGACGAGGCACTCGACGCACAGCGTGTAGACGACCATCAGCGCCGCGGTCTCGACCAGCGTCGCGAATCCGGCGAGCATGGCACCGACGAGCACTACGGGCATCGCCACCTCGAAGCGCGCGCCCCAAAGCGCCACTCGCAACTCCGACGACGAGAAGGCCGTGCGGCGGGCGCCACCGGCGATGCCGCGCATCGCGCCCCAGCCGGCCACCGCGACGACCAGCAGCAATCCCGGGACGGCCCCTGCGACGAACAGGCTCTCCAGCGGCACGTTGGCGTAGAAGGCGTAGAGGATGACGGGCAGGCTGGGCGGCAGGAAGATGCCGATCGACCCCGCCACGGTGATGAGCCCCATTGAGGTGCGCTCGGGGTAGCCGGCGTGCACGAGCATCGGCAGCAGCAGCCCCCCCATCGCGACGATCGTCACGCCCGAGGCGCCGGTGAGCGGCGTGAAGAACGCGAGCAGGAGCACGATGACGATCGCGAGGCCGCCGGGCATCCACCCGACCAGCGCGTTGAGGAGACGCAACAGGCGCCGGCTGGAACCGCCCGCCGACAGGATGTAGCCCCCCAGCGTGAACAGCGGAATCGCGGGCAGGAGCGGGGACGTGCTCAACCGGAAGGCCTCGCCCGGCACCGAGGAAAGCGGCGTGCCGTCGGCCCAGCCGAGCATCAGCGCCGCCCCCGCCAGCGCCGCGAAGATCGGCAGGCCGAGCGCCGCGGCCGCGAGGATCGCCAGGCCCACGGGCACGAGGACGTGGTTGCGATCCGTCTCCGGCACGAGGCTCGCGAGCGCCACGACCACCAGCGCGAGTGCCACGACGACGCGCGGCGCTGCACGAGTGGAGGCGCCTGCGATCATGCGGGCGGCGATCGCCGCCAGCGTGACCGGCATCACCAACGACACGCACCACACCGGGACGCCCCAGACGGCGGTCGACCCGTATTGCCGGTCGACGTCGATCAGTTCGACGCTCGCCAGCGTGAACGTGCCGACGATTGCCACGGCGACGAAGCCGACGGCAACCTTGACGACCGCCTGGACGGACGGCGACAGCAGCGTCACCGTCGCGAGGGCGAGCAACCGGTCGCTCCTTGCCGCCAGCGCGGCGCCGAGGAAGGTGATCCACAGCGTGAGGTACTGCACGGCCGTGGTGCCGCCGGGAAGACTCGCGCCGAACGCCTCGCGACCCGCGAGGTCCACGAGGGGAATCGCGGTCAGGGCGACCAGTACGGCGATCGACAGCGCGTTCTCCGCGCGGGCGAGCCCGCCGTCCGGCGGGACGGTCTCGGCAACGACTGCGGCTACCGGCGACGGCACCGGTGGAGCCTCTGGCGCGCGGGTGCGGATCATCGATGCCGTTCGACGTCAACGCGCTCGGCGCGACTCCGCGTGGAAGCGCATCACGTCGTCGTAGAGTTCCGCCGGGCAGTACGGACCCCGCAGGCCGGGATAGGCCTGCATCGCTTCCTCGCGCCAGCGTGCCCGTTCCGCCTCGGTGAGCACGGCGACGGCAAGGCCGCGCTTCTGCATCTCGCGGATCGCATCCTCCCCGGCCTTGCGCCCCACGTCACGCATCGCCACCCCTTCGCGGCGCGCCGCCTCGATGAGCCGCGGACGCAGCTCCGCCGGCACGCGGGCCCAGGTGTCGGCGCGGACCACCGTCGCCGCGTTCAGCGCGCCCCAGTGAATGTCGAGCATGTTGTCCGCGACCTGGAAGCTGCGGTCGAGCAGCGCGTACAGCGGTGGCGCCGCCATCGCGTCGATCAGGCCCGTCTGCAGCCCCGTCATCAGGTCGGTGACGGGCAGCGGCACGACCTGGATGCCGAACGCCTTGTAGACCTTCTCCGTCTCCGGCGAGCCGGAGGTCATCCAGAACCGCGCGCGACGCAGGTCCTCGGGCAGCCGGATCGGCTCCTTCGAGAAGATGTTCACCCATCCCGCGATCGCCCAGTTGAGGACGACGAAGCCCTTGGCCTCGAGCCTGCGCTCGATCACCGGGGCAATGCGGTCGCGCACGTAGTCGAGCTCGTCGCCCGACTCGAAGAGCAGCGGGATGCTGAGGCACTCGAAGCTGCGGTCGAGCGTCGGCAGCCCCGAGCCCGAGAGCGTGACGCCATCGATCACCCGCCGCTGGAGCTTGCGCACCAGTTCGTCTTCGCCGCCCAGCACGCCACCCGCGAAGATGCGCAGCTCGACCTTCCCGCCCGAGGCCTCCTTCCATGCCTGGGCGATGCGCTGCAGCGCATCGCCCCACACCGAGCCCTCCGGCGCGATCGTGCCGAGCTTGATCACCACCTGCGCGTCGGCAGCCACGGCGAGCGCCATGCCGACGAGCATCGTTGAGAGCCAGGTCGCAAGTCGTTGCCGCATCGTCGATGTTCTCCGCTCGGATATCCCGGTCACTCCACGAACAGCCGTTCCGCATACACGGCGAGCCACTGCGCGCGACGCTTCGCCAAGGCGTTCTGCAACTTCTCCTGCGGACGCGCCTCGGCATCGACGGCGAGCGCACGGGCAAGGAGGCTCTCGAACAGCACGCGGTCCTGCTCGCGCACCGCGACCGCTTCGGCGTAGGCGACGAACAGCGCCGCACGCGTGCCCCGCGACAGCGCGAGCGCCCGGGCGTAGTGTGCGTCGACCGCGGCGCGATCGAGGATTCCGGGACGTGCCGCCCGCCAGGAGACGGCGAGCTCGTGCAGCGCGCCATCACTCCAGCCTTCGTCGAGCACGATCGCCCGCGCGAGCAGCGCATCCACCTCGGAAAGGCGTGCAAGCATCGCCGCGTCGCCTTTCGCATGGCCGATCGCGAGTCCCAGCGATGCCGCGGCAGCGTGCAGCAGGTCGACATCCTGCGCGTCGGCAACCGCCAGCACCGCCGCGCCGGGATCGGTGGCGAGTCGCGCCGCGAGCCCCGGATGCCGGACCTCCAGCCCACGCATCGCGTAGCCGTGGGCGCGCATCGACAGGTTGTGCGCCCGCGCGCGCACGACGTTGGCGCGGTCGACGTCCTCGCGCGCGATCTGCTCCGCCTCGAAGCCGACGAAGCCGTAGGCGTAGAGCAGATAAGCGCGACTGCCCGCGGAGAGCAGGCCGCGATGCCGCGGCGCCTCGGCGATCAGGCTGTCGAGAAGCTTCAGGCTGAACGGCAACGCATCGCCGACCAGCGCGACGTCGGCGTCCGCCTCGTAGACCGATCCTCCGCTCGCCAGCGTGTCGCCGAGCGTATCGATCGCCATTTGCCGCACCGAACAGCCGCCGAGCGCGATGGCCGCCACGGCCGCCAGCAGCGCAGACGCGAATCGACCGGCGCGCGCCGCGATAGCGCGGTCGCTGCCTTCGCGCGTCGAGGATCGTTGCACACGCTCTCCGCAGGGCTGCCGCTCACTCCCACTCTAGAGTCGGTCGCGCGGAAGCCCTTGATCCAGCGCAATCTCGCGCCGCCGCGCGCCGAAAACGCATGCGGCGCGGCGCCTCGACACCGCGCCGACCCGACGAACGTCAGGTTGCCGCGGGAATCGCCCGGACTGAGAGCACGCCTTCGATCGCACCGATCGCGCGCACGACCGAGGCGTCGACGGGACTGTCGACGTCGACTAGCGTGTAGGCCATCTCGCCGCGCGACTTGTTCACCATGTTGTGGATGTTGAGGCCGGCCTTGGCCATCGCCGACGAGATCTGGCCAAGCATGTTCGGCACGTTCGCGTTGGCGATCGCCACGCGGTGCGGCGACTCGCGCGGCATCTCGACGCCAGGGAAGTTCACCGCGTTCTGGATCGTGCCCTGCTCGAGGTACTCGCGGACCTGGTCCACCACCATGATCGCGCAGTTCTCCTCGGCTTCCGCCGTCGACGCCCCGAGGTGCGGCAGCGCGACGACGTGCGGCTCGCCGATCGTGTGCGCGCTGGGGAAGTCGCAGAGGTAGGTCTTCAGCCGGCGGCTGCGCAGCGCCGCCAACACCGCGGCCTCGTCGACCACCGCGTCGCGGGCGAAGTTGAGCAGCGCGGCGCCCGGCTTCATCACGTCGAGGCGCTGCTCGTCGATCAGGTGCCGCGTGACGGGGAGGAGCGGCACGTGCAGCGAGACGTAGTCGGAATGCCGCAGCAGGTCCTCGAGGGAATTGGCCCTGCGCACGGTGGACGGCAGGCGCCAGGCCGCATCGACGGTGATTTCCGGGTCGAAGCCGATCACCTTCATGCCCAGCTTGATCGCGGTGTCGGCTACGAGCGACCCGATCGCGCCGAGACCGACGATGCCGAGCGTGCGCTGGGGCAGTTCGACGCCGGCGAACTCCTTCTTGCCCGCCTCGACGCGAGCCTCGAGGTCCGGCGCGGCGGCATCGAGGCGCGCCACGAACTCGAGCGCGGGCACCAGGTTGCGCGAGGCGAGCAGCAGTGCGGCGAGCACCAGCTCCTTGACCGCGTTGGCATTCGCGCCGGGCGCGTTGAACACCGGCACGCCGCGCTTCGACATGGCGGCGACCGGGATGTTGTTCGTGCCCGCGCCCGCGCGGCCGATCGCCTTGACCGACGGCGGGATCGTCATGCCGCGCATGTCGTGCGACCGCACGATGATCGCGTCGGGCGCGTCCGCGGCCTTGCCGACTTTGTAGCGATCGCCGGGGAAGCGGTGCAGGCCCTGGGTCGAGATCTGGTTCAGCGTGAGGATCGTGTAGTGGCTCATCGCGGTCAGCCGTTGCGGCGCTCGAAGTCCTGCAGGTAGTCGACCAGCGCCTGCACGCCCGCGACCGGCATCGCGTTGTAGATCGACGCCCGCATGCCGCCGACCGCGCGGTGGCCCTTCAGCTGCAGCATGCCGCGCGCCTCCGCGCCCTTGAGGAATGCGCCGTCCAGGGACTCGTCGCGGAGCTTGAACGGCACGTTCATGCGCGAGCGGTCCTCCCTGCGCACCGGGTTCGTGTAGAAGCCCGTGGCATCGAGGTAGTCGTAGAGGAGCTTCGCCTTGGCGACGTTGGTGCGCTCGATGGCCGCGACGCCGCCCTGCTCGAGCAGCCACTCGAAGACCAGGCCCGCGATGTAGATCGCGTAGGTGGGCGGCGTGTTCAGCATCGACTCGGCGTCGGCCTGCTCCTGCCAGTGGAACACCGACGGCGTGATCGGCAGCGCGCGGTCGAGCAGGTCGTCGCGCACCACGACGACCGTGAGTCCCGCGGGTCCCATGTTCTTCTGCGCACCGGCGTAGATCACGCCGTACTTCGCGACGTCGACCGGCCGCGAGAGGATGTGTGACGACATGTCGGCGACCAGCGGCACGTCTCCGGTGTCGGGCGTCCACGAGTACTCGACGCCACCGATCGTCTCGTTGGTGCAGACGTGCACGTAGGCCGCGGCAGGGTCGAGGTGCCACGCCGACTGCGCCGGAACGTAGCTGAAGTTCGCGTCCTCCGACGAGGCAGCGACGTTCACCTTGCAATACTTCTTCGCCTCCTTGATCGATTTCTTCGACCACTCGCCCGTGTTGACGTAGTCCGCTGCCGATTTCCCGCCAAGGAGGTTCATCGGCACGATCGCGTTCTCCGCGATCGCCCCGCCCTGCAGGAACAGCACCTTGTAGCTCTTCGGGACCGCTAGCAGCGTGCGGAAATCGGCCTCGGCCTTGGCGGCGATCGCGATGAACTCCTTGCCGCGGTGGCTCATTTCCATCACCGACATGCCGCTGCCGTGCCAGTCGAGCATCTCGGCCGCGGCCTTCCTGAGGACGTCCTCGGGAAGGACGGCGGGGCCGGCACTGAAATTGAAGACGCGCATGGATTCGTTCCCGGGTTCGATCTGACGAGAGTGCAATTGTAGCGGCCGCGCGCAAGCGACCCGGGGCCGTGCGCGCGCGGACGCGCCGGATACGCCACGACGACCGGTCAGGAACGGACCGGCTCGAGCAGATACGCGCGGCTGTCCTCGAAGAAATGCGGGCCGGCGTCCGAACGCACGGCCGTGCCGACGCCGTCGGCCGTCAGCACCTCGAGCATCAGCGCGCTCGGCGTGGCGCCGTCGATGATGTGCACCGAGCGCACGCCTTCGCGCACCGCGTCGAGCGCCGCCTCGACCCGGGGCAGCATGTCCTCGGGCACGACGCCGCGCGTCACCAGCGCCGCGACCTCGCTGGCGGTGAGAATGTAGGCGAGCTTGCCGCTCTCGTCGTGCACGCCGTCGACGTTGGTCATCAGCACGAGCTTCTCCGCCGAGAGCGCCCGTGCGAGCGCTCCGGCGAGGAGATCGGAGTTGATGTGGTAGGCAGTGCCGTCGTCGCCGACGCCGATCGGCAGGATCACCGGCACGAACTGACGCGACAGCAAGAGCTCGATCAGCTCGACGTCGATGCTCGCGACGTCGCCGACGAAGCCCAGGTCGACCCGCTCGCCGGTCGGCAGCGTCTCGAACGGCAGCCGCCGTGCACGGATGAACCGCCCGTCCTGGCCGTTCAGGCCCACGGCGCGCCCGCCCTGCTGGTTGACGAGGCCGGTCAGCTCCTGATTCAGCTCGTCCAGCGCCATCTCGACCAGGTTGAGCGTCGCCGCGTCGGTCACGCGGCGTCCCCGGACGCGGCGCGGTTCGACGCCCATCTTCAGCATCAGCTCGTCGACGCGCCAACCGCCGCCGTGGACGACGACCGGTTTCATGCCGACGAGCTGCAGCAGTGCGACGTCGCGCGCGAATGCGGCCTTGAGCGCCGGGTCGGTCATCGCCTCGCCGCCGAAGCGGACGACGACGACCTTGCCGTGCCAGGCGCGGATGTACGGCATCGCCTCGGCAAGGATGCGGGCGGTGGTGGCGGGAGGGATCATGTCGTGATGCTACCGCGACGCAAGGGCCGGCGTCCCGTCCGGGCCGCGCGGGCGCCGCACCGGGATGTCAGTCCCGAAGGGCCGTCCCGAGGGACTGACCCACCCCGGCCTCGATGATGCCTGGCGCCAATCGAATTTCCGCGCCTCGGCCGGCGCCCACGCGCGCGGTCGGGCTCTGCGAGCCTTGGCTTCGCCCCGCGCGCATAGGCGTCCCGGGAGGCAGCGAGCGAAGCGAACGTGGGGGTCGTTTGATCCTAGGCCGCCGCGAGATGCGGCTCGAGCAGGCGCTTCAGCTCCTGCATCGACAGCGCACCGACCGCGCCCTCGACCGCCTGGCCGCCCTTGAACACGACCAGCGTCGGAATGCTGCGCACGCCGAGAGCACCTGCAACGACCTGGTTCTCGTCGACATTGACCTTGACGATCCTGGCGCGGCCGGCGAGTTCGGCGTCGAGCGCCTCGAGCACAGGCGCCACGGCGCGGCACGGTCCGCACCACGGCGCCCAGAAGTCGACGAGCACCGGCACGTCGGATTCGATCACGTCGGTCTTGAAGCTCGCGTCGGTGGCGTACAGCATGGCATGCTCCACGGAATCGGAGCGCGCACGATGCCACGCGCGAGGCGCCCGGTCCGTGACCCGCGTCACGCAGCGTCCACGAGTCAGAGCACCGCAGGCGCGGCGTACGCCTTCTGCCGCCGCGCGAGGCGCTCGACCGTCGGCGTGAGGTTCAACTCCGTCTCGGCGCGAAGGGCCCCGGCCCGTGCCGCCAGCTCGCGCGCGTCGAGGTCGACGGTGGCGCCGCGGGCGGCGAGCGCGATGATGTTGCCGCTCGCGCAGGGCGCGAGCGACATCGCCCGCCGTTCGAAGGTCTCGGCCAGGCGCGCGAGGCTCGCGTCGATGCCGCGGTGGCGCGACAGCAGGTTGGTGGCGAGGAGTCCGTCGTCGGAGAGGCGGCCCCGGCAGTTCCGGTAGAACGACGGCGTGTCGAGCGCGCCGACGCGGCCCTTCGCGTCGTAGCCGTCGACCAGGATCAGGTCGAAGCGCGGCCCGGGTCCCGACACGAACGAGACACCGTCCGCGAGCTCGATCGAGAGCCGATCCGGATCGTCGGGCAGGCGGAAGAACTGCGCCGCGGCGGTGACGACGTCCTCCCGCGTCTCGACCACCGTGATCGCGCAGCGTGGCCGATGGCGCCAGAGGAACTTCAGCAGCGAGCCCGCACCGAGCCCGATCAGCAGTGCCCGCGCCGGCCAGTGGGCGGCCGGCCGCAGCAGCAGCGGCAGCATCATCTCACGCGTGTACTCGAGCTCGAGGGCGTACGGCCGCGACATGCGCATCGCGCCCTGCACCCAGTGGGAGCCGAAATGCAGGTAGCGAACCCCCCGCTCCTCGCTGACCTGGATCGCACCACCCATTGCCACTCTCGGGGGTCAGTCCCGAAGGGCCGCCCCGAAGGACTGACACGCCCCGGCCTCGATGATCCCTGACGCCGTGCGGATCTCCGCGCCTCGGCCGGCGCCCGCGCGCGCGGACGGGCTCTGTGAGCCTTGGCTTTGCCCCGCGCGCGTGGGCGTCCCCGGGGGCAGCGAGCAAAGCGAGCGTGGGGGTCGTTTCATGCCGACGGATTGGGGTAGCGCTCGAAGATCGCCGCGAGGGCGGCCAGCGTCTCCGCGTCGAGCTCGGTACGCGCTGCGGCGACGTTCGCCTCGAGCTGGTCGACGCTCGTCACGCCGACGATCGATGCCGCGACGAACCAGCGGCTCCGCACGTAACCGAGCGCGAGCCCGGCGAGCGGGATGCCGCGTTGCCGCGCCAGCGTCGCGTACGCGTCGACCGCCTCGCGCGCGAGCGGCGTGCCGAAGCGAGCAGTGAAATTCGAGTACTCGGTGAAGCGGGCGCCGGCGGGCCGCGCGCCGTCCAGGTACTTGCCGGTGAGCATGCCACCGCCGAGCGGACTGTACGCGAGGAGCGACACGTGCTCCCGGTACAGGGTCTCGGCGAGCTCGTGCTCGGCGCCACGCGACACCAGATTGAAGCCGTTCTGCACGGTGACCGGGCCCGGCACGCCGAGCTCGTGCGCCATCCGGCTGAACGCAGAGACACCCCAGGCCGTCTCGTTGGACAGGCCCCAGTAGCGGATCTTGCCGGCGCGCTGAAGCGCTCCCATCGCCTCGACCTGCTCGGCGATGCCGGGCCCTTCGCGCTCCTGCGCCGGGTCGAACAACTTGGCGCCGAACAGCGGCACGTTGCGCTGCGGCCAGTGGATCTGGAACAGGTCGATGCCGTCGATGCGAAGCCGTGCGAGGCTGGTGTCGCAGGCCTCGGCGATGACGTCGCGCGTGAGGTCGGTGCGACCGCCGCGGATCCAGTCGCGCCGCCCCGGTCCGGCGACCTTCGTGGCCACGACGAGTCCCTGCCGACCGCGCGCCGCCAGCCAGTTGCCGAGGAAGGTCTCGGTGCGCCCCTGCGTTTCCGCGCGCGGCGGCGCCGGATACATCTCGGCCGTGTCGATGAAGTTGATGCCGAGGTCGATGGCGCGATCGAGCTGGGCGTGCGCGTCGCGCTCGCTGTTCTGCTCGCCCCAGGTCATCGTGCCGAGGCACACCTCGGAGATGGAGAGGTCCGTGCCTGGGAGGATGCGCGTTCTCATGTTGGTCCGTCGTCGTCCTGACTGCGGGCGATTATAGGGATGGGCCCGCGCCGTGCCGGAAACCGCCGACTTGTGGCATGCTCCCGCCCGTGATGCGCCGTGCTCTCCTGCTCCTCCTGCCGCTCGGATTCGTCGCCTGCGCAGGCCCGGATCGCACCTCGGTGCCGATCACGCCGGCCGGCGAGCGCGCGGGCGCGGCGGTGGTCCGGACACCGCTGCCCGACACGCAGCCAAGCCCCCCGGTCATCGCGTCGGCCCCGCCGTCCCGCGACGTCGTGCCGCCCGCGTCGCGTCCCGACGTGACGCATCCGGGCGACGCGATCTACGTGTGCGTCGCCGACAAGCCGAGTGGCCGCGAGCAGACGGTGATCGCGTTCGCGCCGAAGGTCCACGGCCTGTGCAAGCGCCATCCCGAGATGGGACCCTGCCAGTACGAACGCAATCAGTGCCGCGCGGCGGGCGGCCGGGTCTATGCCAGGGGCGGCGCGGAGATCACGCTCGCCCACGAGGCCGAGTACGACAAGA
>Ga0105103_10002160_pt1 | contig 10321 bp, 7 predicted proteins | sample PPLLaktember2015_2_FD_79107 | JGI IMG/M metagenome (GOLD analysis project Ga0105103, IMG submission 79107) | Freshwater sediment microbial communities from Prairie Pothole Lake near Jamestown, North Dakota, USA - PPLs Lake P7 Core (6) Depth... | ecosystem: Environmental > Aquatic > Freshwater >...
CGCGCACCGCTTTGAAGTAGCCGGGCACCGGCACGAGCACGCCGGCGGTCGCCCCGCCAACGGTTTCGGCGACGAATGCGATCACCTTGTCCGGCCCGAGCCGCAGGAGGGTCCGGTCGAGTTCGTCGGCCAGCCGCCGTCCGTAGGCCTCCGACGTCTCGCCCGGCTGCTGGTCGCGGTACGGGTAACACGGCGACACGTGCTCGACGTCGATCAGGAGCGGCCCGAACTGGCGCCGCCGCCATTCATTGCCGCCGACGGCGAGCGCGCCGAGCGTGTTGCCGTGGTAGCTCTGCCGGCGCGCGACAAACCGCGACCGTTGCGGCTGCCCGATCTCGACGAAGTACTGGCGCGCCATCTTGAGCGACGCCTCGACCGCCTCGGACCCGCCGGAGACGATGTAGGCGCGGCTCATGCCCGCGGGGGCGGTCCGGATCAGCTGGTCGGCGAGCGCCTCGGCGGGCTCGGAGGTGAAGAAGCTGGTGTGCGCGTAGGCCAGCTTGTCGACCTGCGCGTGGATCGCCGCCAGCACGTCCGGGTGGCCGTGTCCCAGGCACGAGACCGCCGCGCCGCCGCAGGCGTCGAGGTATTCCTTGCCGCTCGCGTCGCGGATGAACATCCCGCGCCCCGACACCGCGGTGGGAGGCGTCTGGCGCAGGTGGCGGTGGAAGACCTGGGTCATCGCGGCTGCGGCAGGGGGATCGGCGCTACGTGGCCTTGCCCTTGTCCGCCAGCGCCTGCGCCTCGATCGCCGGCAGCGCGGCGGCGGCGATGCGGCCGGCATCGCGCTCGTCGCCCGGCGGCACGTAGACCGCGACGCGCCGGCTCGCGAACTCGATGTCCTGTTCCTTGAATGCCTTGAGGATGTTCTCGTACGCCACGCGGCGGATCATGAACGCTTCGTCGCCGGGGCGACGCACCATGTACTTCACGCGCACCGTGAGCGAGCTCTCGTCCGTGGCGATCACGCCCTGCGACTTGAGCGGCGAGAGCAGCGCCGGCCCGAGCTCGGGGTCGGCGGCGACCAGCTCGCCGACCGACTTGATGATCTTCTTCACCTTGCGCAGGTCGGTCTCGAGCGCGAGTGGAAAGTCGAGCGTCATGATCATCCAGTCACGGCTGGTGTTGCGCAGCCGAGTGATCTGGCCGTACGGAAGGACGTTGAGCGCGCCGCGGTGGTGGCGCAGGAACAGCGCGCGCACGGTGATCTTCTCCACGGTCCCCTTGGCGTCGCCGACCTCGATGTACTCGCCGACGCGGAACGCGTCGTCCATCAGGAAGAACGCGCCCGAGACGATGTCCTTCACCAGCGTCTGCGAGCCGAAGCCGATCGCCACGCCGACGATGCTCGCGCCCGCGAGCAGCGGCACGATGTTGACACCGAGCGCCGCCAGGATCGACAGCGCCGTCATCACCACCAGCGTGATCGCGATGAAGATGCGCAAGAGCGGCAGCAGCGTGCGCAGCCGCGACGTGGCGGCACCCTCGGGTACGTTCGCCTCGTCGGCGATTCTGCGGTCGATGGCCGTGCGCGCGATTTCCCACACGATGTACGCGACGAGCAGCACGAGGCCGATGCCGAGGAGCGCGCTCGCGATCTGCCCGCCGAGGCTGCGCTCCGCCATGCCGAAGAGATCGAGATCCCAGATACTGCCCAGCGCCAGCACGCCGGCCACGACCACCAGGATGTGGATCAGGCGGCGCAGCACGGGCTCGTAGGAAGTCACCAGTCCGGCCAGCATCGATGGACCCTCGGTCCGCCGAGCGGCGGCCGCGGCGATCAGCGCCTTGGACAGCGCGAAATCGACGACCGGCAGCGCCACCAGGATCGCCAGGCTCAGGATGCCTTGGCCGCGGCCCGGGACGCCGGTGATTGCCTCCCAGACTCGTCCGAAGAACACGGACAGCAGGTAGACGATCGCGGCGAACGGCCACAGGTCGGCGACCCAGTTCGCGATCGGTCCGTTGCCGCCCGCGCGGCGGATCAGGTCGCCGATGGACTTGCGCACGCGCCAGACGGCGAAGATGCAGACGCCGACGACGGCGACGGCGAGGACCAGCGCGATCGCCTCGACGTGTGCGAGGTCCGAGCCAGTCGCGAGGAAGGTGTTCTTCGTCGCAACCATCAGTCCGTACAACGCGGCCACGGTGGTCACGGCGCGGGTCAGCGTAGCCGCGGCCGCGTCGTCGAGAGGCAGCAGCCTCGCCTCCGGCCGCGCGGGGGCCAGCAGCAGGATTGCGAGCGCGGCGACGATTCTCGCGATCACGACGGCGCCGAGCAGCCCGAGCAGCAGGATGCGGCGCCCTTCGTGGCCCTGCCAGAGCATCAGGAAGAGGCCGAGGACGACGGCCCCGAACACCAGCACGTAGCCGACCTCGAGCGCCGCCCGCATCAGCAGCCGGACCGCGTCCGACATGAGCCCCGCGCTCGGTCGCGTGCGCAGGTCCTCGCGCCACGCTCGCGAAGCCCGGCGCACGACGAACTCCACGAGCGCGGCGACGACCAGGGCAAGCGCGAACATGCCGAGCGCCATCCCCAGCACGCCGAGGCCGTCGGGCTCGCTCAGGTTGCCGACGACGCCGCGCACCGCCGCGGGCATCGTCGCGACGGCCGTGACGATCTCGACGATGCCGTCGCGAGCCGCGCCGGCGCCCCGGTTCACTGCGCCGAGCATTCCCGTGGCGGATGTCGCCTGCTGCTTCTCGGCGGGTTGCGCCGCGGCCCGGTCGAGCTGCTGCAGCAGCAGGTTGCGGACCTCCTGATCCGACAGCCGCGACACCAACTCGCGCGCGGTCTCGCGGGTCAGCGGCTCCGGCAGCTTCGCCGGCGCAGGCGCGGCGTCCTTCGCGAACGCGATGCCGGCTTGCAATGCGACGAGAACGACGCACGCGACGACGAGCGCCGGGAGGCGGCGCCAGAGGGAGGCGAGGGGAGCCATGCGATTACCTGAGGAAACGCCGGCAATCATGGGCCGCCCCGGTCGGGACGGTCAACCCCGAGCGGCAACACCCGGTACCCGGTTCGGCCGCAGTGACTCGCCGATGCCGGCCGCGGGCGACATCGCGGCGAGCGGGCAGGCGAGGATCCCACTCCTCCAACACGACCTTGCGCGTCCTCGTCGCGGCTCGCGGGCAGGGCGTTCGCCGCTTGCGGATCACTTTGACGGAGGGGTGGCCCACCAAGGGCGGCGGCGCCGCGCACCGGATCCGCAAGGCGCAGGCAAGTCATTGATTCCAAAGAGCCGCCTGATCGTGGGGGATTCGGCACGACAATTGCACTAGCCAGGTGCGTCCCGGCGTGCCGGCGGTCCGACCGCCGGTGTACTGCCGTGCGCGCTCCGCACCTGGCTGCGATGAACCCCCCGACCACCATCGCCGATCTTGCCCGCGTTCCCCGTCCGCAGCGCGCCACGACGTCGATCCACGCGCTCGCGATGGCCACGCGGGAGCGCGACCGCAGGCTGTTCTTCGCGGCGTTTGCGTTCGCGATCGCGATGCTGCTGCTCGTGCCGTTCGCCGTGCTCGCAGCCGACCCGCTGCCGGCGCGTCTCGCCGAGATCGAGGGCCGATTGGTGGCGTTTCCCCGCGCCACGGCCACCGAGCTCGCCCAGATCGCCGCCGACGAAGCGCCACCGGGGGCAGCGCTGGACCGCCAGGTCAAGACGATGTACGGGCAGGCACTGGTGCTGTCGAACCGAACCACCGCGGCGCTGGAGCTCGCCGATCGCATGCAGGCCGCCGGTGCTGGCGGCAACGACCCGGCGTGGCGGGCCAGCGCGCTGCTCATTCGCAGCGAATACGAGGTATGGGCCGGCAACTCCGCAAAGGCCCACGAACTCGCGGCGCACGCCCGCGAAATTGCCGCACCGTCGGATGACGAGTACGTGCGATTCGCCACGGCGTATGCCGCCGGCGTCACCGCCCGCATGATGGGACGCGTCGAGGTCTCGCTCGCGAGCCTCGAGGAGGCCCGCGCGCTGGCGGAACTCGCGCAAAGTCCCTACCGCCAGGCCTCGGCCTTCTACCAGCTCTCCGTGCTCGACATGATGCTGAGGCAGGCCGACCGCGCGTACGACAACGCGCTCGCCGCCTATCGCCACGCCAAGGCGGCCGGCAGCGCGTTCGGCATGGTGCGCGCGAAGATGGCGGAGTCGGCGGCGCTCGAGGCACTCAATCGGCCGCGCCAGGAGCTCGCCGCGCTGCAGGAGGCGCTCGCCACCGCCCGCGGTGCCGGCTCGCGCGTGGCCGAGGCGCTGGCGGTGGTGAACCTCGCCGACGTCTACCTGCGCCGCAAGGACTACCGGAGGGCGCACGAGCTCGCCAAGGAAGCGCTGGACCTCGGACGCAGCCTCGACGACTTGGCCATCATGTCGGTCGCCAAGCTCAACATGGGCCTGGCGTTGCTCGGGATGGGTCGCCTCGACGCCGGCCGCCGCCTGGCCGACGAGGCGGTCGCCGAGTACGAGCGCACCGGCGCGACCGCCGAGATCGCCGAGACGCTGCGCGAGTACGGTACCTACCTCGAGCAGGCGGGGGACTTCAAGTCGGCGCTCGTGGTGTTCCATCGCCAGCAGAAGCTCACCGGGGAACTCGCGCTCGCCGACCGCGAGAAGAAGGTGCTGGAGTTGCAGGGCAGGTACGAGTCCGACAAGCGCAAGCGCGAGATCGAGCTCCTCAACCGCGAGCGCGACCTGCAATCCGCGGAGCTGCGCAACCGCGAGCTCGAGCAGCGCGTGTGGTGGTCGCTCGCCGCCGTCTTCGGGTTGTCGTTCTTCGTGATCGCGGTGCTCTACCACAAGCTCCGCGCGACCAATCGGCTGCTCGCGCAGAAGAATGCCGCGCTGTTCCTGCAGAGCAGCCGCGATCCGTTGACCGCGCTCTACAATCGACGCCACTTCCAGGAGTTCATCCGCGACCTGCCGGCGCCGACCGAGCGTCGGCGCGGGCCGGGCGAAGGCGGGGTGCAGGCGCTGCTCCTGATCGACATCGACCACTTCAAGCAGATCAACGACCGCCACGGCCACGCGGCGGGGGACGCGGTGCTGATGGCGGTGGCGCAGCGGCTGCGCGACACGCTCCGCGAAACCGACATGATCGTGCGCTGGGGCGGCGAGGAGTTCCTGGTGTTCGTGCCGGTCGCCCCGCTGGATCGCATGGACGAGATCGTGCTGCGCATCATGAACGCGATCAACGCCGAGCCGATCGGGTACATGGGGCAGGACATCCGGGTGACGGCGTCGATCGGCTACCTGCCGATGCCCCTGCCGCCCGACAATTTCCGGCTCAACTGGGACGGTGCGATCCGTCTCGTGGACAAGGCGCTCTACATGGCCAAGAGCCATGGGCGCAACCGTGCCTACGGCATCGCGGCGCTGAACGCCCGGGGCAGCGACCCCGAGCACGGCGTCGAAGGGGACCTCGAGAGCGCCTGGCGGGAGGGTGTCGTCGAGCTGCGCCTCCTGCTCGGCTCGCCGATCGCGGACGAGCCGGGTCCGGTCGCCAAGGCGATCGCGCAGGTAAACTGAACCCGTAAGGCGAGCGCCGGGTTGCCGGTGCGACCGGGCTCGCCGACGTGCGCGCGCGCACGACGACGGAGAGCTACGCGATGGACAAGCCGGATCGAAAGCGCCTGCAGGCATTCCTCGAGCCGTACCGGGTGACGAAGGGCAAGGGCTTCCGGCTCGCGGATCGCGATCCGGGCGACACGCGCGGCCTCACCGCGGAGCACAAGGGCCGCGCCGCCGAGATGCTGGCGCGCGGCGTCGACTGGCTCGCCGAGGAGCAGGAGAAGCTCTACGCGCAGGACCGCTGGGGCGTGCTGCTCGTGTTCCAGGCGATGGACGCCGCGGGCAAGGACAGCACGATCAAGCACGTGATGTCCGGCGTGAACCCGCAGGGCGTGCAGGTGACGTCGTTCAAGGCGCCGTCGTCCGAGGAGCTCGACCACGATTTCCTGTGGCGCTGCATGAAGGCGTTGCCCGAGCGGGGCCGCATCGGCATCTTCAACCGCAGCTACTACGAGGAAGTGCTGGTCGTGCGGGTGCACCAGGAGCTTCTCGCGAAGCAGAAGCTGCCGAAGCGGGCGGTGACGAAGGACATCTGGAAGGAGCGCTGCGAGGACATCGCGAGCGTCGAGCGGTACCTCTCGCGCAACGGCTACCTGATCCTCAAGTTCTTCCTCCACGTCTCGCGCGACGAGCAGAAGAAGCGCTTCCTCGAGCGGCTGGACGAGCCGGAGAAGCACTGGAAGTTCGAGCCCAACGACGTGCGCGAGCGTACGCACTGGGATGCCTACCAGGCGGCCTACGACGACGCGATCCGGCGCACCGCCGCCCCGCACGCGCCGTGGTACGTCGTGCCGGCGGATGCCAAGTGGTTCACGCGGATGGTGGTCGCCGGCGCGATCGTCGACGGCATAGAACGGCTCGACCTCGAGTACCCGGCCGTGGATGCCGCGGTGACGGAGGAGTTCGCGGGGTGCCGCAAGTGGCTCCTCGAGGAGCCGTCCTGAAGCGGCCGCGCCCTCGCGGCGGCGGCTCGCGAGCGCGTTGATCCGGCCGCTCCGGCGCGGCGTCGTCGCGCGCCGTGGGCGCGGATCGGTGTAGGAGCGCGACGGTGCGCCGCGTCGGTGAGCGTGTAGGACAACGGCTGACATTGGTGCGGGAGTGCGGCCGATCCCGTCGCGCCGCCGCGCCGACCACAATGTCGCATCCGGTGGTCATCCAGCCGGGCGAGGACATCGATGATCGATCATGCCGCATCCGACAGCGTCACGCTTCCGTTTGCCGTCGCGGCGCGCGCGGCGTCGGCGCCGGCCCCTGGCCGCTTTGGCGTCCTTTGGGGGGCCTCGCCGGCGATGCGCGAGGTCTACCGGCGCATCGACAAGGTCGCGCGCACCGCGGCTACCGTGCTCATCTCCGGCGAATCGGGAAGCGGCAAGGAGCTCGTCGCGCGGACCATCCACGACCGGAGTCCGCGCGCCGGTGCACCCTTCGTCGCGGTGAACTGCGGCGCGATCCCGGCCAATCTGATCGAGGCCGAATTCTTCGGGTACGAGAAGGGGGCCTTCACCGGCGCGACGCGACAGCACCGGGGTTGCTTCGAGCGCGCCGAAGGCGGCACGCTGTTCCTGGACGAGATCACCGAGATGACGCCCGAGATGCAGGTGCGGCTGTTGCGCGTCCTCGAGACCGGCACCTACCACCGGGTCGGCGGCGAGGACGAGCTGCGCTCGAGGGTGCGCATCGTCGCGGCGACCAACCGCGATCCGCGGCAGGCGGTCCGCGATGGCCGTCTGCGCGAAGACCTGCTCTATCGGGTCGCAGTGTTCCCCATCCCTCTTCCGCCGCTGCGCGAGCGCGAGGGCGACGCCGAGCTCCTGGCCGAGCGCTTTCTCGCCGGCTTGAACGACGAGGAGGGTACGCGCAAGGCATTCACCCGCCAGGCGATTGCGACCATCCGCGCGTATCCATGGCCGGGCAACGTGCGCGAGCTGCGCAACGCCGTCCAGCGCGCGTACATCCTCGCCGACGACGAGGTGGAACTCGATTTTGGCGGTCTTGCCGGTGCGAGCGAGGACGACACCTGCCTTCGCGTTCCGGTCGGCACACCGCTTGCGGAAGTCGAGCGCAGGGTTATCTACGCGACGCTCGACCAGTGCGGCGGACAGAAGAAGCGCTGTGCCGAGGTCCTCGGCATCAGCCTCAAGACGCTCTACAACCGGCTCGCCGCCTACCACGGCGCGCCACGCGTCGACGCCGCCCTCCGTTGACGGGGAGCCCCGATGATCCGCATCCTCATCGCCGACGACCACGCCATCGTGCGCGCGGGCTTGAGGCAGTTCATCGCCGACCAGCCGGACATGGAGGTCGCGGGCGAGGCGGCCACCGGGTCGGAGGCGGTCCAGCTCGTGCGCAGCGCGGAGTTCGACGTCGTGCTGCTCGACATCTCGATGCCCGACCGCAACGGCATCGACACGCTCAAGACGCTGAAGCAGCTGCGTCCGACGCTGCCCGTGCTGATGCTGTCGGGCTTCGCCGAGGACCAGTACGCGGTCAACCTGCTGCGCGGGGGCGCGTCCGGGTATCTCAACAAGGAGGCGGCGTCGACGCAGCTCGTCGGCGCGATACGGACCGTGGTACGCGGGCGCAAGTTCGTCAGCCCCGCGCTCGCGCAGATCCTTGCCGACGGCGTGACGGGAGACGCGGAACGCCCCCTCCATGCGGAGCTCTCGCAGCGCGAGTTCCAGATCTTCTGCAAGCTCGCGGCCGGCGCCGCGGTGTCGAAGATCGCCGACGAGCTGTTCCTCTCGGTGAAGACCGTGAGCACCTATCGGACGCGCGTTCTCGAGAAGATGGGGATGAAGTCGAACGCGGACCTGACGTACTACGCCATCAAGAACGGCCTGATCGAGTGACCACCCGACGGCCGGAGGCTCGATGTCGGACAAACACCGACACCACGCGTCGCCACGCTCTGGTAGCGTTGTCCGGGTTGGTCCGTCGAACGCCGTACAACGGCGGCGGTCCCACCATCGGACAAGAACCTGGCTGCAATGTGTCGCGCCCTCCGGCGTCCGTCGAATCGTCGAACATGAGCGAACCGATACTCCGCGTCGTCCTCGTCGAGGACTCGCCGCGCATCAGGGCGCGCATCGCGGAGTCGCTTTCCGAGATGCCGAACGTGTGCATCGCCGGCGAGGCCGAGACCGAGCGCGAAGCGATCGCCCTGCTCGAGCGCGGCGCCTGGGACGCGGTGGTGCTCGACCTGCAACTCAAGCAGGGCACGGGCATCAGCGTGCTCAAGGCATTGCGGATGAATCCCCGTCCGTCCGGCACGCGGGTGATCGTGTTCACGAACTACGCGTTCCCCCAGTACCGCGACCGCAGCATCGCGCTCGGTGCCGATTTCTTCTTCGACAAGTCGCGGGAGTTCCACCGCGTTCGCGAGGTGCTCGCGGACATGGCGGGTTCCGCGCCCCCGGCCGGCTGACGGGCATTTCGTACGTCGCGTCGCCGCGGCGTGCGAAGCCGACTTCGACGGGCCGGAGGCCGACGCAATGAGCGGGACCAGTGGCATCGTGGCGCCGGACAAGTCGGCAATACCGGTATCGCGCGATGTTTCCGATCGCGCCGCGGAAGTTGCGGCGGTACCGGACGCTCCGCCCGAGGCGGCCGCGCCGCGTTTCAGCGCCGTCGAGATCGCCGTCCTGGTGCTCGCCTCGCTCGCCGCCATCGCGGCGGCGAAGATCGCCGAGCCGTTCCTGGTGCCGCTGATCGCAGGAATTCTGCTGGCCTACCCGCTGCGGCCGGCGGTGACCGCGCTCGAGCGCCTGCGCGTGCCACGCTTCGGTGGGGCGACGCTCGTCATGGTGGCGCTGATGGGCATTGCCGGCGCTTCCGCTTATGTGTTGCACGACGACCTCGACGACGCCTTGGCCCAGCTGCCGGGGGCCGCGCGCAAGATCCGCATCGCGTTCGAACGGGAGGCGGCGCAGAAGGCCGGACCGATCGCCCATGTGAAGGAAGCCGCGGAGGAGCTCGAACGCGCGGTCGGGGCCCCGGCGCGCCGGCCGGGCGAGCCGGTGGCGGCGCCGCCTCCGGCGCCCGCGCCCGCGCCGGGCGCGCAGATCCAGTCCTTCGTGACCCGGCAAACTGCAGGCGCACTGACCGTGGCCGGTCAGATCGGCGTTGCGCTCCTGCTCACGTACTTCCTGCTCGGCACCGGCGATGCGTTCCGGCGCAAGTGCGCGCGCATCGCGGGTGCCTCGCTCGCGCGCCGACGCGTCACGGTCGAGGTGCTGAACGAAATTGACGCGCAGGTGCAGGCCTACATGCTGATCCTGATCGGGCCCAACGTCCTGATCGGCGTCCTGACCTGGCTCGCGCTGGCGGCCGTCGGATTGCCCTACGCGGGGTTGTGGGGCGCGTTCGTCGGCGGCGTCCACATCCTGCCCTACGTGGGCACGGTGATCGGTGCGGTAGCCGTCGGCGCGGCGTCGCTCGTCTCGAACGGAAGTCTCGCGGAGGCGGCGTTGGCCATGGGGATCGTGGTCGCGATCGCGACGGCGATCGGCATGGGTCTCGCCACGTGGATGCAGGGGCGGGCGTGCCGGATGAACGTCGTCGCCGTGTACGTCGGGCTCATCTTCTTCGGCTGGCTCTGGGGCGGGTGGGGCCTCGTGCTCGCGTTCCCGCTCCTCGCGGTACTGAAGAGCATCGCCGATCGCGTCGACGCGATGCTTCCGATCCGCGAGCTCCTCGCCGCCTGACGTCGATGCACACAGGAGGTATCGCCGTCGCCTGGCGATGACCTGCCAACA
>Ga0105103_10002165_pt1 | contig 10315 bp, 8 predicted proteins | sample PPLLaktember2015_2_FD_79107 | JGI IMG/M metagenome (GOLD analysis project Ga0105103, IMG submission 79107) | Freshwater sediment microbial communities from Prairie Pothole Lake near Jamestown, North Dakota, USA - PPLs Lake P7 Core (6) Depth... | ecosystem: Environmental > Aquatic > Freshwater >...
CTCATCTCGTGAGGAAACTCCAGGAAGGGTCACCCAACGTGCTGGATATGATGAGGCATGGGGAGATCCGCCTTATTATCAATACGCCGCAGGACCGGCAGTCACGGCAGGATCATTACCAGATCATGCGTGCGGCAGTGGATTTCGGGATCCCGTATATCACGACACTTCAGGCAGCGCGTGCTGCAGCCCTCGCAATCGATGCAATCCAGCACGAGAAGGTTACTCTGGAACCGTTGAGTCATTATCTGAAGTGAATTCCGGTATCACCTCCCGATGCTTTTTGCTTTTTATTTTAACGGGTACCCTTGATAGTGCGTGTTACAATCCGGAAAAAAACGGTTCCAGGGGACGTATTAATTGAATACCCTTATATACAGAAATAACAAAAAAACATGCATGAAGAAATTACTTGTTGTTCTCGCGATCCTGTTTATCGGGATTCTTCTTGCGGGCTGTACGACCCAGCCACCTGCTGTGACTCCGACCCCGACTCCTACGCCGGTTCCGACACCTACTGCGCCACCCCTGAAATCCATCGTTGATACCGCAGTAGCTGATGGCCGGTTCACAACCCTCGTAGCAGCACTGCAGGCAGCTAAACTTGACGGCACCCTGAGCGGTGCAGGTCCGTTTACTGTATTTGCTCCGACTGATGATGCGTTCAATAAATTACCTAACGGTACAGTTGCAACCCTGCTTCAGGAACCGGAGGGCCAGTTAAAACAGATCCTTCTGTACCATGTTGTCAATGGTAAGGTAATGGCCGCCGATGTAGTCAAGCTCACGAAAGCAACGACCCTTCAGGGATCCGACCTTAACATCACCGTGACTGATGGCAAGGTAAAAGTCAATACTGCCAATGTAATTATCACCGACATCGAGGCCTCAAATGGTGTAATCCACGTTATCGATGCAGTACTGACACCGCCAGTAGCACCAACCCCCACTCCGACTCCGACCCCGACCGCGTCTCCCACGCCTCAGCCATCCGTCACGATTACCTTCAACCGTGACCTGACCATCAAGCCGGGCACTACCGTTCTGGTTCCCGTCGGTGGCAAAGTAATCTTCAAGAATGATGACCCCTACAAGCCTCACGGTGTTGTGGCTGTTAACGTTGGAACCGGTAAATATTTCGGTGGTATGACCGCGATAAACATACCCTACGGAAAGACCTTTGAGATCACCTTCGATGTCGCGGGCACGTATGACTACCAGACAGTTTTCCAGCCGTCAGTTGAAGGAAAAATTATCGTAACAAAGTAACTCCGGGCAATAAGCGTCCAGGATCTGGACAACTTTTTTTCATCCTTCTTACCGTTCCCTCCAACATATATGCTCGGAATGCATAGCTGTATACCATTACCCTTCACAGGGGAGTTTTCAGTATGGGAAAAGGTACGATAATCCTTGCATATTCCGGAGGTCTTGATACCTCCATATGTATACCGCTCCTGAAGGAACGGTATGACTACGATCGCGTCGTCACCGTTGCCGTGCATGTGGGCCAGCGGGATGAAGAGATCGATATTGCTGCAAAAAAGGGGAAAAAATTCGCCGACCGTCATTACACGATCGACGCCCGGGAAAAATTTGTCCACGGGTACATCTTTCCCGCTATCCGGGCAAACGGGTCCTATGAGGGATATCCGATGGGGACCTCTCTTGCCCGCCCGCTGATTGCCGAGGAAGTTGTCAAAATCGCACACAAAGAGAAGGCAACGGCTGTTGCCCATGGATGCACGGGAAAAGGAAATGATCAGCTCCGGTTCGACATTATCATACGTGGCGCAGGACTCGATGTTGTTGCACCGATACGTGAACTGAACCTGACGAGGGAGTGGGAAATCGAGTACGCCCGCCAGCATAAGATTCCGGTGCCGGTAAAAAAGGATAAACCCTGGAGCATGGACGAGAACTGCTGGAGCCGGAGCATTGAGGGCGGACTGCTCGAAGATCCCGCGTATCATCCTCCGGAGGAGATCTATCTCTGGACGGTGTCAGCACAAAAGGCCCCCGCCACTCCTGAAAAGATATCGATCGAATTCAACAATGGGATCCCTGTGGCGCTGAACGGCAAGGTACTTCCCGGTTACGAGTTAATCCAGAACCTGAACAAACGCGCCGGAAAACACGGAATCGGCCGGAATGACATGATTGAAGACCGGATTCTCGGGCTGAAGGCGCGGGAGAATTACGAGCATCCTGCGGCAACGGTCATTCTAATGGCACACCGGGATCTCGAAGGACTCGTACTCACCCGCCAGGAGCTCGCCTTCAAGCGGATGGTGGACGACAAATGGTCAGAACTTGCCTATAAAGGTCTCGTCTACGAACCCCTGTATGCCGCCCTGAATGCCTTCATCAACACCACCCAGGAGCGGGTGAACGGGAGCGTGGACCTTGAGCTCTACAAGGGTAACGTCAGGGTGCTCGGAAGGAGTTCACCCGATGCAATCTATTCCAGCGACCTCGTTTCCTTTGACAGCGCATCCATCGATCAGTGCCACGCAATCGGTGTTTCCCAGTATTTCGGTCTGCAGGCGCGACATGTCCATGCCCGGAAAGCAAAAAATCCTAAAAAGACGAGGAAAATTTCCGGCAAACATATTCCATAATATTCTGTTTTTCCGAGCATACGGTTCTGGTGTGCATTCGTATATCTCCTGCAGTGAGAATACGGGCGGTTCTCGTGCCGGCTTGTGTGCCGGCTCGTACGAGCTCCTCCTCTTCCTGAAGATCGTGATTTTTTTCAGATCTTGGTCGCAACGCTTTTGCTACACGGTTGCATCTTAGATACTTATATGAGGGTTGCCCACCTCAGGACCTCTCCGGGGCACGGCGGGGCATGGTCGGGTCAGGAGTATTCTCTTCAGAACCGCCACGGGGGCGCCCCGTCGGGGGTGGCGGCGTTTATCATAATTCAGGATAGAGGTACCAATCCCTCATCGTACCTGAGGCTATTTTTCATATCTCGGCTGAATCCCTTTAGTTCCTCTGTTTCCACCATAATAATTCCATGAGTATCCCCCACCTCAGGACCTCTTTGGGGCACGGCGGGAGGTGGTCGTGTCCGGAGTTTCTCTTATTGATTCGCCGCGGGGGGCGTCCCATTGGGGGCGGCGGGGTTGCTCCTTCAATGACTAAGGTATTAATGGAAACAAGGCATGCGGTTGGTTACAGATGCACCTATGGTTTCTCTCGACAGAGAAAAAGATCACGCACCCTTTCTACCGGAGGATTCTGGCGGATTAACGGACTGTAGTAAGCACTAACGATCCCCTCTCCTCTCCAGCAGCGATCCGGGAGAACTGTTCTGATTCACCATCTGAAAATAATCAAACAAACAAAAAAAAAGACCCGGGATCTATCCCGGATAATCACCGGGAAGTAATACCTGAGATAGTCGGTATAGAGTAGACGTAACTGTATCCGCTGGCTAAATTAAGATCCACGGTTTGCATTGCGCGGGCACCGCTTTTCACATTGGCAGTTACGATACGCTGGGCGCCACTACCCACCCTGTTGTTGGATCTGGATTCAATATAGGTGTATGACAACCTGACCTCTGCGGACATAGCGAGTTCCTTTTCAGAGGGGTTGATAAACTCCACGGTTACCGTGAATTCATCACCGGATGGATAATAACTGACGATTCTTGCTGTCGGCTGTGAAAATACCACCTCGTTTAACAATCGGGCCTCAAAATCGACAAGGCGTTGTCGTGCGAACTGGATCGATACATCCTCATCCAGGCATATCGTTCCTGCGCAAACCCTGACGGTATGGTTCCCCTCTTCCAGCATCAGATCCAGGGGTTTACTATGGGTCACCGTACCGACACTTGTATTATCTATAAAGACAGGGAGATCAGCATCCCAGCTCCCGATGGATACCCTCAATGGGCCCTTCAGTCCCGAAGTTATGGTTATATTGGATACGTTGGACGCATTTGATGAGATGGGAACGAACGTATTCGTAGGAGTGACTGTTTTATTCAGTGTTTCATTGGTTTCATGTTTTATCTGGCCGACACATCCTGTCGCCAGAATGAGTCCGATAATGATGACAAAGGCGATAAGCACGATATTTTTCATAAGTGGAATTCACCGCAATGTTTTACGTGGATTTGTATCCCGATAAGGATTTCAACCCTATGTGTAGTACTGATATAATTTTTGGTGTTTTTATTCTTTCGGGAACAATTCATGAGTTCGGTTTTACCCGGAAATCCCGTTACCTCTGAACCTGGCACGCTGCTGGTTCACATCTTTTCGCTTTTGGGTCCCGGCTGTCGTTTTACCGTGCACCCGCTGAAACACTCCGCTGAAAACCGGCTGCCAGGAAAAATACATCGATGAAGATCTGTTGTTATTCAAGGGGACTGTTCGATCCTTTGTTAATTGGAACCGATTGCACCGGAACTATCGGGAACTGCATCAGGGGGTAATGGTTTGGTTGGTTTAGCCATCTGGAGAGGCAGCATCGAGAAGATGGCAGTTATATCGCGAGCGGAGTGGTTTATTGAGCACTGGTCGAGAGTTACCACCCTGTCGGTGCCTTCGGCAATCAATGCTCCACAGAGGCTGCATACCGGGCAGGGGTTCATGGTACAAAATTCTTCGGATTCGTTGACAATGGCCTTACAACCGTCGATGAACCGGTACCCATGAAAAGTGATTGAAATCGTGTTATCGAGCGAGCTACCGGAAACCCGGGATGCAAACTCGAAACTCTCCCCGATCGTTTCACTTAAGAGTTTTATTAATTCTTCCTCCCTGTCAGGAATTATCAGTGCATTGTTTTTCCTGAGATCCTCGATCCATGGCTCACAACACAGGGGGATAATAAGTCCGGCCGCCCCGGTTTTGGTAAACGGGTCCTTTGCTGATACATTGCTCCCGCTGTACGTGAGGGTTGGATTGAACTGCATGACCCGGGATTCTCCGGTGACACGCGGCGGGAGGAAATATGCATTCCCGGTGATACCAAGATCAGATTCAATCTGGCTGATATTTTTACAATACTGTGAATTCAGGGTTGCGAGATGACGCGGATCAATCATTGCAGCTCTTGTGAAGGTCAGGATGAAAATTCCCGTTATGGCACAGGTTGCTCCGGAAATCACAAAGGCAGCGGTGACGAATTCCCCGGGATTGGTAATCAGGGCGGTAACAATAAAGATGGCCGCGGCTGACAGAAGGAGGATAGCAGCTGAAGCATACATGTCAGGTTTTAACTTCATCATTTTCCCTCGTTTCCGGACAGAGTACCTTTCACAATAATTAATTTGCATTGTATTTCAAAAGCTGGTGTATATTCTTCTGAATCCGGCATTTTTTCTTATATCCTATCATCCCTGAGCAATATAACTACAGGTATCCCTCTCATCGCGATAACAGGTTAAAATGACCACGTGAAATACAAACCATAAATTTCCATGATTTTTTGCACAACAACCGCAATGCATACCAGGAGTCCCAGGGCGATAAGGTACCTGATATATCGTACATAAGCAGGTTTGACATAGTGTGGTTCTGTGATCATCACTATCAGAAGGAAGCCGATGAATCCCAGAACGAAAAAGAGAGCAAGTTCGAAACGCCCCGTAAACAGCATGAAGCACGAAATTATGATGAGCCACAATGCGAGAAATATTGCAGCAATTTGTTTTTTTCTCATCAGGCAGTCCTGTAGTATAGATATCCTTTGTTCACGTAAAAAAAGATCACCGATCACGTAACGGGAAAACTCTTGGTCCAAAGACATCTGAAAATCGGTACTGGAGAAACGGGCATGAACGGGAATGGGTTCTCACCCAACCATGAAAAATTGTGAAGGTACGACCGGCATCCGTAACAGGCTCTTGAGAGGTCAGAAGCGGTTTTTCAGGGAATTGAAGCGCCGCGGGTGCGTCCCTTCGGGAGCGGCGCAGGTCATCGCAATAGCGGGATTGCCACTTCCTTAAAAGTACTGGAATTGTGCAATTTAATATGAAAATAGGTGACTTAATGTCTCTCCCCGCGAGGGCATTCAATTTTCATCCTGTATGCTTGTGGCCCCCGGCATCATGTCCGTTTTCATGGGAAACCCAAAGTTTTCAACAAATTACAGAGCACCTATTTACGGAGGGGACCGTGCCTGTACCCCCGAACCGCCCCTGCGCCTTGCGATGGTGTTGTATTACCTTCTCTGGAGTTATCCCCCTATGATATCCGTGAAAATCCGTGGAAAAATGATATCCGTAGCTCACGTAAGACCGGGATTTTCCAAACCCGGACTTTTCCCGTTGCTATAGTACGCAAAAGAACACTTTACGACAGATGCGCGGTAAAATGTGCCGGATTATGCGGGATCCGGCAGGACTATGTAATCCCGATCAATCTGTCATAATCCTGCAACCTGTCCCGCAGGATCAGGAAACAGGCATGTTCTCTGAAAGCCTGTTCACCCGGACAATGTCGCTTTTTCCGTTATACGCCAAATATATTCCAATAACCGTCAATCATTGTCAGTCTGTTTTCATGACACAGGGTGTGAACTCCCTTCAGCCTTTTGTCCCATTTTGGCTCAATGAAAGCAATTTCTCTTTCTGCATAATCATGTTCTGTCAGGGTAATGATTTCATTCAGTTTCATCCCATAACCATACCGGGGATTGCAGCACTGGGATGGCCGGTACAGTTTGCCCCTGCGTTCGATTATTTTACCTGCAGGTCGTGCCCGTTTGACGTCTGATAAGACAGGGTTCATGGGATGACTTTTCCAGTTCTGACCCAAAAGGTTGTCTGAAAAGAACAGATACAATTCATTGTGGGGTGAAGTTCCTTCAGGTTCGGCGATGTTGGTAAATAACCACCATTTGTTCTTATGGAACAGGATCGTTGAATCAACCGCTTCCACCGAATCCATGAGTGATGCTTCATGTTTCCATCCGGCAGGAAAATCCGTGCACCGGTAAAGATTAATGCTCTTTGCTCTCCTCGTTTCCGGGATCATGTAGAGTATTCCCTCATGCTCAAAAACATGGGGATATGACAGGTGATAGGGCTCTTCCAGTACCTTAACCGGATCAGAATAGTTTCCCGATTGTTGCATCTCGATAAGAGAAATATGCGCTTTTTTCGTTTTATAAAGATATTCCTCGATAAATATGTAGTATATATCATCCCTGAAAAAAACGTGGGGATCTGCCCAGAACCTGTCTTTGGGAGGGATCATCTTCTTGAAACGCCAGAACGATGTTGAAATCTGATCCTGGAGGTCATACAGAAGAAACCATTGCTGCCGGAAAAATTTCGGGTATATCATATTGGTTCCCATGCGGTATGCATGTTTTACGAACATCTTAAAAAATGGAAAATTGGCCGGGGCGGAAAATAATACATTATTATAAAACTGTAATTTTTCATTTTCTCTCGTTATTCTGTCAAAAAAGATGTTCCCTCCCTCGTCACGGAGTCGTTTTAATGTCCTTGGAACAAATAACGATGATCTCAAAAAACAGTCATTGTTATTCTTATTCACCGAAGAAAAATTGCAGGGGAGCAACGAGCGATACAGAACAATTCCGTAATCCTCATCTTCTGTTAAAATCCGGAGGGTTGCCCCGCGTTCACCCAGTCTTTCAAACGTCTCCCAGAAACCGGGGGGACCACCTCGTATGACCGTAGTATCAGAAAAAGTATTCGACCATACTCCGTATTTTGCAGCCTTCAGGATATCTCCCCTGAGTATCCCGGATCCGCACTGTATGATTACATCGAGATCTGATCCCCTGATCCTTTCAACATCCTGTTCCTGAATCGAGTCAGAATTCTTTTCCGTTGTCGATCGTATCCTGAGAACAGGTACATTCTTAAGAAGATCCCGGACGTCGGTTGGGGTAAAAGCCGGGTACGACCGATCGATTTGACTTTCCAGTTTTGAATAGGCCCTGTACAATAACGTATTCCGGTCTGAAAAATTATTATCTCTGAATGATTTTTTTTCACCCGGGGTATCGTTCAGTATTACGAGGTCCAGCGAAGCATAATCTGAACCGATAATAGCCTCAAGCATGGCAGAGATCCATGCTTCGGGAAACCAGTCATCCAGAACGATTCCTGTATGTAATTTATTTATATTGTTAAAAACAGGTTGAGAATGAGAATTCTGATTATTATCCATTGAAATAACTAAACCATTCATCCACATATTCTTATGCTTTATTTTAGAATTTTTTAAGCGAAATTCGCTGTTATCTGATTATTTCAGGGACTGTTTTTCGGTGAGACCGGTGCATCAGGCATTGATTTATACAGCCTCACCATAAAATACTATAGTGTATAAGACGGTGATTGCATGATACCGGAAAACAGTATCTTTTTCAGTCTGCCCGGACCTCTATCCGGATCCGTCCATTCCTGCCCGTCTTCCGGATATGAATTCTCTTTAGTCCGGTGCGAAAACCTTTTTCCGGGTTACAGAGATACAGGAAATGAAGTGATTGTGTAATCAATACGTGCATCCGGGCGATACTATTGTGAGACAAGAAGAGGAAACCTGCAGGAACGTAAGCGGTATTCACCGGATTTACCGGTACGGTTATTGGATACTGGCAGGACAGGTCCTTGTTGGGAACCGGTGATCATCTTTGTCTTCTGACGAATCCCAAACCGATGAGATCCCTGCCGGCCTTCTCGAAAGGGCGTTCCCGGTGGACCTTATCATTGCAGCAGTCTGGCTTGCGGCCAATATCCTGGTTATGTATCTCCACGTCCTGAATGAGATGCCGGTCAGTGCATTGCTCGTCCTGCCGGGAATGTTCTTTTTTCCGGGATATTGTCTCATTGCAGCCCTCTTCCCAAAAGACAGTGACCTCGAACTCACCGAACGGATCGCACTTTCCCTGGGGATTTCTATCGCAATCGTCCCCCTGATCGGACTTGGATTAAATTTCACCCCGTTTGGGATCCGCCTGGGTCCGATCCTCATTTCATTAACGATACTTTCTCTGGTGTTGATCCTGGCTGCTTACTACCGGAGAGCGCTTCTCCCGATTGAAAGACGATTCAGGTTTCCCTTTTCTGACCTTGCAGGCAATGCCCGGCATACGATTTTCCCGGAAGGGGCCGGCAGGGTGGACCGTCTGCTCGTAGTGGTCACTATGCTTGCGATCCTCGCTGCTGTGCTGGTAACGGTCTATGTGATTACCGTTCCCAAGGAAGGAGAGCAGTTCACTGAATTTTTCATTCTCGGGCATAACCAGACCGCAGCGCTTTATCCGGACCGGATCAGTGTCGGACAGAATTATCCAATGTATGTGGGTATTGGAAATCATGAGTACCGGAATACAAATTATACGATTGAAACATGGCTGACAAGCAGGCAATTTGATAACACGACCAATACTTCACATCTCATCGCTATGGATCCCAGCGACAGGCTCACCGTTACCCTCGCACACAATGAGACATTTATCATCCCCTATAATCTGTCAGTCAAAAAAACCACGTACAACCGGGTAGAGTTCCTGTTGTTCAGGGAAAGTATCCCTGGTGCAGATATTATCGGGAGCGACCGCATCAATGCAAGTTACCGGAATGTTAATCTCTGGATTATGCCGGGGTAATCAAATGAAAATTACCTTAAAGCAATACCTTGTAAAACCTATGGGATACCGGGTAAAAAGTACCGGAAATGGAAAGGCAGGGATGATCACTTCTATGATTTCTCAGAGATTCACATGATCCTCATCGTCATTGGTACACGCCCGGAAATTATCAAGATGTCTCCGGTAATCCGCGAGTGTTCAGAAAACAGTCTGGAATATTCTGTTCTTCATACCGGACAACATTATTCGTATGCCATGGACAAGATTTTCTTCGAACAACTCGACCTCGGTTTCCCGAAATACAACCTCGATGTCGGATCGGGTACCCATGGTGCCCAGACTGCGGCGATTCTTGCGGGTGTTGAAAAGATCCTGCTTAAGGATCCCCCGGGAATCGTTCTTGTGCAGGGTGACACAAATACCGTTTGTGCGGGAGCTCTTGCCGCAGCAAAACTTCATATTCCGGTCGGGCATGTTGAAGCCGGGCTCAGGAGTTTCGATCGCAGTATGCCTGAAGAGATCAACCGCATAGTCGCCGATCACATTTCAGACCAGTTATTCGCACCTACAGAAATCTCACACCAGAACCTGCTGCGTGAGGGGATTGCAGCAGAAAAAATTACGGTGACCGGCAATACGGTTGTTGATGCCGTCCAGCAGAATATAAAGATCGGGCAACAAAAAGTACATCCCCTCGAATCTCTTGACCTTGAACCCC
>Ga0105103_10002166_pt1 | contig 10314 bp, 8 predicted proteins | sample PPLLaktember2015_2_FD_79107 | JGI IMG/M metagenome (GOLD analysis project Ga0105103, IMG submission 79107) | Freshwater sediment microbial communities from Prairie Pothole Lake near Jamestown, North Dakota, USA - PPLs Lake P7 Core (6) Depth... | ecosystem: Environmental > Aquatic > Freshwater >...
ACCGCCGACGACCACGACGCCGTCCGGCAGGCCGCGGGCGGTCGTCAGGTCCGGGCGCAGCTGACCGGCACTGCCGATGCGCGTGGTCCCCGCAGTGCCATCAGCGAGCAGCACCGCCGACCGGCCCGGCACGAACCACGGAGCGTCGGCGGTGGACTCCCATCGGCATGTCAGGCCGAACGCGTCGGCGAGCACGTCGGCCACTCCGAGCGCGTCATAGAGATCGACTTCGGTTGCCGGCTGGCTCCAGTGCGCCAGGCGCGCGCCGGCCAGCACCCAGCCCACGCGTTGCTGTTCACCGGCCGACGGAAAGACGGCGCCGGCCTCAAACAGCCGCACGTCGTCGATGTCGCGGCGGCGGTTGTAGATGAGCGCGTCAAGCAATCCCGGCAGGAGCGACGGGCGGAGCACGGCAAATTTTTCGGATAGTGGGTTGGCGATCGTGACGAGTGAGTCGGCAGCGGTCGCGAACGGCTCGGCCGCCGCGTGTTCCATGAATGTGAACGTCACCGCTTCCTGGAGGCCGGCGCCGCACAGCAGGCGGCGGATGCGTCGCGCGCGCAAGACGCCGGCGTCGGACCGGTGCGGCGGCGTGCGCAGCGCCGGGAAGGTGGCCGGCACACGGTTCACGCCCCAGTGCCGTCCCACTTCTTCGATGAGATCCGCGCTGCGGCTCACGTCCACTCGCCACGACGGCACGCCAACGCGCCAGCCATTGCCGTCGGCAGCGATGGCAAAACCCAAGCTCGTGAGGATACGGAGGACGTCCGCGTCGGGCACGTGGTCGCCGAGCAGGCGATCCGCATATTCCCGCGTCAGGCTGATGGACCGATCCGGCAGCGGCGAGGGGTGCACGTCGAGATTGGCCCCCACGCGGTGTCCCGCGCCGATCTGTTCGAGCAATTCAAGCGCGCGGTCCAGCGCGGCCACGGCAGCGGCAGGGTCAGCGCCGCGTTCGAACCGCGCCGACGCTTCGGTCTTCAGGCCCAGCCGCTTGCCGGTGGCGCGAACGGTGTCTGGCTGGAACCACGCGCTTTCGAGGGCAATTCTCGTGGTGGAGGCTGACACCTCCGTCGCGGCGCCGCCCATCACACCCGCAATGGCGACTGCGCGGTCTTTGTCCGCGATGACGAGCATGGAGGTGTCGAGCGTGCGCGACTGACGGTCGAGCGTGGTCAGCGACTCGCCGGCACGGGCCATCCGCACGCGGATCTCTGGACCGGCCAGCCGGGCGAGATCGAACGCGTGCATGGGCTGGCCCATCTCGAGCAACACGTAGTTCGTGATGTCCACCACGTTGTTGATCGGCCGGATGCCGCACGCAGTGAGGCGATCGGCCAGCCACGCGGGCGACGGGCCCACGGTGACATCAGCCAGCGCCAGCGCATATCGCCCGCACAGCGGAGACTCGATGGTCACGGGGACTTCTGGACCCCCGGACCCCTGGACTCCTGGACCCCTGGACTCCTGGACTCCTGGACCCCTGGACCCCTGGACTCCGTATGCGGCGGCTGCTTCGCGTGCCAGGCCGCGCACGGAGAGGCAGTCCGGCCGGTTGGCCGTGACCTCGAAGTCGATGACATCTCCCTCGATGCCGGCCACTTCGAAGCCGACGCCGGCGATGCGCGACGCAATCTCTTCGACGCTGGCTGACGCCGGCACGTCGGCAAACTCGCGAAGCCAGGCTGCGGGGGCCTTCACAGCGCCACCTGCTGAAGGAAGCGGAGATCGTTCTCGTAGAACATGCGGATGTCGTCCACGCCGTAGAGGCGCAGCGCGAGGCGCTCGATGCCCATGCCAAACGCGAATCCCGTGTAGCGGTTGGCGTCGTACCCGACGGCCTCGAAGACGGCCGGATGCACCATGCCGCATCCAAGAATCTCAATCCATCCTGTGTATTTGCAGAGGGCGCAGCCGCGTCCGCTGCAGCCCTGGCACTCGACGTCGAGTTCAGCCGACGGCTCGGTGTACGGGAAGAAGCTTGGCCGGAAACGGGTGGCCACGCGCGCGTCGAAGAACTCATGCGCGAACGCGCTGAGCGTGCCTTTGAGATCGCCGAGGCTGATTCCCTCGTCCACGACGAGGCCTTCGACCTGCGTGAACATCGGCGTGTGCGTCGCGTCGAAGTTGTCGCGCCGGTAGACACGCCCGGGCGCGATAATGCGCACGGGCGGCTCGTGGCCTTCCATGTAGCGAATCTGCATGCCCGACGTGTGTGTGCGCAGCAAGGTGGCGGCGCGTCCACCGTCGGGCGCGGGCACCGGCGATGACAGGTACAACGTGTCCTGCATGTCGCGCGCCGGATGGGCGGCCGGCATGTTCAGCGCTTCGAAGTTGTGCCAGTCGTCTTCAAGTTCCGGGCCCTCGATGACCTGGTATCCCATGGCCATGAAGATGTCTTCAACGCGTTCGCGGACCTGCGTCAGCGGGTGCCGGCGGCCCGTCCACGGGCGCCGGCCGGGCAGGGTGACGTCGAGTGCGTCCTTGGGGCGCGCCGAGGCCTGCAGCGCGGCTTCGCGCGCGCTGAGCGCCTCTTCGATCTGCTGCTTCAGGGTGTTGGCGCCCGCGCCGAGCGTGCGGCGGTCTTCGGGCGGCGCGGTGGCGATGGCCTTCACGAGGGCGGTGACACGCCCGTGTTTGCGGCTCAGGTAGTCGTCGCGGAGCGCCTTGAGATCGGCGGCGGTCTTTGCCGCCCCGAGCGCAGCGTGAAATTGGTGTGTGAGGTCTTCGACGAGCGTATCAGCCATGGTCGTTTCACGGCATTGTACTTGGTGCATCGCGAGTCGCGCGCTCACGTTTCGGCCACACAAACAAAGGGCCGAGACTGACGCCTCGGCCCTTCCTGATTCATGACCCCTGGACCCCGGGCCTCCGGGACCCCGGGACTCCGACTACGCGCTGACCGACCTCGGCGCGCGCGTGCCCTTGTTCGACTTGGTCGCCGTGGCCGGCTGCGCGGCCAGCGCCTGCGCGGCCACCTTGGCGAACGCGGCCGGATGGTTCACGGCGAGTTCGGCCAGGCTCTTGCGGTCCAGCGCGATGGAGGCGGCCTTGAGGCCGTTGATCAACTGGCCGTAGGTCAGGCCATTCTCGCGGGCGGCCGCGTTGATGCGGACGACCCACAGTTGACGGAAGTCCCGCTTCTTGCGGCGCCGGCCGGAGAAGGCGTAATTGAGCGCCTTGTCCACCGACTCTTTCGCGGAACGATAGAGCTTGCTCTTATTGAGGTAAAACCCCTTCGCGGCCTTCAGCAGCTTGCGGCGTTTGGCGACACGAACGGTTCCTCTTTTGACGCGCGGCATGACAGTTCTCCTGAGTCTCAGTCGTACGGGAGCATGCGCTTCAGACGGGGGGCGTCGGCCTTGTCAACGACGTGCGACCCGCGCATCTGGCGCTTGCTCTTGGTGGTTTTGCTCGTGAGGATGTGGCGCTTGAACGCCTTCGACCTCGTGAACTTTCCCGTGGCAGTTTTCTTGAAGCGCTTCGCGGCGCCCCGGTGACTCTTCAACTTCGGCATCGTCCCTCTCCACTCACTCCGGTGGCACATCACCCGATGTGCTCTGTATCGGTATCGGCCGGCCTTCCGTGACCGGCTTGGCCTTCTTGACTCCGGGCCTCGGCGCCAGAATCGTGTGCATCTGGTTGCCTTCCTTGAGCGGCATGGATTCGACCACCACCATGTCACCCAGTTCGCCGGTCAACCGTTCGAGAATGCGGCGCCCGATCTCCGGGTGCGCCATCTCACGGCCACGAAAAAACACAGTCGCCTTGACCTTGTCGCCGTCTTCAAGAAACCGCTCGATGTGCTTCTTCTTGAACTGGTAATCGTGCTCGTCTACCTTCGGCCTGAACTTGATCTCCTTGACCTCGATCACCTTCTGGTGCTTCTTGGCCGCCCGAGTACGTTTTTGCTGTTCGTACTGGTACTTGCCGAAGTCCATGATCCGGCACACCGGAGGGACGGCCGTTGGTGAAATTTCCACCAGGTCCAGCCCCTTGCCACGCGCAATCGCGATGGCCTGTGGCGGCGGCATGATCCCCAGCTGTTCGCCGTTGTCGTCGATCACCCGAATTTCACGAACCCGGATTCGTTCATTGGTCCGTACGCGATCGTCGCGTCTCGGACCTCGGTCGTAGGCTATAACGTGCTCCTTTGTGCCAAACGCAAACCCCTATATTACTGCCGACGGAGGACTTCGTCGCGTACCACCGCTAAAAAATCGTCCAGAGGCCTGGCGCCCAGGTCTCCGCCGGTCCGGCTGCGTACCGCCACCGTCTGATCGGCGGCCTCCCGGTCCCCCATGACCAGCATATAGGGCACCTTTTGCAGCTGCGCCTCACGAATCTTATAACCAATCTTCTCGACCCGCCCGTCCACCTGCACGCGGAACCCGGCCTCGGCCAGGCGGCTCCGGACGGCTTCGGCCCACTCCACATGGCGGTCGGCGAGGGGGAGTATGGCGATCTGGACCGGCGCCAGCCAGAGCGGGAACGCCCCGGCATAGTGCTCAATCAGCATCGCGATGAACCGCTCGAAGCTGCCAAAGATCGCCCGATGGATCACCACGGGCCGATGTTCGGCGTTATCCGGGCCGATGTATTTCAGGTCGAACCGCTGCGGCATCTGGTAGTCGAGCTGGATCGTGGCGCACTGCCACTTCCGTCCGATCGCATCGGTGACATCGAAATCGATCTTCGGACCGTAAAACGCGCCATCACCCTCGTCCACGCGGAACGGCACGCCGGTGACTTGCAGGGCGCGGGTCAACTCTGCCTCAGCATGGTCCCAGGTGGCCTTCTCACCCAGGTACTCCGCGGGGCGTGTCGACAGTTTCACGTCATACGAGAGGCCGAAGTCGCCATAGACCCGTTTGACAAGCTGGAGCAGCCGCTCCACTTCCTCGCCGATCTGCGACTCCATCACGAAACAGTGCGCATCATCCTGCGAGAACTGGCGGACGCGGGTCAGGCCGGCGAGCACGCCAGAGGCTTCGTTGCGATGCAGCGGTGTCTGTTCGTGCAGGCGCAGCGGCAGATCGCGGTACGAACGCGTCTCACTGCCGAAGACCAGCATGTGGCCGGGGCAGTTCATCGCTTTGACGGCATTTGTTGGTTCTGAGGGCTTTGCCCTCAGACTCCCTACGCCGTCACTCGCGGGGGCCCCTTCGCCCCGCTCCGTTCCGGCGGCTCGCGGGCTGTCCGCCCGCTCGCTGTCGTCCTTCGACTCCACCAGGAACATGTTCTCGCGGTAGTGCTGCCAGTGCCCGGAGGTTTCCCACAGCGACTTGTTGAAGATCAGCGGCGTCTTGACTTCGCTGTAGCCGGCCGGGAACAGGACCTCGCGCATGTAATTGGCCAGGGTGTTGTAGAGCGTGGTGCCCTTGCCCAGCCAGAACGCCGCGCCCGGCGCCCAGGTGTGGAACATGAACAGGCCCAGGTCCTTGCCAATCCGCCGATGGTCGCGCTTCTTCGACTCTTCGATCCGCGTCAGATACTGCTTGAGATCGTCGTCCTTGAAGAAGGCCGTGCCGTAGATGCGCTGCATGGGCGTGCCCTTGGCGTCGCCCTTCCAGTACGCGCTCGAGGCATGCAGCACCTTGAAGGCCTTGAGCTTCGCGGTCGACGGCACGTGCGGCCCGACGCAGAAGTCCACGAAGGTCTCGCGGTCCTTGATGGTGTAGCAGGAGACATGCGACTGGCCTTCGGTCTTCTCCTGGATGAGCTGCACCTTCAGCGGCTCGCCCCGTTTCTTGAAGAACTCGATGGCCTCATCGCGGGCCCACATCTGCCGTTCATAGGGCAGGTCCTGCGCGGCCAGTTCCTTCATCCGCTTCTCGATCTTCTCGAGGTCTTCGGGCAGGAACGGCCGGTTCACCACGAAGTCGTAGAAGAATCCGTCGTCGATGGGCGGACCGATGCCGCACTGCGCTTCGGGAAAGAGCTGGGTCACGGCCGCCGCCAGCAGGTGCGCCGTGGAATGCCTGTACACGTAAAGCGCGTCGGGGCCATCCGGCGTCAGGATGCGCAGTCGCGCATTCGCGTTCAGCGGGAAGCTGAGATCGACCAGCGTGTCATCGACGTACGCGGCCAGGGCCTTGCGGACGACGCCGCCGGGAAGCGCGTCCTGCGCAAAGACCGACACAGGCGTGCCGACAGGCACACTGCGCTCGGATCCGTCGGGCAGGGTAATGGTAATCATTGCTAACGGTCCTTCGACTTGCCTGTTTCCTTGGCTCGCTCAGGACATTCGACGCGGCTTGCCATGAGCAAGGCCCGTCAAAGGCCGGAGGCCGTTGGCGGGCCGCGTCGAATGGTAGGCACGGGCGGACTCGAACCGCCGACCTCCTGCATGTCAAGCAGGCGCTCTAACCAGCTGAGCTACGCGCCTAAATTTCCTCGCCCGGACGCCGGACAGACCTGCATGACAGGCCCATCCAGTCTCAAGACGAACGCACATTATACGTGAAAGATGATGACAGATTCCAGATTGCGACCTAGTTCAACAGGTCTTTGAGGGCCTTGCCTGCCGTGAACCTGGCCACCTTGCGCCTGGGAATCTTGACCGCCGCGCCGGTCTGCGGGTTACGGCCCATCCGGGCCTTGCGGACGGAGGTCTTGAAGGTGCCGAAACCCACCAGGGTGACCGAGCCGCCCTTTTTCAGCGCCTTGGCGACGCCGTCAAGGAATGATTCCACCGTTGCGGCCGCGCTCGCCTTGCTCAGTCCCGCGTCCTTCGCGATCTTCGCGATCAGATCCTGCTTGTTCATGCTTCCTCCGCCACGCGGTTATACGCTCCACCCCAACCACTGTCAAGGACGCGCGGCTGGCCCTCGCGGCGTCTTGCCGGCCGCCAGATGCTCGATGGCCTTGGCCAGCATCTCGTCCGTGGCCGGAGGCGCCTGGTCGAAGGCCACACTGGGCGATTCCACCGGGACCTTTGGACGCAGGCCGCGTTCATGAATCGGCTCGCCATCATGCGAGAGGTAGCGCGCGTAGGTCAGCCACAGGCCGCGCCCTTCCGCCAGTGTGATGAGCCGCTGTGCTGCTGCCAGTCCTGCCGTCGGTTCGCCGACAAGATCGGCGCGCCCGTTTCCGCTCAGCGCCGCGGCAAAAACTTCCGACGCTCCAGCGGTGCCGTTGGACACGAGCAGCACGAGCGGCAATGTGATGCGACCATCTCCCGCGGCGGCCGATGTGGTGACCTGCGGCTGGCCGCGCTCAGCGCGAATGGCGAGCGTGCCGCTCTTGACGACCAGCCTGGCCGCGGCAATACCTTCCTCGACGGGACCGTCCGCCGTGCCACGCAGATCAATGACCGCACCGGAGGCTCCGGCGTTCTGCACTCCCTCGAGGGCGGTGCCCAGGGCCGCCGCCGCACCCGCGCCGAAACTGGCCACGCGAACCACCGCAGGGCCAGACGCCATCCGCGTGGTCGTCACCGCTTCACCTGTGGGCACTTCTCGCACCAGTGTCACCACGTGCGGTTCTGCCGCGTTGCCGCGCAGGACGGTCAACTCCACTTTGGATCCGGGCGCGCCGCGCAGCAGGCGTGCTCCGGTGAAGGCCGACACTTCTCGCGTCGGCTTGCTGTCGATGCCCCGGATGAAGTCGTTGGTGCGCAGGCCCGCGCGCGCGGCCGGTGATCCGTCGCGGACGCCCACGATGCGCAGGTAGAACTGGCGCGAGACGGTGAGGCCGACGTCGCCGGCCGGCAACGCCGCGTTCGCCTTGGCGATCGCCACCTCGTCCGGCGTGAGGTACGCGCTCATGGGATCGAGGCTGTCGGCCAGGCCCCGCATCGCGCCTTCCATCACGTTGTCGGGGTCGGCTTCCTCGACATAACTCGACATGATGAGCGAGACGACGTCCTCAAACACCCGAAGGTGCGTGAACGCCTGCTCGGGCACCGTCGTGGCGGGGTTGGCGCCGATCATGCCGCCGACCGCCGCAAGCACCACCAACGGCGTGGAGATCAGGAACACGAGCCACCGCGACTTGGACGTCATGCCTGTAATGATACGGTCATTTCCACAGCCCGCGCCCGTCGATGCCCGACGGGATCGCCACGCCGAAGTGCTGCAGGACGGTGGGCGCGATATCGATGATGTTGGCCCGGCCTCGCGAATCGGCTGCGATCGGGCGGCTGGAAATGAGCACCCCGGCGGTGTCCGCGAAATCGAACCCGCCGTGGTCTCCCGACCACTTCTTCAGGTTTGGATACACGATCCCCTGTGGGGCACCGCCCAGCGTGGTTTGCCAGGACACACGATAGCCGTCGGCGAATCCCACCTGCAGGTCCGACGCGTTGCCCAGGTACTCGCCCGAATACACGTCATCCCGCTTGTAGACGTTGGTGACGATGCGTTCGCCGGTGTCGGGGTCGCGAAGATCGGCCATCAGGCGCGAAGAGAGGTCGGTCGAAAGGGTTCGGTATTCGTCGCCGGTGGAGACGATGCCCTGGCCCTCACGGCCGCGCAGGTTGAAGTAAATCTGGCCGAGGCCCATGGCGTACGCCCGCGTGCGCGACCAGTCCACGTGCTCGAAAAACTCGCCGCCGGAGAAGAGATCGCCCAGCGTCTTGTCGCGAGAGGTCTCCTGTCCCTTGAGCACCATGTAGCCGTGCTGCACGAGCCAGCTGTTCAGGTTCACCGCCTTGCGCCACGAGTGGAAGCCGTGATCGGACACGATCATCAGCGTGGTGTCCGAGCCAATTTGATCGAGCACCTCACCGATGAACTGATCGGACCGCCGGTAGATGCGCAGGATGGAGTCGCCGTACTCGGCCGCGCCGGCGGCGTCGTGCAGCGGATGGGTCGTGTCCCGGTGCCGCCACATCATGTGCTGCACACGGTCGGTGGATTCGATGACGCCGACGAGCAGGTCCCATGATCCCGAGGTCAGTCGGTTGAGGATGACCTGCGCGCGGTCGTCGAATGCGCGATACAGGTCGTCCATGAATGTGGCCTCGGTCATGCGGTCTTCGTTCAGGGGCCAGGTGGCTTCCGCCCATCCCAGCGTGCGGAACGGACCCAGTGTCTTGTAGAGGTCTTCGGCGAATCGTGCAGGCGACGATATCGGCACCGGCGGCGCATCCGGCTTCCAGTTGACCGGCGCCACATACACCTGCACGTCATCGTCGGCCTTGATGAGATGGAGCTGCGTCATGCCTTCGACTGTGATGAACAGGTTCACGCGGAACTTCAGGTTGATCCACTTGCTCCACTCGCCGGCCTTGAGCGTGAGTCGCTGGCCGTCGATGTCGATATCGGCCGCCCCGCGTCCTTTCGCCCAGGTGATGGTCAGGGGCAGCGTGACGTCCTGCTGCGTTTCAAGCTCCGCCAGGGTCGTCCGGTCCGCATCTGTCAGCGTGCCTTTGCCGCGGATGGCCGTGAGCTTCGCACGCACAATCGGGTTCGGCGGTCCGACCAGCTGCGCGCGTGCGGTCTCGCCATCAAAGGCGAGGCGGCGCAGGATGCCGCCCATCTCTGTGCTGCCTTCCTCGAATCGGCTCAGGTCGCTGGCGTAGTAGCTGAAGGTGCCCATCGTGCCGCGAATATCCGGCAGTGGCAGGCCCGAGAGCAGTTCGCCGTTCGGGACGTCTTCGGGAGGGAAGGTGATCGGCACGGTCAGGAGGCTGCTGCGCACGCCCGCCTGGCCGGCGGTGACCCAGAAAGACGTGCCGCCGCGCAGCGACGTGATTGTCGGGCGCGATGTCGGAATCCAGTTCCACAGGAATGTCGGCGGCGTGCGCGTCACCATGCCGAGGTCCGGAGAGTAGGTCGCCGTATCGCGGACCAGGAAGTCGTAGATGTTGTGTTTGCCCGGATTCACGCCGGTGGCAAACGACGCCCACGCCGTGGGTGACTCGGGTGAGACCGTGGTGTCGAGGTCGTAGAGGCCCCCCGCGTTCATCACGCGCGCGATGTTTGGCAACTGACCGGCTGCGATGTATTCGCGCACCAGGTCCGGGTCCATTCCGTCGAACCCGATGATCACCAGTTTCTTGCGGTCGGTGTCAGGAGCGACGGTTGAACCGCCACACGTCCACGTTGCCGCCACAACACCGAGGGCTCCCAAAAAAAAGGCTCGCTTCAGCATGGAGGCCAATTGTAACTGGCGGAAGTGGGGAAGTGGGGAAGTGGGGAAGTGTCGGAAGTGTAGACTGGCCCCGTGCGTGTGCTTGGGGTTGATTACGGCGCGAAGAGGATTGGGCTGGCGTTGTCGGACTACACCGGAACGTTGGCGCGACCGTGGCAGATGGTGCCGGCGACCGGAGGGCCGCGCCAAGCGGCGCAGGTTGTGGCCGGCGCTGTC
>Ga0105103_10002167_pt1 | contig 10314 bp, 10 predicted proteins | sample PPLLaktember2015_2_FD_79107 | JGI IMG/M metagenome (GOLD analysis project Ga0105103, IMG submission 79107) | Freshwater sediment microbial communities from Prairie Pothole Lake near Jamestown, North Dakota, USA - PPLs Lake P7 Core (6) Depth... | ecosystem: Environmental > Aquatic > Freshwater >...
AGCGACTTTTCGGGCTCTGATCTCCCGCAGGAGTCTTCGGTTCCAGACGATCATTCCCGCGATGAACAGAACCAGGGCCGCCAGCGGCAACCACAGCCGGGCGCAGGATTCCTGCCGGCTCAAGCTGCGTACGCGCTCGATCGTCACGCCCAGAACCGAAGAATTCTGGAAAGCTCTCCCGTGATCGACGGCGAAAACGAGCAGAGTCGCCGCCAGGACGGCAATCCGCCGACGGAAAGCCGCTTTCCTTGCCCCGCTCACAGCCGGTCTCCCCGCCGTTCGATTGATGCCCATCCGCCCCTTTGATCGGCTTCCCGTCCTCGCCGGGCTCGAAAGCAGGAATATGGACACGCCGATGCATTCGGGGGGAGAATCATCGAGGTGCTTCGCATCCTTTGGCTTGAAGGCCTTTTCCTATCAAGCTCCTCATAAGCGCCGCCCGTACGACGGACACGAAAACAAACCAAGCTGGGTTATTGTTCAGGAAACTCCGGACGCTCGACGGGGATCCCCCGCTTCCAGTCCAATTGTCGTCCCCGTTTTCTTCGTAAACCTTCGGGCATTCCTGGTAGCAGGCCCCGCAGGAGATGCGCTGGTCACGATCGATGGTCATTCTCATATGTCGCCTTCGTTTTCATGCTCCGTCTTTCTCTGAACCGAGCCGCGCGCCGTTCGGCCGAGAACGGATCCTGCCGGCCACGACGGATCTCGCTTGATCAAGGAACAATCACGCCGACGAGCGTCACCCGGTCGAGGTTTTCCGGCCCATGCGGAGCCTTTTCCATTTCGCCGGAGAGATCGCGCCCAGCCTGATGACCGGGCAAATGCTCCCCGTCCATCCAGAGGGGGCTGTCCGTCACGTCGTATACCTTGCCCTTGAAGGCGACGTAGGCGCGGTTGCCGTTCTTTCCGTTATATTGGGCCAGGTCCTGGAGCGTGAATTTCTTCTCTTCGGTCAATCGATCCTCCCTGAAAAAATCATTGAAGGTACCCACGGGAGCCGCGGGCTCCGATCCTGAAAGATGCAAGATTCGGGCCAAGACGATCCTGGGGATAGCCGCCTTCTTTCAGATAGGGGGTTTGGCCCGATCCGGTCCCCGATTCCTGCGGTACGAGGATTATCTCGCTCGGCAAGACCGGGCGGGGCCGAGCCGGGAACGCGTCCCGCGGCGACTCCTTCTTCAGAGGTCTTCGAGCGGAATCACGTCCAACGCCGGTTCCTCGTAGGGATGGGCTTTCCTGACCGCCGCGATGACGTCTTTGAGAATGGAGCGATCGCAGATTACCTCGATCCGCTCTTCATCGACCTTCTCCAGCGTGCCGACCGTTCCGATCGCCGGATGCGCGCCCTTTTCCGGCTTGAATCGTCCATCACCCCGGGAGGAAAAACTGCAGAAGGAATAATTGCCCAGCCGTCCCGCGCCGGCCTGGCCCATGGCCTCGCGCACTGCGTCGGCGTGCGTGACGGGCACCGTGACGACGATTTTCACGTCCTTGGATCGTTCCATGTTTTTATTATATATCTTTGTCGTCGGCGGAATAAAGGAACCGCCTAGCGCTCTTCAAGTTGCCCGGTGACTTCGCTTTTTTAGGCCCGGGCGCTGAAGCCTGGACACTGGTTGACCCGGCAGAATCTGGATGTCCAACTCCTTTTTTGATAAGCTTATTGAATGAGCCGAATCGATTAACGGCTCTTATCCAATATACGAATTGCCATGCTCTACTTAGAAATATTCGCGGTCATCATCCTCATCCTTATCAACGGCTCCCTGGCCATGTCCGAACTTGCTGTTATTTCGTCGCGAAAGAGCCGCCTGGAACAACTCGGGAAAAAAGGTCGCCGTGGCGCACTCGTCGCTTTGCGGCTCATCGACGATCAGAGCCGATTTCTCTCAACGGTCCAAATAGGCATCTCGCTTGTCGGCGTCTTCTCCGGAGCTTTCAGCGGGGTGACTCTCGGACGGCGTCTCGGCGCTTGGTTCAATACGTTTCCTTTCATTTCTCCGCGCGGCGACGTTCTCGGTGTCGGAATCATGGTCGTTGGCATTACCTATCTATCTCTGATCTTTGGGGAACTCTTGCCAAAACGGATCGCCCTCGCTCATCCGGAGCGGATCGCTTCTCTGGTAGCCAAGCCCATGCGGTGGCTATCCGTTGCGATGGCCCCTGTGGTTTGGATTCTCCACATCTCAACCGAGAGTGTTTTGCACATATTAGGTATTTCCCGTTCCCGCAATACGATCGTTACGGAGGATGAGATCAAATCACTGATCGCGGCAGGAACCCGATCGGGAGTATTTTTCCCCATGGAAAAAGAATTGATCGAAGGGGTCCTCCGCCTGGCCGACCGGTCCGTCCGGATTATCATGACGCCGCGTTCCCGGCTCGTATGGATTGACATCGATTCCGACAATGCCTCGATTCAAGACTTGGTCAGGGCGCACCGCTATTCGCGTCTTCTCGTCTGCAAGGCTTCTGTTGATCACCCTGTGGGAGTTGTCCACACGAAAGACCTTTTGCCCGAATGCTTCCGGGGCAATCAGATTGACCTCGGCAAGTTGCTGAAGCCCTTGCTCTTTATTCCCGAAAGCACGACGGTGCTCTCGCTTCTGAGCCAATTCAAGAAAGAAAAACAACATATGGGCGCCGTGGTCGACGAGCATGGTTCAATCGAAGGACTCGTTACCCTCACCGATGTGATAGAAGCTATCGCCGGAGATCTGCCGGAAAAAGGAGAGGAAACCGGATCTCACATCGCGCATCGAGATGACGGCTCTTGGCTAGTCGATGGAACGGTTCCAACAGACGAAATCCATGCCGTCACCGGAATCGATATGGGAGATGACGTGATGATGCTGGCCGGCTTTGTGTTGAATCATCTGGGACGAATGCCAGAAGCCGGATCAAGCTTTATCCACAAGAATGCGCGTTTTGAGGTTGTCGACATGGACGGCAAACGCATCGACAAAGTGCTGATTCGTAATCTTGAAATCCTCGGTCAAGTTTGATTAAATAAAAACTCACCGCACCCGGTCCATCATCCGGTATTGGATGGCCTCGCTCAGGTGCGCCGGGCGGATGTCCTCCTCGCCGGCCAGGTCGGCGATCGTCCGGGCGACCTTGAGGATGCGATCGTAGGCCCGGGCGCTGAAACCGAGCTTGGTCACGGCGGTCTCGAGGAGCCGTTCGCCGTCCTCCCCGATCCGGCAGAAGAGCTTGATGTCGCGCGGCCCCATCCGCGCGTTGGCAAAGATCTTTCTTCCCTTAAAGCGCGCCAGCTGCCTGTCCCTCGCCGCGCTCACCCGCGCCCGGATCGTATCCGAACTCTCCGGTTCGACCTTCGAAACGATGTCCCGGAACTTGACCTCCGGCACCTCGAGTTGGATGTCGATCCGGTCGAGCAGCGGCCCCGATATCTTGGAATAATAGCGGTTCTTCCGACTCTCCGTGCAATCCGCGCTTCCGCCGCCGAGGCCCTTGAAGACGTCCTCGCAGGGGTTCATGGCCGCGACCAGCATGAACGAGGCGGGAAAAGTCGCGCTCATGGACGAGCGGGAGACGGTGATCCGGCCGTCCTCGACCGGCTGGCGCAGGTCCTCCAGCACCCGCCGCCGGAATTCCGGGAGCTCGTCGAGGAAGAGCACCCCGTGATGGGCCAGGCTCACCTCCCCGGGCTTGGGAATCACGCCGCCCCCGACGAGGCCGGCGTCCGTGATCGTGTGGTGGGGCGCCCGGAAGGGGCGGCGGCTCACGGCTCCTTCCCCGTTGAGCAAGCCCGCCGCGCTGTAGACGCGGGTCGTGTCGAGCATCTCGTCGAAGGTCATCGGCGGCAGGATCGTCAGGAGCCTGCGGGCGAGCATCGTTTTCCCCGCCCCGGGCGGGCCGATGAGAAGGAGATTGTGCGCGCCGGCGGCCGCCACCTCGAGGGCGCGCTTGGCGCTCTGCTGGCCTTTCACTTCCTGGAAGTCGACCTCGTACCTCGGCGCCGCGACGAGGTCTTCAAGCCCGTATTCCGACGGCCGGATGTCGGGCGAACCGTTGAGAAGCTGGGTGACCTGGACGAGATCCCTCAGGCCGAAGACGCTGAGGCCCGGGACGAGGGCCGCTTCTTTCTCGTTTCCGGCGGGGACGACCAGCCCGAGGAAATCCTTTTTCCTGGCCAGGAGGGCGATCGGCAGGACGCCGGGAACGGGCTTGAGCCTCCCGTCCAGGGCCAGCTCGGCCACGAACAGGTAATCGCGCAGTCTTTCGTGGGGAAAGATACCCATCTGGGCCAGGAAGCCGAGCGAGATCGGGAGGTCGAAGGCCGAGCCCTCCTTCTTCCGGTCGGCCGGCGCCAGGTTGATGGTGATCTTTTTCGAGGAGATGTCGTAACCGCAGTTCTTCAGCGCGGCCCGGACCCGCTCTTTGCTCTCGCGGACGGCGGCGTCCGGCAGACCGACGGTGATGAATTGCGGAAATCCCGGGGAGATGTCCACCTCGACGTCGACGGTGTAGGCTTCGATCCCCCTGAGCGAGGCGCTGAAAATCTTGAAAAGCATCCGTCTTATTAAAGACGGATCGTGAGGCGCTAACGTGTCACTTGGTCTTGGTTCCGAATTCCTTGGAGATCTTCTCGAGCTCCTCCTCGATCTCCTTCTGCGACTTCATCTTTATCTTGGTGACTTCGAACGGGGCGGAGAATGAAGGGGAGACGAACTCGACGTCCTCCCGGGGCCGTCCTTTCTCGTCGGCCGGCGCGCGGGGAAGCTCGTCCTTGAATTCGGAAACGGGGCCTTCCTTCCGTTTCTGGCCGAGAATCTTTTCCCGGACGGCGGGGACCGTCAGCTTGGCGATCTCGCGGAGCGTTTCGAAAACGCCGACGCCGTTGATGGCGGCCGCCTCGACGAAGGGAAGCCGGCGCGGATTGAGGAGGTTGTTGAAGGTCTCCACGGGGATGAGGTGGTTCAGGTCCCGCTTGTTGTACTGGAAGACGAGCGGGATTTGGTTGAGGTCGATGTTGTGGTCCAGGCAATTCCGGCGCAGGCCGTCGAAGTTTTCCAGGTTCGCGTCGAGAAGCGGGATCTGCGAATCCCCCACGAAGATGAGGCCGTCCGCCCCCTTGAGAACGCTCTTCCGGGAGGCCTCGTAGAAGGCCTGGCCGGGGACCGTCATGAGCTGGAAATGGACCTTGAAATCGCCGATGAGCCCGGCCTTGATCGGCAGAAGATCGAAGAAAAAGGTCCTTTCGGTCTCGGTTTCCAGGCAGATGAAATCCCCCCGGTAGGCGGAGTCCAGCTTGAAATATATATAGCGCAGATTGGTCGTTTTCCCGCTCAAACCGGGGCCATAATAGACGATCTTGATGGCCACGTTTTTGGTTGTATAATTAATAAAAGCCATGCAGGCTCTTCCCTTTCTTAAAACAATGCTTAACACAGACGGCGTGTCAAGTCAATTCGCCGGGAAAACCCCCGATCCCGGATTCGATCCAAGCATGTGCTCGAACAGTTGTTCATATTTTTGGACAATCAGAGGCCAGGTATAATTCCGCTCGACGTATTCCAGGCCGTTTCTGCCCAGCGCGCGCCGCAGTCGTTCGTTTTCCAGGAGCGCTCCCATCGCCTCCCCGAATTCGGCGCCGTTCGAATAATAAAGGCCGCACCGCCCGGCGAGGCAATGCCGCTTCAACGGATCCGCCGCTTCCTGGACGATAATCGGCGTCCGGACGGCCAGGGACTCGAGGGCCGCCATGCACAGGCTTTCCAGGTGCGACGGGTGAATCGTCGCCAGGGCGGCCGCCATCGCCTCGTTCTTGTCCTCCGGCGAGACGAAGCCGAAGTAGCGGATCGAAGGATGCGCCGGGATCTTCATCAGCCGGTTCCCGATGAGGGCGAGCTTCAAATCGGGCGTTTTCCGGGCGAAGGCAAGGAAATACTCGAAAAGCTCCCGGCAGCCCTTCCCCGGCTCGATCCGGCCGGCATAGAGCATGAAAGGAGATGAAAGCCCGTAACGCCGCTGGAATTCCGCGGGTTTCAGCCCGGTCGGGATATCGACCCCGACGCCGACCACGTCCCCGTATTTCCCATCGAAGGGAAAATAGCGGGCCAGCATGTCGCGTTCCGAATCCGTGTTGAATACGAACGCTCGGGGCAGGGCGAAGACCTCTTTCATCAGGTCGAGATGCAGGGCCGGTTCGTCGTGAGCGGTCGGGACGAGAACCGCCTTTTCCTCGGGCACGGCCTGGAGACCCCAGTAGGTGTTGTAATACAGGTAGGTGAAGAAAATGAAGAGATCCTGGCCGGACGCCTCCCTCGCGATGGCCTCGATGAGGCCGGGTGAATAGGGTCCTTGGCGCTGCATCCACTCTCTTTCGTCGTTCGGACCATGGGAATGATTGAAGATTCGGTCGGAAAATTCGTTGAAGAGATGGATATCCCTGGGCTTTTTCACCCGGAACCGTTTGACGACGACCCCCTTGAGGAGCGTCTCCCCTTCCGGGTATTCGTTCCGCCAGGTGATGTAATCCTTGGCCGTCGTGGTGTAGACCGTGACCTCGTATCCGGCAGCGGCCATCCGCTCGGCGACGAGCCGGCAGTGGAGCTCGGATCCGCCCATGACCTCCCGGCCGTACCGCTGGACGACGAACGCGATTTTCCGATGCATCAGACAAGCTCCCCGATTTTTTCCAGCAGGAACGCGCCGAGGTCGGCGGCCCGGTACCGTTCGAGCCGCCGGCGCTGGCTCTCGATGATTTTCGCCCGGAGCGCGCGGTCCCGGACGACCCGGTCCACGAGCTCGCCGACGAGATCCGGCCTCTTTCCGTCGATAAGCACGCCCGCGCCGTCGAGCGTCCCGGGCACGGCCCCGGCATTATAGGCGATGACCGGAAGGTCGAAGACCATGCTCTCGATGAGCGGCAGGCAGAAGCCCTCGTGCTCGCTGAGCGACAGAAAGACGTCCGAAGCCCGGTAGAGGGCGAACATCTCCGCGTCCGGGACGTGCCCCATGAACAGGACCTCCTCGGGCTTCAAGAAGAACTCGTCCGCCATCCGGACAAGGCTGGCATAGTACTTGGGAAGGGCCGAGGTCTTGCCCACGACGATCAGGCGCACGAGCGGCGAGACGTACTTCTTGTAGTAGAAGGTCGTCCGGATGAGGTCCTCGATTTTCTTGTTGGGCGCGATGCGGCCGACGAAGAGGATGTTCGTCCGGTCGTCGCAGTAGAGGTCGTGGACGAACCGGCTCATCGGCCGGTCGTATTTCGCGAAATCGATGAACAGCGGAAGGACCCCGGTTTTCCGGTAGCCCAGTCCATCGAGCTCGCGGCGGTTGTATTCGGAATCCGCCAGGGCGAGGTCCACCGAGGGCGCGAGCGCGGCAAGTTCCTCCCGCCCCAGGCGGCAGATGCGGGCCATCTCCGCGTTGTAGGGGGCGAAGAAGCGCTCCGGGGTGATGTTGTGATAGACGATGGCCTTCCGGCTCGGGAGTCTCGCGAAGCCCGCGTTCAGCGGCGACGGCAGGGCGTAATGGAGGATGGTCACGTCCCCGGCCGCGGGGGGAGGGAAATCCTCGTAGAGCCGGGCTTCGCCCGCGAGCTCGGGATCGTGGTTCAGGCAGTAAATCTCCGACGAAAAACCTTTTGTCCGGAGAAAGTCCCTCATGGCGAAGGCCGTGTCTCCGATGGCGTCCCCGCGATGGAACGCCGGGATGAGCTGGTCGATCCTCATCGGGCCGCCACCTTTTCCACGTGTTCGAGAAGCGCCCGGGAGACGTTCGCCGGACGGAATTTGTCGAGCGCCCGAAGCTGGCCTTCTGTGATCCGCCGTCTGAGGTCCGGGTCGCGCTCCAGGCGGTCGATGAGGGCGGCCGTACGGACGAAATCCTTTTCCCGGAGCAGGATTCCGCCGCCGTTCATAGTCTCCTCGACGGCGCCCGCGGCGAAGCCGACGACGGGCACGCCCATGGTGAACGCCTCGAGGAGAGGAACCCCGAAGCCCTCGTGTTCGCTGAAGCTCAGGTAACAGCGGGCCAGGCGGTAAAAGCTCACCAGTTCCGGGAACTCGATGTGACCGGTGAAGTGGACGTCCGACAGGGCGAGCTTCCCGACGAGATCCTGGAGGGCGCCGTGGTAGCGCTCGATGCCCCGGTAGTCGCCGGCCAGGATGAGCTGGGAGTTCGGGTTGAAGTATTTCTTGTAGAAATAGAACGTCCGGATCACGTCCTCGAATTTCTTGTTGGGGATGACCCGGCCCACGAACAGCAGCGTCGTCTTCCCGTTATCGAAGATTTCGCGGACGACGGGATCGCCCGGGATGTCGAACCGGGAAAAATCCTTGAGGATGGGCAGGACCCCGGTCGGCGCGAAGCCGGTCGCCTCGAGTTCCCGCCGGTTGAACTCGGAATCGCCCAGGGCGAGGTCGACCTTGCCGGCGAACAGGTGGATCTCCAGCCGACCCTTGTAGCATTCCCGGGTCAGGATCCGGTGGTGATCGAGGAAGAACTCGTAGGGCGTGATGTTGTGGTAGATCATGATCTTCCGGTCGGGGATGCGGAAGAACATCTTCGAGACCGGGGACCCGATCGAGAAATGGAAGATGACCACGTGATCGGGCGAACTGAATTTCCGGTACTCCCGGTAATCGTGGATCATCCCGGCCAGCCGCGGGTCGAAAAAGCGGACGAAGATCTCGGATTCGTATCCCTTCGCCTGAAGCGCTTTCCGGATCTCGAGCATCTCGTCGGAGATGGCGTCTCCGTAGGAAAGCGAAGTCGCGAATTGATGGACCTGCATGATCTCAATTCCCTTCCAGCCGTTCGAGGACGGTCCGATACTTGTTTTCGATGCGTTCCCAGGTGTAATGAGCGTCAAAATAGGCCCGCCCGTTCCGGCCGAGACCGCGGCGCAGGTCTTCCGACCCGAGGAGCAGGGCGAGCGCTTCCGCGAACTCGCCGTAGTTCTCGTAGTAGAGCCCCGCCCGGCTCCGGAGGCACTGGCCCTTGAGGACCTCGCAAAGGGCGTTCGCCAGGACCGGCTTCCCCATCGCCCAGGCCTCGAGAGTGACCATGGACAGGCTCTCGTAGAAGGACGGCATGAGGAGGGCGGTCGTCCCGGCCAGGGCATCGAACTTGTCTTCCTCGGGCAGGAAGCCGAGCGCAACGATGTCGGGATGGGACGGGATGCCCAGGACGGCTTTCCCGATGAGGACAAGCTTGACCGGCGACCCCGTCTCCCGCTTGAAGCGGAGGAAGTGATCGAACAGCCGGTGGCATCCCTTGTTTTCGTCGATCCGGCCGAGGTAGAGCAGATAGTCGCCGTCGATCCCGTGCCTGCGGCGGAACCGCTCCGGCGAGGATGACGTCGGGACCTCGGCGCCGACGCCGACGATGTCCCCCGGAACGCTCTCGTTCCGGGCGACCCGGTGGATCATCTCCCGCTCCTCGACCGAGTTGTAAATGATCGCCCGGGGAAGGCGGAAGAGGTCCCGAAAGATCCGGAGCCCGATCGCCGCGTCTCGCTCCGCGGTCGGGACCAGGATGCTCTTTTCCGGCACCGCGCGGATGCCGCAGAACGAGTGGTAATACCGGTAGCTGAAGAAGATGAAATAGTCGTAATCGGCGCGGCGGCGGCGGATGTAGCGGACGAGCGAGGGCGCGAGCGGACCCTCCTCCTCGAGCCAGCGGAGCTCGTCTTTTTCCGAGTGTTCGCGCTCGAAGACAAGTTCCTGGATCCGGCCGAAGCGGTCGGGATCGCGCTTCCGGGAGACCGGGAATCGACGGACGGGTATCCCGTTCACGACGCCCGGGCCGCCGGGATAGGCGTTCGCCCAGGTGATGTAGTCGGCGGCCCTGGTCGTCAGGACCTCGACCTCGGCGTATTTCCGCATGTGTTCGGCGATCCAGCGGCAGTGGAGTTCGGCGCCCCCGTTGATCTCGACGCCATAGCGCTGGACGACGAAAGCCAGTTTCATTCGACGACCCGTTTCTCGATGACCCGTTCGCGCTTGCCCAGCGTTTCGAGGTCCTTCTCCAGGATCCGGATCCGGCTCTTGAGCCCATCTTCCTCGATCTTGAGCTTGGTCAGCTCGACGACAAGGTTGTGGCCCAGGCTGTGGAGCATCTTGGTGTGCTCTTTATTGAGGTTGAGGTCCGTGGCGACGCCGTCGATCCTCACGTTGACATCATAGGTCATCTTGAACTTGAAGCGCTCGATGAGGGGGACGATGAACGGCATGTAGGGCCGGGCGAGCATCTTCAGGCCTCGCTTCAGGCGGCCCCTCAGGCCTCCGCCTCCAGCCGGAGCGGCCGTCTCCGGCCCGCCGCCGCAGGATGCGA
>Ga0105103_10002168_pt1 | contig 10309 bp, 9 predicted proteins | sample PPLLaktember2015_2_FD_79107 | JGI IMG/M metagenome (GOLD analysis project Ga0105103, IMG submission 79107) | Freshwater sediment microbial communities from Prairie Pothole Lake near Jamestown, North Dakota, USA - PPLs Lake P7 Core (6) Depth... | ecosystem: Environmental > Aquatic > Freshwater >...
CGCCAGGCGCTGGCAGCCCGGCGCCCGCATCGCCAGCATCAGCTGGTCGGCAAAGGTGTCGAAGGCGCTGATCACATGGTGCGTGCCGAACGCGCGCATGTTGACGACGGTGTTCGGCGACTGCGCGCCGGCGATCACCGGCACGCTGCGGTTCAGCAGCCGCGCGGTCGTCACGATCGCCAGGTTGGTCGCGTCGTCGGGTGTCAGCGCCAGCACGCCGCGGCACAGCGGGTGCGTCAACCCCGCGGTCAGCAGCGACTGCGGCACCGACGCATCGCCATTGAGCACCGGCGCGTCGGTGCGCAGGTCCTCGAGTTCGAGTTCCTCGATTCGTTGCTCGTCCTTCTCGACGATCACGTAGCGCATGTCGAGCCGGTCGAGCAGCCGCGCCATCCGCTGGCCGGTGTCGCCGGCGCCGCAGATCAGGTGGAAGGGCTCGCGCATCCGGTGCACGCGGCCGGCGACGCGGATCTGCGCCACGGCGCGCTGGAAGGCCCGGTCCTGGAACAGCGCCAGCGCATTCAGCAGCGCGAAAGTCCAGCTGATGACGGTCAGGTGGATGATGACGATCGTCCACATCCGCTGGGCATCGGAGAACGCCGACGGCACCTCGCCGAAGCCGATCGTCGTGGCGGTGTAGCTGACGAAATACAGCGAGTGGAAGATGCTCATCGGCGGCGCCGGCGAGCCGTCGGCATCGACGCCGGGAATCAGGGTCAGGCCGAACACCGAGATCGCGTACGACAGCAGCAGCGCCAGCATCGGCAGGCGCAGCCGGCGCAACACCAGGAACATCACGCTCTGCGCGGCGATCGGCGTTTGCTCGGCGGAACGAGGGTGATGGGGCATCGATTCGTGCCGCGTTGCCTGGAGAGCGTGTGCCGGCCGTTACCGGTGCGCGACTTCAGCGGCGCAGCGCCAGCGTCTCGCCCAGCAGCAGCAGCACCGACACCACGTTGGCGAACAGCGCGCCAGCAGCCAGCGAGACGACGCTTGCGGTGACGCCGGGGGTGAACCCGGTGCCGGAGAGATGCACCGCCCACGCCCAGACGCCGGCGGCCAGCAGCAGTTGCGCATCGGCGACCAGGCTGGTGGCCAGGTGCACCGCGCCGACCTGCGTGCGATCGCCGAACTTGAGGATCGTGGCGATCAGGTTCACGACGATCGCCGCGAACAGCTCCGAAACGTGATGATGCTCGGGCGTCGCGAGGTCTCCGTAGACGAAGCCGAAATTCAGCGTCGCGGCCAGCAGGATGAAGAAGCCGAAGACGACCTTGCCGAGGTTCATGGCGGTTCTCCGCGCTTACTGCAGCGTCTGCTCGGCGGCGTCGGGATCGTAGGGCCGCGCCCCGCGCTTCACCTCGGCCATGTCGAGATTGCGCACCTGCGCGACGATATCGGCGAGCGCGCCCTTGGGCAGCGCGCCCGGCTGCTGGAACACGATGACCTGTTCGCGGAAGATCATCAGCGTCGGGATCGAGCGGATGCCGAAATGCCCGGCCAGCGCCTGCTCCTCGTCGGTATTCACCTTGACGAATTTCAGGTCCGAATTGTCGCCGGCCACTTCCTCGAAGACCGGCGCGAAGCCCTTGCAGGGTCCGCACCACGGCGCCCAGAAGTCGACGACGACGATGTCGTTGCCGGTAATCGTGGCGTCGAAGTTTTCGGCGGTGAGGGCTTCGGCGGACATGGCTCAGGGGCTCCGGAGGGGTGGGCGGCCGGCGGGCCGCGCGATCCGCGCGGCTTTGGGTCGGGGCGACAGCCGAAGTCTACGCGGGCTCGGTGGCCAGGCGAAGACGCGCATGCCGGACCGCCGAGGCGAGCGCCCGGTCGAGCAGCACCAGTTGGCCCTCGAGAAACTCCTCGCCGACCGACATCGGCGTGGCTGGCGGCAATGACAGGTACGCGTCGCGCTCCGGGCCGTCGATGACGATCCGCATGCCGGCCTTGCGCGCGATGTGCATCATCGCCGCGTTTTCCGACAGGCAGTGCATGTACAACTCGCCGATGCCGCGGTTGCGCGCGTGGAGCACGGCGCGCTCGAACATCCGCTGCGCGAGTCCTTGACCGCGATGCGATTCGGCCACCGACAGGCCGAGTTCGATGGCGCCGCCGGCTCCCGCTACGTGGGTGAAGCCGATCAGCGCGTCGGCATCGTAGCGCAGGCCGAGCGCGGCATCCCGAGCGAAGTCGATTCGCGCGACATAGGCGGCGAGCGTTTCGTCCGACGACGGACCACCGAAACGAAGCCGGCGGTCTTCGGCCGACAGCCGAAGCAGGTGTTCGAGGATTTCGGGCCGGTTCGCGGCCGACACCGGGTGAACGATGGACATCGGGCTCTCCTGGAGCTGTCTCCTCGACTGGCCCTCGTGGAGCCGAACGATTCGACCGGTCCTTCACGCGGCGGTTGGGCGCGGGCCGGTCGAACGATGAGTTCAAGGTGCTCATATTATGCTGCGGTGCACAAAAAACAAGTCCCCGTCGCGATCGACTGCGGCGTAGGCTGCAGGCAGCAAGACGACCTACAATCGCCGCAGAGCCGCCCACCCGACGTCGGCTGCGCCGATGGCGGCGCAGGCAAGAGGAGTCAGAATCAGATGCCGACCTATCCGAATCCCTACCGCCAGGATCTCGACCGCAACCCGGCCAACCACGTTCCGCTGACGCCGATCAGCTTCGTCGTATGGGCGGCCGACGTGTATCCGGAACGCTGCGCGGTGATCCACGGGCCGATCCGCCGCACCTGGTCGGAGATGTACCGGCGCGCGCGGCAGCTGGCCTCGGTGCTGGCGGCGCGCGACATCGGCGACGGCGATACGGTATCGGTCGTGCTGCCGAACATCCCGGCGATGATCGATGCGCACTTCGGCGTGCCGCTGACCGGCGCGGTGCTGAACACGATCAATACGCGGCTAGACGCGGCCACCGTCGCATTCCAGCTGCGGCATTCCGCCGCGAAGGTGCTGATCGTCGACCGCGAGTTCGCGCCGGTCGTGAAGCAGGCATTGGCGATCAATGCGGCCGACGGCCATGCCGCGCCCTTCGTCGTCGATGTCGACGATCCGGTCTACGATGGTCCCGGTGAGCGGCTCGGTGACGTCGAGTTCGAGGACTGGATCGCCGCCGGCGACCCGGCGCACGCGTACTCGCTGCCCGGCGACGAGTGGGACGCGATCGGCCTGAACTACACGTCGGGCACGACCGGCGATCCGAAGGGTGTCGTGGTCCACCACCGCGGCGCCTACCTGAATGCGGTCGGCAACGTGCTGTCGTGGGCGCTGCCGCGCCATCCGATCTACCTGTGGACGCTGCCGATGTTCCACTGCAACGGCTGGTGCTTCCCGTGGACGCTGCCGGCGGTGGCCGGCACCAACGTCTGCCTGCGCAAGGTCGACGCGGCGCTGATCCTCGGACTGATCCGCGAGCACCGGGTCAGCCACTACTGCGGCGCGCCGATCGTGCACAGCGTGCTGATCAACGCGCCCGACCATCTGAAGGCCGGGATCGACTGGCCGGTGAAGGCGATGGTCGCCGGCGCTGCGCCGCCGGCCTCGATGATCGAGGGCATGAGCCGGATGGGCTTCGACGTCACGCACGTCTACGGGCTGACCGAGGTCTACGGTCCGGCCGGCGTCTGCGTGAAGCAGCAGGCCTGGGATGCGCTCGATCTGGCCGGCCGCGTCGAGAAGAACGGCCGGCAGGGCGTTCGCTACCAGGTGCAGCAGGGGCTGACTGTCGTCGATCCCGAAACGATGGCCGAGGTCCCACGCGACGGCGAGACGATGGGCGAGGTGGTTTTTCGCGGCAACATCGTGATGAAGGGCTACCTGAAGAATCCGAAAGCCAGCACCGAGGTTTTTCGCGGCGGCTGGTTCCACACTGGCGACCTCGGCGTGCTGTATGACGACGGCTACGTGAAGCTGAAGGATCGCGCGAAGGACATCATCATTTCGGGCGGCGAGAACATCAGCTCGATCGAGGTCGAGGATGCGCTGTACAAGCATCCGGCGGTGCTCGCGGCGGCGGTCGTCGCGCGTCCCGATCCGAAGTGGGGCGAGACGCCGCTGGCCTTCGTGGAGCTGAAGGCTGACCGGTTGCCGGCCACCCCCGAAGCCGAGAAAGCGCTGGCCGACGAATTGATCGCGCATTGCCGCCAGCACCTGGCCGGCTTCAAGTGTCCGCGCGAAGTGCGCTTCTGCGAGGTGCCCAAGACGTCGACCGGAAAGATCCAGAAGCATCTGCTGCGCGCGCAGGTCGGGTCGGCCGGTGCGATCGGCTGAAAATGTCTGACTAGATCTGCTGCGCGGATCGATCTCGCACCTGCGATGCGCGGGGTGGGCGGTGCGGCCAAGTACAATTCCGCCCCATGCTAATCGAACAGAAAACCCGGCTGGCCGCGCTGTTCGCGCAGGCGGCGGCCGAGCTGGCCGCCCGGGCCGGCGTCGACCTTCCAGCGCCCGAGGTGCTGCTCGACCGGCCCCGGCAGGCCGCACACGGCGATCTCGCCTGCAACCTGGCCCTGCAGCTCGCGCGCCCGCTGAAGGCGCAGCCGCGGCAGGTCGCCGAGCAGCTGGCCGCGCGCGTGCGCGAACTCGATGTCGACTGTTCTACCAACGATGGCGCGATCGCGCCGCCCCACACGCAGGCGTCGATGATCGAGGCGCTCGAGATCGCCGGCCCCGGGTTCATCAACATCCGGCTGCGCGATGCTGCCAGGCTTGCGGCGATCGGGCGCGTGCTGGCCGACGGTGCCATTTTCGGCCGCGGCGCGCGTGGCGCCGGGCGCAAGGTGATCGTCGAGTTCGTGTCGGCCAACCCGACCGGGCCACTGCACGTGGGGCACGGCCGCCAGGGCGCGCTCGGCGATGCGCTGGCCGCGCTTCTCGAGGCCGATGGCTGGCAGGTCACGCGCGAGTTTTATTACAACGATGCCGGCGCGCAGATCGAGAACCTGGCGCGCTCCGTGCAGGCGCGCGCCCGCGGCCTCGCGCCCGACGACCCGCCCTTCCCGGCCGACGGCTATCGCGGCGACTACATCCTCGAGATCGCGAACGAATACCTGGCTCGCGCCACCGTGTCGGCCGACCGCGTGCCGGCCGTCACCGGCGCTGGCGACCCGGACGACCTCGATGCGATCCGCCGTTTTGCCGTCGCCTGCCTGCGCCGCGAGCAGGACCTCGACCTGCGCGCGTTCGGCGTGCGCTTCGACAACTACTATCTCGAGTCGTCGCTGTATGCCGACGGCCGGGTGCAGAAAACCGTCGACGCGCTGGTGGCGGCAGGCAGGACCTACGAGGATGGCGGCGCCCTGTGGCTGCGCAGCACCGACTACGGTGACGACAAGGACCGCGTGATGCGCAAGTCCGACGGCGGCTACACCTATTTCGTGCCCGATGTTGCCTACCACGTGACCAAGTGGCAGCGCGGCTTCCAGCGCGCGATCAACATCCAGGGCTCCGACCACCACGGCACGATCGCGCGGGTCAGGGCGGGTCTGCGGGCGCTCGACGCCGGCATCCCCGACGGCTACCCCGACTACGTGCTGCACAAGATGGTCACCGTGATGCGCGGCGGCGAGGAGGTCAAGATCTCCAAGCGGGCCGGCTCGTACGTCACGCTGCGCGACCTGATCACCTGGAGCGGCGAGCAGCGCGACGAGAACGGGCAGGTCTGCGGCTGCGACGAGCAGCGCGGCCGCGATGCGGTGCGCTTCTTCCTGATCTCGCGCAAGGCCGACAGCGAGTTCGTTTTCGACGTCGACCTCGCGCTGTCGCGTAGCGACGAGAACCCTGTCTACTACGTCCAGTACGCGCATGCGCGAATCTGCTCGGTGCTGGCGCAATGGGGCGGAGATGCCGATGCGCTCGCGGCCGAAGCGGTGGCGGGCAGACTCGACCTTGCGCCGCTGGTGTCGCCGCGCGAGTTCGCGCTGAGCGCCAGGCTTGCGCAATTTCCGGCGTTGATCGGCGAAGCTGTCGACGCGCTCGCGCCGCACGCCGTTGCTTTTTATCTCAAAGACTTAGCGGCCGAAGTTCACTCTTACTATAATGCGGAAAGGTTCCTCGTCGATGACGAGGCCGTTCGCAGCGCGCGACTGGCATTGTTGCTGGCCGCGCGGCAGGTGTTTCGCAATGGGCTTATGTTGATCGGCGCGTCTGCCCCCGAGAGGATGTGATGGTCGAGACCCGAAGGGGCGGTGTGGCGGGCTCCGGTGCCGCGCGTGAGCGCGGCCGACGGCGCCAGCACGGCGGAATGGTGATCGGCTTCCTGGCAGGGCTGATCGTCGGACTGTCGATCGCAGTGATCGTGGCCTTGTTCGTCACCCGCGCACCGGTGCCTTTCGTCAACAAGGGCCACCGGATGGGCGAGCGGGCGGCGGAACCGCGCAACGGCGCGGTATTGCCGGATCCGAACGCGCCGCTGCAGGCGCAACCGGGCGCCGAAGGCGCGCTGCCGGGGCCGCCAGCTGAGGCGCTGCCGGCGCCGGCACAGGCACCGACGGCGCCAGTGGCGCCGGCCGAGGAGCGAGCGCCGACCGACAGCGGCTACATGCTGCAGGCCGGCGCGTTCCGTTCGTCCGACGACGCCGATGGCATGCGGGCGCGCCTCGCGCTTCTCGGGTTCGAGGCGAGGGTCGTTGCCGCCGAAGTTGGCGGCCAGCCGATGTACCGTGTCAGGATCGGGCCGTTCGCGCAACAAGAAGATGCGAACCGTGCTCGCGCCCGCCTAATCGATGGCGGCATCGAGGCATCGGTGGTGCGCCAGCGCTGAGTCGCGCCGGCGCGGTGGCGCCGGCAACGGTTCGCGCGCGCCGGCGCATTCCTCCGAAAACACAAGGAAACAGCGATGATCAGTGACACCCGACGTTCGATGATGCTGGCCGCAGGCGCCGCCCTGGCTGCCGTGCCGCTGGCGAGCATGGCCCAGGTGCCGGTCGCGGGCAAGGATTTCCGCCCGGTGAGCCCACCGCAGGCGACCGAAGCGCCGGCCGGCAAGATCGAGGTGCTCGAGTTCTTCTGGTACGGATGCCCGCACTGCAATTCGCTCGAGCCGTCGCTGAAGGCCTGGGTCGCGAAGCTGCCGGACGATGTCGTTTTCCGGCGCGTGCACGTTCCGTTCGGCGAGCGACGCCACCAGCAGCTGTTCTACACGCTCGAGGCAATGGGCAAGGCCGAGGAGGTCAACGACGCGGTATTTCGCGCGATCCACGTCGACCGCGACCGGCTCGACACGCCTGACAAGATGGTGGCGATGCTGTCGAAGCACGGCATCGACGGCAAGCAGTTCCGCGAGACCTTCGATTCGTTCGCCGTTCGCACGAAGATGCGCCGCGCCGCACAGGTCGTCGATGCCTACGGCGTCGACGGCGTGCCGGCGATGGCGGTCAACGGCAAGTACTACACGTCGCCGAGCATGGTTGGATCGGCCGCCGGCGCGCTGCGCATGCTCGACCAGCTGATCGAGATCGAGCGCAGGGCGAAAAAGGGCTGAGATGGCCGCTGCCGGCGCGCCGCGGGTCTTCATCACCGGCGCCTCGAGCGGCATCGGGGCCGCTCTCGCCGCGGAGTACGCGCGGCGTCATCCGGACGCAGTCATCGGGCTGCTCGCGCGTCGCGGATCGGCGCTCGACGAAACGGCCGGGGCCGTGCGCGCGGTATCGTCGGAGCGGGCCACCGTGCTGTGTATGCCGACCGACGTCACCGATCCGGCCGGGCTGGCCGCCGCCGCGCGCACTTTCATCGCGCAGGCCGGGCTGCCCGACGTGGTGATCGCCAACGCAGGCATCAGCGCCGGCACGATCACCGGCGAAGCGTCTGATTCGCGGGTGTTCCGCCGGATCGTCGAGACCAACCTGATCGCGCTTCCCGACACTTTCGCGCCGTTCGTGGGGCCGATGCGCGAGCGCGGCACCGGGGCGCTGGTCGGCATCGCCAGCGTCGCCGGCATCCGGGGCCTGCCGGGCGGCGGCGCATACAGCGCATCGAAGGCTGCCGCGATCGCCTACCTGGAGAGCCTCAGGGTCGAGTTGCACGGCAGCGGGGTGCGGGTCGTCACGATCGCGCCAGGCTACATCCGCACGCCAATGACGGCCGGCAACCGCTATTGGATGCCGTTCCTGATCGACGCCGACGTGTTCGCGCGGCGGGCCGTGAATGCGATCGACGCCGGCCGCGGTTTCGCCGTGATTCCCTGGCAGATGCGGATCGTCGCCGGCCTGCTGCGCGGGCTGCCGAACCCGGTATTCGACCGGCTGTTCGCGCATGCGCCGCGCAAGGCGCGGATCGCCTCGGCAGAATGATGGACGACGGCGCCATGGCAACGAATGCTGCGTCCGGGCTGCCAGCGCGCGCGACCTCGCCGCCGCGGATCGTGTCGCTGGTGCCGAGCCTGACCGAGTTGCTCTGCGAGCTCGGCCTGCGCGATCGGCTGGTCGGGCGAACGGGCTTCTGCATCCATCCTCGCGCGGCGCTGCGCGACGTTCCCAAGGTCGGCGGCACGAAGGATGTCAACGTCGAACGGATCCGCGAGCTGGCGCCGACGCACCTGGTCGTCAACGTCGACGAAAACGAGAGGCCGACAGTCGACGCGCTGGCGGCGTTCGTGCCCGACATCGTCGTCACGCATCCGGTCGAGGTCGACGACAACCTGGCGCTGATCGAGCGCTTCGGCGCGCTGTTCGACTGCCGCGCCGCGTCGGCGCGGCTGGCCGAGCGCTTCGCCGCGGCGCTGGCCGAGCTGCGGGGGCGCCGCTTTCCGCGGCTGCCGGTCGTCTACCTGATCTGGAAGGATCCGTGGATGACGGTCGGTGCCGACACGTTCATCGCGAAGATGCTGGCCGAGGCCGGGATGGTGGCGCTTTCGCCGCCGGCCGACGCGCGCTATCCGGTCGTGACGCTCGACTGGATCCGCGCCAGCGGCGCGGCGGCGGTGCTGCTGTCGTCGGAACCCTATCGCTTTGGCGCGGGGCATGCAGCGGAACTGGCCGCCGGGCTGGGCCTGCCGTGCCTGCCGATCGACGGCGAGATGACGTCGTGGTACGGCAGTCGCGCGATCGACGGCTTGCACTACCTGCTCGATTTCAGGATACGTCTCGACGCGCGCCTGGCCGACGCCGGCCGCGCCGCGGCGGGAATGCATGGAGGGTCGAAATGAATCTTTCGGTTGTTGTCAGCGAGGGAAAGTCGAGCCGAGCAATGGCCCGACTCATGTCCGACGGCCGTTCCCGTAGCCATCGCCTGATATGCGTGTTGGCGCTCACTCTCATGCTTGGGGCTTGTGCGTCGGGGCGCGGGCCGGCGGGCTCGGTCAAGGGTTCGACCGGCGCCGGCGAAGCTTCGCGGGGGGCAGGCGCTGTTGCCCGCGCCGGTGGAGCGGCCTCCCGGGGCGGCGGCTATTACCTCGACGACGGTCCCGGCGACGGTCCACCTGTCGATCTCGACGCGATTTCGGATGCGGTGCCGCGAGCCGAGCCGATCCGGCCGACGAACAGCCGGCCCTACGTCGTGTTCGGTCGGCAGTACCGGCCGATGTCGGAACTGGCGCCTTACCAGGCGCGCGGCGTGGCCAGCTGGTACGGCCGCCGGTACCACGGCAATCCGACCTCGAGCGGCGAGCGCTACGACATGTACGCGATGACCGCCGCGCATCCCACGCTGCCGATTCCGAGCTACGTCCGGGTGCGCAACCTGGCCAACGGAAAGACTGTCGTCGTGCGGGTGAACGATCGCGGCCCCTTCCTGCATGACCGGCTGATCGACCTGTCGTACACCGCCGCCGCGAAGCTGGGCTACGTGAACGCCGGCAGCGCGGAGGTCGAGGTCGAGCTGATCACCGAGTTCGGCGAGCAGCCGGCCAGCGCGGTTGCGGCGGTGTCGGCGGGCAACGGTGCGCCGGCCATGGCGGCGCCAGCCGCCGCGGTGACTTTGCCAGCGGCAGGACCCGTTCCGGAGCGGCTCGTGGTCGAGACCGAGATTCGCGAGCCGACTCCGACTCCGATGCCGGTGTCGGGCGCGACGACAACGGCAGCGACGACGACAGCAGCAACGACGACAGCAACGACGACAGCAGCAACGACGACAGCAGCAACGACAGCGACAGCTGCCGCGCCCGCGCCTGCGAGGACCGTGCCGATTCTCGATCGCGGTTTCTGGCTGCAGCTCGGGGCCTTCGGCTCGGCCGACAATGCCAGCGCGGCGCGCGAAACGCTGGTCCGCCAGGTGACCGGTCTCGGCGCTGCGCTCGACGTCGTCGCCGACGGCGGCATGTACAAGCTTCAGGCGGGTCCCTGGCCGACCCGAGAGGCGGCGCA
>Ga0105103_10002169_pt1 | contig 10305 bp, 16 predicted proteins | sample PPLLaktember2015_2_FD_79107 | JGI IMG/M metagenome (GOLD analysis project Ga0105103, IMG submission 79107) | Freshwater sediment microbial communities from Prairie Pothole Lake near Jamestown, North Dakota, USA - PPLs Lake P7 Core (6) Depth... | ecosystem: Environmental > Aquatic > Freshwater >...
ATGAAAGATATGGAGTTCCTCAAATCCTTTGATGTAATAGCTGCTAGTCCACCTTGCCAAACGCACAGTATTACTCAACACCTACGCAACGCTCAGGGTAAGTCAACAGATAAGATAGATTTAATACCACAAACTAGAGAGGCTTTGATAGCAAGCGGTAGGCCTTATGTTATTGAGAATGTGCCAGGCTCACCACTTGTTAACCCAATACAAATGTGTGGTTCATCCTTTGGATTAAAGGTTAGAAGGCATAGATTATTTGAAAGCAATCTCCAATTAAAAGGATCTGTTTGTAATCATAAAGAACAAGGCAAACCAGTTGGTATCTATGGTTCTATGAGGGATGAGATACCTAATGGTGGTCATACTGCCAAGAGTATTGAACAAGCAAGAGAAGCAATGGGAATTGATTGGATGATATGGGGTGAGTTAGTTGAAGCTATACCACCTATCTATACTAAAGAAATTGGCACACAGATTTTAAAAAATTTATGATAGTATTTAATTATTGATCGGCTCTCTCCGATCTAGAAAAAGAAAGCCTTGCTCCCCTTCCAGCAGGGCTTTCTTTATTTTGTAAAGACAAAAACCCCTTCGGGATAGGAACCGAAGGGGCTATTGCCAGCACTCAACTGGATATCGGATCCAGCCTTGTACTATAAGTATAACAGATTATTTTTTTCTAATCCAGTACTGATCGTTGATAATTAGTGTGTCTATCTCAGCCTTGTGTCGCTCAGTAAATAGAAGTATGCCAGGTCTAGGAGTATGAGCAGGTGGTAGGTTGCGACCCCAAGTGTAATCATCAAAGGCCATAATCCCACCAGACTTTAATAGAGGCCAAGATAATTCTGCATCTAATAATACACTAGCTGCGGTGTGGTCGGCATCAATATAAATAAAATCATACGCATCTGTGAAGTGAGTTCGTTGTCTAATTAAATACTCATCTGTTTTACTTGTGATAGATACAACTGATAGATCTTTTACCTTCTCCTTGTAGACCCGCTCAACATCTCTAAAGTCCATCTCGGCGTGGCTTTCCTCATCACTTCCTTGCCAAGTATCCACATCAATTAAGACTGAACCTTTAACGGTTAAGATATTATTACACAACCATACACTTGCATCTCCGGTGAATACACCAAGCTGTAAAAACTTTAGGTTAGGTTTATCTTTAAACTCTGCAAGATAAGTTTCAAAGTTATGCTTAGCGGTTATCTCAAACCAATTAGGATAGGTCATTGCTTGTCCGTACTGTAGAAACCATTACCTTTAAAAGTTATAGCAGGAGGAGCATAGACCCGAACAGCAAGATCACCACAACAGAGAGGTATATTCTCATCATCATACACAGACCTTTCAACTGACTTAATTAGATTACAGGTATTACATTTGTATTCGTAGATCAAAGTTGTATTCCATCTTCTAACTTTAGAAATCCTACTAACTTATTACGCTTAGTTCTATTCTCAAACTCAGTAGTAATAGGTAGCCACTTATCCTGCCACTTAGGTTGAGGTATAGTAGATAGATTAAATCCCCACACACCTTCCGGTGTAGAGTTTATATACCAAGGTGTAAGTGATCTAATACCTGCTGCCATAAGTAATCCCTGATACTTACTCTCTTCAATAAGTAGATCAGGGTAGTGGGTCTTGCGAGATTTTAATTCTATAAACATCTTAGACTCTAATGAAATACAATCCCAGTTATCAAACTCTTCACTCTTCTCAAGGTCGGAGTAGTACTTCTCTCTGAGATACTCAAATAACTCTGGCTCTTTAAACTCTATGCCCAAGGTGTCTCACCCCCGAGCCTATCTTGTAATCTACGCAGGGCTGAGATTGATCTGCGATCAGCAGTAGATGTAGCACATTCTAAATATTGTGCTACTTGTTGCAGTGTATAGTTATCGTAGTATCTCATCTGTAATATAGTTTTATCTTCTTGGCCTAGCTTTAGATAAGCCTTCTTTAAATCAATTAGGATAGCTAATAGGTTGCCACCTTCAGCCGGTGTTGATTGCTTACGAGGTGTGCCATCATTAATCATCTCTTGTGCTTGCTCTAGTACAGTTCCCTCTACAACGGATGCAATAATAAATGGGATTAACTGTGCAATAGTTGAGGTATCGTAGAACGCCTCATCTCCTACCTTATACCCAGCTTTACGAGCCTTCTCTTTACGAGCATATCTTTCTGCAACTCTACGCATCTGATAGGCAATACGCTTTTCATTCTGCTCACGCTTATCAGGGTTCTCTTCATTAAGTAGATCAGTAAAATGTTGACCGCGACCAATAGCCCAGAGATAACACTCTTGCCTTACATCATCAGTATCAACCCAGCCCTTAAACTTACGAACAATAATATAAGTAACTGAAGGGACTAACTCATATAGAGTTGGGTGTAGTTCTGGACTCATTCACAATCCAACGCGGGAACCTCAGGCCACTTTCCATCTAGCACCATAAGTGCAATAGCTGAATAGTTAAGTAGATCTACAAAAGAATCTCGTAGTGATTCATTACTAGGTGTAACATTATTATCAACAAGATTATTAATACGGGCTACCTTGTCCCACATACGAACTCTTAATCCATTAATAGGACCACCAGGAGATCTTGCTATATTTAATGGACCGTAATCGTGGTGCTTTGCAATAAGTAAATTACCGGCAGCATCTAATACATTCCACATATCTCTAGTAAACTCATCATCCACACTGTTACGTTTCTTCATACGATCTTTGTGATATAAATCCATAAGAGTTCCAACCATTCTAGTAGTGCCATCTTCTCTGAGTTCCTCATACATTTGGCATACCTATTGTCTGTTTTGTCTCTTCTATACCCTTTGCTAAGTATAGATCATTGAGGTCCATACCAGCCGGTAGCGACACGATAGTAGAATTGATAACCTCTTGAGCTACCATCCTTGAGAACTCTGCTCCTGGATTTGTACCATCATCTTTTAAATCATTATCACCAATAATATAAACCTTGCCATACCCAGTAAACATCCTAGTAAAGTGCGACTTCCAAGCCTGTACACCAGGAACTCCAACTGCTGGTATACCTAAGATTGCAGATGCAATAATGGTATCTAACTCACCCTCACAGATTGCTATGTATTCACTACTTAAAATGATATCGCTAACATTATATAGATGACCCTTCTGTCCTGTTGGCGCACCATACTTAGGCTTACCTTCATCTAATCTTCTAAACTTAAATCCAACACAGTGTCCCATTACAGTCATATAAGGTATGGATAGCCAGCCTTGATAGAACTCGTGACCTGCAATAGGTTCTTTGATATAACCTAAGTAGTACTGGTCAGCTACCTCTTTAGAAATCCCACGACCTGCGAGAAACTCTATTGCTTCCTCGCCTAGATCCTTGTTGTACTGGACTGCCGCTTCTAGCGAGGATTTCAATTGCTCTGATGAGAGCATCTTTAAACTCCATATTCTCTTTGATACTAATAATGTTTACTGCGTTGCCACCCTTACCGCAAGTATGACAGAAGTATAAGTTCTCTCTGGTATTTATTACCGCACTTCTTCTACTGTCATCGTGGAGTACACACCTAACAGAGCAAGCCCTGCCCTCTCTTACCTCACCGCCATAGTGAGAAACAATTACTCCAATAGGTATTGCATTTGCATCAGTATCTGAACTGCCTTTACTAGATCTTCTACTCCTTGACCAATCCTGTGCCGGCATCTGTACTCTCCTCTTTTTCTTCTACCACCTCTGGTACTGGTTGTAGTATTTCTGTTGTAGTTATCTCACCCTCTGGTACTGGTGTCATTGCTTCTCCTTTAACCATTGTGTTAGGTCCTGTATGACCCAAGCCTTTTCTATTCCTGCGCTTCTTCTTTTGAATAGTACATAAGATAAAGGCTGATTAATGCTACGATGCTTAGCATAATTAGCAGCTTCTTTTTGCGCTTCATCCCAGAACTCCTTTAGATTTAACTTCTTAGTATTCTTTAACTCAAAGATATAAGTCTCACCAGCAACTATAACTACTAGATCACCCTCATCCTCACCGCCAGATAGACGTAGCCTCTCAGCTACTAGACCCATCTTCCTAAACCACTTCATTACATCAGTCTCAAATTTTGCGCCTTTAGTCTTATTGTATTTTGGAGTCACTATAAATAGCATCCCTTCTATACATTCTACCCATTGCATCTGAATCACTGATCTGACACACCTCATAGTTAACAAATAAACCAACGTGGTCAGAGCCATCTGCAGTATGCGGTCCAAATCTATTCTTAACTGCTGCTACTTTTAATACTTTGTTATAAGGATCAAAGCCAAGCGTAAGTATTAGTGCCGGTAATTGAGATACCTTACCGTGGATTGCTCTACGAGCAGGTGGTTCAGTGGTCTTGCCATACTCACTCTGTTCGCTGACGTGGTGCAATACCATCACACAAGCCTCAGTCTTACGAGCCATATCGTGGAACTCCACCATAATAGATCTAAGTCCTGCCCACTCATTATCAGATTCTGCTGCCACATTCATTAGGTTATCTATTACAACCAGCTCTGGTGGAACTCCAAACAATTCAACATAGGCTTTTATCTCTAACTCAATATCATCTAATGATGGTGATGAATCAAAGACAAACTGTATGCTATCTAAATTACCTAGATGCTTATCGTAGTAATGACGGTTACTATTTAAGTTATTCTCCACCATAATCTGGCTGTGTCCTGATAAGTGGGCTGCTGCCCTCATCATTACCGTTGCAGTATCTGTATCTGCCGAGAAGAATAAAGTAGGAACCTTTGCTTTGATTATATAGATAAGAGCAAACATACTCTTACCAACATTGGGCGCAGCAGCAATCATACATACCTGACCTCTACGAAACTTAATCTGTTTTTTAGATAGAGCTTCCCATACGTCAGGTAGTGGTGTTGCATTAGTGGTTGACCCACGCCACGCCCTGTTTAAATTAAGCAACGTCTTCCTCTTTTATTTTTATATTTAATTTAGCCCTTAGTTTTCTGCGGTCACGCTCACTTGCTCCGCCCCAAACGCCAAATTTTTCATTGTATAATGCCCATTCAAAACATTCGGTAATATGAGGACATCTTCTGCATATTTTTTTAGCATTAAATGCCTGGTCATTAGCACCGATCTCAGGGAAGAACAGTTCTGTGTCTACCTCAGAACATAATGGGTTCTCAAATTTTTTAGGAACCCGCATAAATTATTTCTTAAATTTTGATACAGAGTCTGGATAAATCGGATCAACCTTTACATAGCCAGGACCCATACGTACAGGCTTTGGTCCTGCTGCTGGATCACACCAAGCCCAATATGGAGAGCCATCTTTTCTAACACCAGCCTTGTGTATCATCTTTCCATTAACACAATCAGGTGCATCAGCTCTGTTGTATGTATATACAGAACCAAACTTATCTGTAAGTACATCACCATCAGTATCTGTTGCTATTGATGTAGCACCTAATGCTTTCTTAGCATAAGAAATAGCGCTTACACCATTAAATGATTGTGGTGTTGCACCTAGTGTGGTGCCTGTAGTTGTTATCAATGTTGATAGATCAGACAATGATGTTAAAGATGATTCTAACTCAGTCTGATTAGTTGCGTAGATATTTATTAAAGTTCCATCAGCTAACTTATAGTTAACCTGGAACTTTGTGCTTTCCGGTGCAGCCATTACTTACCTCCACTATGTTTGACAGTTAATCGTACTGATTCCTGTCCCTTTTTAATTGGTACATTACCGAGAAGTTTTTTAACCTCATCGATATCTACTGACTCTCGACCAGCTATGGTGCTCCAACTAATTTGGATACCACTATTAGTCTGACCAGTAAATCCTTCTAACGAACTCTTTAATGACTCCTTCTCATTAGTAAGTTCTTTTATCTTTGCATCTAATTGTAGATATTTCAAAGCGGATGTGTCAACCTCTGGGTTGTCTATAAATACTTCACCCTCTTTGATAAGTTCTTTTTTTATACCAGTACATCCAATCTTGCCCGACTCATCAAAGTACTTGCAATAGAATCTGCAGTAACTTTGATCGCGCTCTGGCTCTGGTGCAATTGCGCTCTCTTTGATAGCTGATAACCAGTTCAAAGCATCTTGTGCTAGTGCTGGATCATATGGTTCTGAATGAACTTTAACATCTCGCTCATCACCATCACGGGCGATGGCTACTAGATTAACAGTCTTGGGCTTCCCTTTCCCAGACTTTTCAAGCAAGTAGCCATACACCTGTACTTGCCAACGCTGTTGTAGCGAAGGAAAGTAGGATAGATTTTTTACCTTAACGGTTTTCCAATCTATCACATCTCCGGTCTCTGGTATATATAAATCTATATGAGCTTTCATTCCTTCAAACTCAGCCTCTGTCTCAACCAAATACTTCTCACCCTTTGGGTCAAGTGCTGATATAGCCTTCTCAATCTCAGCGTGAATAGCAGTACCCATAATGGCAGCCAACTTTAATTCATTATCATTAGTTGCATCTCGCCCATTGAGACGATACCAAACTTTTCTACGACAACCACCTAACTCTGATGGACCTACCTGGGTTTGCTTTGATCTAGATCTACCAGCATCTTTAGCTCGTAGAACATCAATCAATAACTGCTTTGGATCGCTCACTCTAATCCCCACTTAATAAAACATTCTAGAATAAATTTATACATCTCTAAGTCTAATAGATGAAACTGTAATTGCCAATATATTTCTATCATAAACCTTCCTTACTTAGTAAATTGTGTCTTGATACTAGGTGTGCCACCACACCATACGTTGTACTGTATAGCAATATTGATTGCTTTCTTTGCAGCACTCGCTGCTTTAGCGTGTGTTTTGGTTTCACTCTCTAGTGCTACTAGCGCACCCAGAGCTATACCACCACCTGAACCTATGCCGTAGAAGTTTCTATCATCTCTCATATACCCATAGTCATCACTGATCTGATATATCTTTCCATTAAAACAAAGTAGTGCATCCCAACCTGAGTCATCATCACTCTTATTCTTAGGTGCAGGATCATAACCTGCATCGGTCAGGGCTTGTTTAATAGATGGTAGAACTCTAATCATTAAGAAGCGATCAGGTTCTTGAGTTTTAATTACCTTCGGTGGTTGCCATAAGTTATTTAAAATATCTCCAGCAGTAGCATCACCTGCTACAGCTATTAGATATTCATTGACCTTAACTATCTTGTCATAACCCTTAGCAATATAAGGTTTATCAGTATAGGTAGTCATTGAATCTGAGGCTATTACTGCCCAGCCTTTACCTTGAATACCGATTATTGCAGTCAATCTAATCTCCTATCTCTTGAAATAATTATAGCACCGAAATAAATTATTAGTGGTAGGCACTAGCGACACGCCGTGGATGCGATGATATCGGTTACTGGAGGGTAAATGGTTATACTACGAGCCGTGAGGCGAGTTAATCCAGAGGCGGCGCATTGAAGCGCCGCACTAGGTATCCATAGGATGTTCCGTCTACCAACCCTGCGAAAAAATAAAGATAAACTACCACCGAAATTTGGTACAGATCTTAGATCTTTAGGTCCAATACACGCTTGTCCTTGTGGTTCTAAAGTCTTCTCTATCTTAGCTACCTTTGATAACTATGAGATATCCTGGTATATGTTAGATGCAACCTGTGTTAACTGTGGCAATCTAGTTATAGTTCCTTGCCCAATAGATGATCCTGCTAGGGAAATTTAGACAACAAAAAAGAAGCCACCCCGTTTAAAGGGTGGCCTCCGTATTACCTCGCAGTAGAACTAAATTACTCTGTTCCTATGCCGTACTCTTTTTCAGTCTTGTCTGCCCACTTAGCCAATGGTCCAGCAATTGATCCTATTAAGATTGCTTGTTCTGGTGCTAGGTCAGCCGCTAGTGCTAATCCCATTGTTATTGCTGATGCTAGTACTGCTCGAAGATAAGACTTGAAAGCAGCCTTACTCTTCTTGCTCTTTAACTTAGCAATTAAATCTTTCATTGATTCTCCTTTTTTGGTAGTCGCTTCGTTGAAGCTGCTACCTTGTTGAGTGTTGTTGCTTTTCCCATCCAAGCAAACCAAGGTGACGTATCGTTACCGCAGTTGTCTTTGATGGAAATATGTAGATGCTTTATATGTTTATTTGAACCAGTATATTTTTTCTCGCCATTATTAATGGACCAGATCTTACCGGTAAATATTAAATACTTAACCCGCTTATCTGCTTTTAACCTTTCGTAGATATCAAAGCAGTCAATACCATTTACTGGATCGTGAGTTAGATCTACAGCATAACCTGTATTGTGGTCTGAGTTAGGACTCTGACTTAGGTGAGCAGCAGATGGTAGTAGACCATCGCTTGCTTTCTTCCTCTTGGGTCTTAATGCAGTGGCTTGTCTCAGTACAGCAATCGCAGCAGGTGTGGCTTTCTTTGCAACAGTTGTCATCGCTCAATTTTCTCTATTCCTTTTTCTAGTAATAATAAATGTAGTGCGTTAATCTTATCTGGTCTAAATCCTGACCAATGGAAGTTGTTATATACAACTACAGGTGCTTGTTTATATCCTAAATCTTCTGCAACTTTTTTAGCATCCTCATCTTCACTCATATCTACTGATGAGTACTGCACTTTATACCTATCTAAAACTTTCTTGGTCATATCGCATTGGATACAATCTGGTAATGTGTAAACTATTACTGCCATTATTTCCCCCTATTGTTTTCGGATAAGTATACTTATTATTTCCTCCACTTGTCGTTCAAGGCGGTCAACGGAGTCTCGTAAACTTGAGCCTCCATTCGGGCGAAGCTCTGATAAATAGTATTTAACTAGGTGTCTAACACCTATAGCCAGTGCTCCAATCAGGGTCGTTGTTGCTACTGCTAGTCCTGCCCATTCATTAGGTGTCATATCATCATATCAATCTAATAGTAGCCATTAACATTCCACCGTATCCGGAGAATCTTCTATCGCTAGGGGTTTTGTTTATAAAGTCAAGCTCTTCAATCAATCCAATATAAGATTCATTAGTTCTAAAATCTTCTACTCTAATGGTATCTCCTATATTCTCTACCGCTTCTAGCTGAGTCAACCGATCATAGGCTGAACCTTCATAGCCCACCTCAACACCCAAGTTATCGCTCTCGTGGTCATAACAGAATAGAGGATATTGGATTATTCTTTGGCGAGGTACAGCAGGTAAAGACTTTAATTGGTATCCAGTAAATAGTGGACCCTTGGTTGAATCAGTTGATGATCTAGAGATAGTAAATTTAAAAGCAAGATACTCTTGCGCCTGAGCAGGATAAGGTATACCTATCTCACTTGTTGTAGCACCTTGAGCAAAGCCACCTATGTTGTACTCAGTATCTTCATAATCAATAGACTTGATGCTGATAGCACCATCTGTAGTGTCTACTCTAGGATTAAGTAACTTAAATAATTTATTCTCTAAAGTGTTATAACGAATAAAACCTGTTTGTAAATAACCAGACTCAACTTTAACTGCAGATGATTCAATCCATACACCATCTCCTGGGACAGCAAAGGCTACCCGATCTGTTGAACCAAGGAAGGCAGTTGAATCAGCAGTAACAGTCTCACCGGCAGCACACACATCCCAAGCATAAGCAAAGACTAGGCTATTAGGAATTACTGGTTGGGATAAATCAATACGAACTAAACCTGACTCAGTATCCTGCTTAGTAGATACATAAGCAAACTTATCTTTAAAGGTTACATCTTTACATTCAGCTTCAAATAGTAATGGACCATAAGAGATATCTCCCTCATTGCCTATAACTCCAACTCGTACACCTTTGTTAGTGCATAGCACTGCATAGGTACCAAGGTAGGTATCAAAGGTATTGATGATCTCACCCTCTGGTAGATCAATAACTACTGAAGGAATACTAAGTTCTGGGAAACCAAGAGAGTTAGCATTAGTTAAATCTAAAGTCATCTTATAGATAGATGAGTTCTTACGACTAAATCCACCAATATAAATAGCACTAGGACCCTCTGAAATAGTAGTCCAAGTCCAGTCTGTCTGAGGGTGTGTGTAGTGAGCAGCCGGTAAAGTAGAATTAATAAATTTACCTGTTGTTGCAGCACTGGCTACAGTAGCTGCTCCTTCAACATACTCAAATGTGGTAGTAGTAGGTGCTGCTGTTACCGTTGCTGTAACATTATAGGCAGTAAATGGTGCTGGTAAATCTATAACAGTAACCTTATTGCCAGAAACTAAACCGTGAGGAGCACTTGTGGTCAGGG
>Ga0105103_10002172_pt1 | contig 10291 bp, 10 predicted proteins | sample PPLLaktember2015_2_FD_79107 | JGI IMG/M metagenome (GOLD analysis project Ga0105103, IMG submission 79107) | Freshwater sediment microbial communities from Prairie Pothole Lake near Jamestown, North Dakota, USA - PPLs Lake P7 Core (6) Depth... | ecosystem: Environmental > Aquatic > Freshwater >...
ACTGTCCATTCATCATCAAAAACGACATCAGAATTTTATCTTCGTGAAAATAAAGTTTCTATATAAATTTCAATAAAATATTTTAAGGTAGAATGATTTTTTAAGACGAATTTTTTAATTTCTTCTGTGATCTTATTTCTTGAAGATATGTTCGTTCTTTTAAACAAAAATCGCAAAAATCATTTTCACTTGATTTTAAAATTTTACATTTAATGCAATTGTGTTTACAATTGGTACATAATAATGAATTATTATTATTTTTTTCTTTACATCTTCTACAAATATTATAGTCTGTTGTATCAATACCTATTTTTTTACAACAAACAAATCCTGTTATTAATATTATTTCATTGAAAAAATTTCTAATATAATATTTTTCATGTTGTTTTGTATCTTTGTGTTCACAAATAAATTTTTTTTTAATTGGAAGAAATTTTATTTTATATTTTTTAAGATTATGATTTAAAAAGATTTTCTTCTTTAAATCATTAAAAGGAGTTTCTATATCATCAATAAATAATTTAGAACCAATATACTCCCATTCTTTTATAAAATTTTGTTTGTCTATAGAATGATTTTGAAGAGCTTTTTTAAATTTATAAAAATCTGTTTCACACATTTTCATTTAAAAATTTATTTTCATTTTCATTTTTCATTTTTCAATTTTTATTGTTCAATTTAAAAATTTATAAAAAACAGGTTAAATATGAAAGACTTCTTCAAAAAATGAGCCTATCATTAACACATGAGCAAAAGGAAAAATTACAAAAGTTAGAGAAAGAAATACAACTCAAACATGAATATGAAATTAAAAGTCATCCTCGTAAAGAAGCATCATCTAAAGCTACTGGCATTCCTATAGATATCATTGATATGGATGTTATTAAGATTGGAATTCTTTTGGGATTGATTAAAAAAAAGTCTATACTTGAAGGAAAAGAGGCAAATACGACAAGTTCTTTGTTAGATTTATTTATCGGATCAGACGACAAAACAAAAAACATCGACTACTCAAATATTCCACCGCATTATCGAAATACTCAACAAAAAGTGTCGGAATCAGAAAAAATTGAATATCATCAACAATTCGTACAACAACAATGCAACTATTTTTCCGAAATCACTATGAATACAATTAAAACACAATTGAACCTGATTCAAAAATATATTTTAATAAATCTCGAAGAATTGACTATTTCAAACTTTGTAACAATTGTTACAGATAATATGGATGTTGTTTTTGAAGAATTACTTGAAAGCGGTGATTTAGAATTATGGACCGTTTTATCAGTTTTAAGAAATAGTTTGCTGGGTCCTTTAAATATTTGTGAATACAAAAAAATTATTGTAGATCAAATAGTTATTCTTCGAAAACATAACAAAACTCATAAAATTATTTTAAATCATTTATCCCTTATTGAAGCCAGATTAATCCTTTATCCTAGTGGCTTAAACATATTAAATGGACCACTCTGTAATAACGATTTTACAAAATTAATTAATGAACTTCAATTTAGAACTTACACGAAAAACCCCAAGCTTCAACCTTTTGACGTAGAAGATATTCTTAAACACTGCTGCACTCCTTCATTATTAAATTTACCACTTGATATTGTTGTAAAAATTAGCTTATTGAATCCTTACATGAATAATTCGATAGGATATTTAAATAATTTGCCGAAATCACAAGGGTCTTTTTATGTATTAAGTAGTATAAATTCGGATGGAAGTAGATTGTGGGTTTTAGATTATAAAATTAAAACATTTTCTATGATATTTATCAAATCTGTGACGCAATATTTAATAAAAATATTTCGAACTTTTTATAAAGAATGTTTTGATACAAATGATTATATTCCTAATTTTTATCATCAAACAGCGACGACACATTTTGATGTTTTTTTGAACATCATTAAAAATATTGTTTTTGTTTCAAATCACTCCTTATTTAATGAATTTTTGAAAGATGTCATCATTCAAAAATCATGTATTATTCCGACTGAGTACGATTTTTTTAATCATTTAATATATTATGATGATGAGAAAGATTGTGATAAAGAAGGTGGTGATAATTGCAAAATAAATATAGAATCGCTTTTTGACACATCAATAGATGCAAAAACTGTAAAAATATTTGAACAGATAAACTTTTAACTCACCGTATCAAAAAATTACGAAAATAAATTTTGTAACTATTTTGTAACTGATTATTATCGCTATATAAATAAGTTATGTTCAATAATCTCTGTTAAAAAATGTCGTTTAAAATTCCAATTCCTAAAAATAACGCCGACCCCGCCAAATTATCTACGTATTGTTATATCAAAGCAGACGAAGATCATAATGATCTTCAAGATTTATTTGATGGTAAATACATTAAATCTCAAAAAATTTGGAGATTTCCTAAAAATTTGGAACAACAAGTTTATAATTTTTTAGAAGACCATCCCGCCCACCATCCAAACTTATCTACGTATTGTTATATCAAAGCAGACGAAGATCATAATGATCTTCAAGATTTATTTGGTGGTGAATACATTAAATCTCAAGAAATTTGGAGATTTCCTAAAAATTTGGAACAAAAAGTTTATAATTTTTTAGATTGTAGTTCAACCGAAAGCGAATCGGATGATATCAATACTCCCGACAGGCCCAATAAGAAACGACGTAATAGACTTCATAGAGCTAATAGTTTTAATGCGTCTGATGATTCTAACGATGAATGCGATAGTCTTGATGGAAATTTTCGTAGACGTCGACAACCAATTGAAAAAGTATTAGTAGAAAGCAACAAATTAAAAAAAGAAGCTGACAAATATTAAAATTTAATTTATTACCCATCACCGAGTAATAAATATTTTTTATTTTAATCCTAATGTATATTTTTTATTTGTTTTGTGAAGAATAAAGAGTCCATAATTGTTTTCCCAATTTTGCTATTTCATTGTGATGTTCAGGATATTTCCAACTTTCTTTTATCCAGTTTGTTCCATATTTTGCTCCAATTAAATCACCTACAATTTTTGCAATTGTGTCTGTATCTCCTCCTACATTAGCAGCCATAATTAATGCATCAATAGGTTTATCGTAATTATAAAGAAAACAAGTTAAAACTAGAGTATAGCAATGAATTGCTTTAATTTGCATGAAGTCATACCCGAATATATTTTTAGTTACATTAATTTTTAAATAATCTTCAATCGAATCCATATATATTGGATTGAAGAATGTTGAATTGAATACGGTTTTTTTGAATACGGTTTTTTTATTTTCTAAATTAATTGCAATTAATAATGGATATAGATTTGAATTTTGTAACATTTGAACTATAGAAAGAGCATACGAATATAATTCATCAGGAGTGTCACATGAATTATGTAGCAAATATTGTATTAATTTTACATGCAAAAAACTCGTATCAATTGCATCTTTACTTTCTCCATGTGTACAATAGATTGCGTTTTGTATTTTACTATACAAATCTTTATCATCGTCTACTTTAATCAAAGCTAAGGGTGCAATTCTCATAACAGAACCATTAGTATCTGAATTGCTTGCCGGCATACAGTCGTGCCAATTACTCAAGAGAAATTTAGTTTTTTTTGAATATCCTCTTTTACTGTATTTCACAATGTTTTGATACATATTATGTACAGTTGGAACCATAGAATGATTTGTGTTATTATAATACTTTATCAAATACTGAGCTAATATAATTGTCAATTCTGTATCGTCAGTAAACTTAGTGTTTATAAATTCTTTTGTAATTCGTTTTCTGGTTCTAATTTGCTCGAATGTTAAATTTTCATTGTAAGATCCAAGAACATCACCAACACAGCCGCTCATAAGGACTCCAATGAATTGTGATTCAGTAGGGGCAAATTGCCCTATAGCGCAGGTAATATTTGAATTTGTCATCTTGTTATATTTTTAATCTTGTTTTTACAAACCACATTTCAATTTTTATGACCGCTTTTATAATGAAATTCTTGAATCCTAATTTAAATTTTTGAATAACGACCATTGGCATCGCGTTTCAGGGAAATGGGTTTTTGTTCATATCCTACTAATTTTTTCATCAAATCTGTTATTTCAATTGAATCTTTTTCTACCATTGGAACTGTTTGACCTGGGTATAATCTTGGCTTTTTTCCGAAAACTTTTATTTTGTGTGGCCAATGATTACATGTTCGTTGTTCTTCAAAATATTTTATTCTTTTTTTAATTTGATTTTCAGACGCTTGTGATCTTGGTACCATACACACGTAAGGTGTGCATCTAATGCTTTTCTGATTTCTTTCTTTCTGTGGTTCCATTCCTTGATGAATTGTTCTACTGTCCCATAAAACTAAAGATCCAGCTGGAGCTTTAACGCAAATATCAGAATCAGGTCCTAAATGATCAATGTAAAATTGTTTTTCTTCATTATTTAATAAATGCCAATCAGTTGATTTTTCGATTTGAAACTTATTTTGAAAATCACTATGTAATTTGTGACTTCCTTTTAGAACTCGTAACGTTGCATCTTTCTCATACACATCAAATATGTTCACTAAACCTTGAACACATTCGAAAGAATTTCGTTTGAAACATTGATCAGAATGAAACCACTCTTCACCACGACTCCATCCTCTATTTGTTATTTCAGGTGGTAATGACACACTTATGCCGTCAAAACTTGTTATTAAATCAGATGTTTTCCAAATTGATGAAAATTTGTCAATTACTTTTTTATTTTGACGAATTGTCCAAGATATTGGATTATGTCCAAAATCCCAATGTTGAAATAACATTCCATGTTTTGGAAACAATTCAAATATAGAAACATATGTTTCATGTTTTTTTTCAATAACTGGATTTTTTGTATGTCGAGTTTTAAAATGCAACCATTCCCAAAAACGTTGTTGAAGTATTTTTACTTCTTTTTCTTCCAAAATATCTTTTACAACTTCTACACCATCATTTTCTAACGTCAAATTTTCACAATCACTATATATTAATTGTTTTTTAATCATTTTCTTGGTTTATTTTTCCAAATATTTTTTAAATAAGAATTTTCATCTTTTTTTAAGACACCTTCTGACTCACTTTTGACTCCACTTTTGACGCTTTCCACCATCCTGTCAACTCTTTGATCCTATTCCATAATACTGTCTTTAAATTTTTATCACTTGAATTGAAAATGAACAATAATAATTTATTTATAGCCGAGTGTTGTCCAATATGTTTGGAAAAAATAAAAAAATGGACTTTTTGGGTTTCTCAAAGGTCTAAAACAATAAGGTGTTGGCTAAATATTAAAAAAATTGCATGCGGACATATATTATAAATCCCAATGTCCATTATGTGAATATCCAATTTTTAATCAAAATGAAGAAGCAATATTAAATGCAACGACATCGCAAAAATAACAGATCTTTTAAAAACTTATTTCGATTACGGAGAATTCAAAAATCTTTATTTCTATATCATTAAATCACTATCTACCCTTTCAATTTCTTCTAATCGACGTAAGCGATATTTAAAAATTTTAACATTAGCGTATAAACATTGTGATTTTACAAATATACTTGCAGCAAGTTTAGAGGGCACCAAAAGTTGTTGCGTGGTCACATACGAAGAAATAGACGAATTAATTCAAAAGGCTCGAATTAATTGGCACAAAACTTTCAACGGAAAAACTTTATTTGAACTTGTAACTGAAAACACAGACAATTTATCTTTAAAATATTTTATGACCCTTACCGGTCCTAAAATTTTTCATTTTTTAAATATTTCAAATTTGTTTTTATAAATTTTTTCAATGATGAATTTATTTTTATATTATGAACGCACAACAAATCAAATTGCTCGTCTATTCTTTCCAAACATTCCAAATCAATCCACGCAATTCCTGAACAATCATTATTTTTTATTTTTCTTATTTTTTGATGATCTATTGGTGGCGCGCCTTCTAAATTTTTGTAAAAAAATACAACATCATTAAAATAATATTTTTTATCATCCTCGGTAAATGGTATTAACAAAGACGTTTCTTCTTGAACTTCCCTAAGAGCACAATCTAACACTGATTCATTTAATTCTAAACTTCCTTTTGGAAAACCCCACTTATTACCACGAGATTGAACTAAAAGCAGTCTATTGTTATGTTTTAATATTCCGCCAGCTTTTTTTTTAAATTTAAATTTATTAATTTTTTTTTTTGGTATATATGCCCAAGATACAATATAACAATTGCAGTTCATTTTACTCTTTATTGAAGATGATTTCTAAACTCTCTAATTCAAAAATTTATGATCCAAACTCACAAACAATTTTTACATTAACCCCTTTCAAAGATCCCCAACCTTCAGTTTTACTCATTTTAACTAATGCTAATTGATCTTTTTCAGTAAGCGAAACAATAATTAAATCAAGATCCGATCCTTGTTGTTGAGCTTGTGTTTGTACCAATTCATTAATTTTTTTTTTTGTCATCAATTTAACTGGCAATTTAATTGGACACAATCCTTCTGCACATTTTGGTTTTTCTAAAATTCCACCAAATTTAACTATTGAATTAGCTAAATTGTCTGAATATCCGACGTATGGATTAATTACAATTTTCATCTTTTTTCATAATTACAAACGTCTCCTTTAACTTATTATTTTGAAAATACTTTTCAAATTCAACAAACCCAGATAAGAAAACAAAAAAAGCATTAACAAACAATTTTTAAAATACATTACGAAAATTCTTTAGTGAAAAATTTTTTTGAGCATCAGTAAATTTACTATGTTCAGCAAAAATGAATTCAAATGAGTTTAGAAATTAAAAATTTGTAAATAAAATGTCAATACTACTCTCAAACCCGAATACCCAACCATTTGGGTTGCTCAGTAACAAGGCTAATGTACCCTTTATCACCGACGGTATCACTTGGACTTCCGTTTCTAGCTATGTTTACGTAAATATGTTTAATAACGAACAGCACACTAAAGCTTTAATGAACGAACAATTAGATGATAATCCATTTGCAACGATGCAACTGTTAAAAAACAGAGATGATACACTTTATTATGAAAAAGAAATTTTAAATGGACTCAGCATTCGTTTTTCACAACAGCCTCGACTCAGAGCTCGTCTTTACGAAACTCGAGGTAAAGAATTAGTGTACGACGATCCAAAAATATTATCGTTGTTGAATATTATAAGAAACAAAAATGTAATTTTTGATCCTCTTCGCGGTATTGAAGTGCCAAGAAAGGAAGTTCTTTCAGTAATTGCGGGTGTTGAAAAAAAAATTTTAGAAAATCCATATTGGCCTCAACCGGAAGATGGTGATCCTAAATATGAGAATTTAATACAATATGCAATTCAGAATCCGCCAGATCTGCCTTACGGTGATGAAATATTTATTAATGTAAACAATATTGTTCCTATTTTAAAATTCCGGCTACGAGAAAAAATTTTTACAAATGATATTAAGAAATTCAAAAATCATTTGCTCGATGTGTATTTGAATTATCTGCTTGAAAAGGAGTATCCAAAAGTAGAAAAAGCAGATTACAGAAAAGCAAAATTTCAGCAAATTGTGAAAGAAAAGAATATTGAGAAATATGAAAATCAATTGTATGATCTGTATCTTAAAAATAAAATTAATAATTTGATCGCATCAAGATTGGAATTTACACCAGATAAAAATTTAGAAGAAATAAATAATGAAAAAAAAGATATTGATTCGTTATTAAAAACTCCAGAAATTGGAGACACTCCTAAAATATACATAAGCGCACAAGATCCATTTTTACCCAGTTTTCCTGAAAAAGTTACAGTAAATAATAAAACTTTTAATACAGTTATTCATTATGCATATTTTAAATTGATTCAAAGATTAGAATTAGACCACGCACCGCGTAAAATAGATGTAAATGCGATTCCATTGAATAATTTGCAAGAAATGTATAATTATGAAAAAAATGTATGGATGAAAGAAAAACTGAAATTAAACAATGAAATAGCAACTCTTGCTAAATTTAAGCAAAACGAAATATTATTTCATTTATTACAGTCAACTCTAAATTCAGAATTGATTTGGAATGATAAAGGTGATCCAATTTTAGGTACTAATTATGATAATCGCGGAGAAAATCTTAGTGGAAGGTTTTTAGAATATTTAAGAGATCAGAGAAATATTTCAAATAGAAAGTTTTCATTCCAAAATGTTTGGTATGATAATTGGTTAATTTTCAAATCTCAAGATTATCTCAATACTCTTAAATTATTTACATCCACACCAACACTAAATGAGTTAGAACTCATTTACAAACCAGACACAAAACTCCCGGCCCAAGCTGTGCCGTCAAAAAGAGAGGTTCAAAAAATGAAAATCGCAGGATTAACTATTGAAGACATAAATTTAGTTTTTCCATTAGTTGAAGTTTCAAAAAAGTGGATGAAAAATATGAGCGAAAGACAAGTTATTGATAAATGGGTTAAGGATAATGAAAAAATGAGTCAAAAACCTAATTTAAAATTAGCCAAAAATAAATTGAAATTAATTTATGATCAGATTAATGAAAATGCCACCCCCAGCAAGATAAAATGTGACGAAACTACATTTATTGCAACAATTTTAGCTGGAAAACCATCAGATAATTTAGACGAAGCAAAATGGCAGCGTATAAAATATTGGAGTTAGTGTTATTTTTTATTTTTCCATGTGACTAAAAATGTTATCTCAAAATGTTATTATAGCAATTGTGACAATTATTATTGGAATTGGCGTCGTTTATAGTATAAGCAAAGAAGACTTTTGTAATTGTACAGGTATGGGTGCTAGAACTGCATATCCTACATATTATACATACAGACCATTCGGCGATGTCAGTGATTACTCTATGAGCCCTTCAAATGGAAATGGACAGTTTATTAAAATTGGAGCGCAAAGCGCAGCGGACACCGAATGTGTCATGGTTCCTACAAATTTAGGTTGGAAAACTGGAATGCCATATGATTCGTTTGTTGCTTCAATGAATGAAAATAATTGGGCTGCTGGTTCAGATCCTTATTTTAAAACTCATTCTTCTGTTCCTATGTTAGCAATGGGTCATAAATCTAAAAATGGAGGATATGCTACAAACTACGGTGATTCTTTTAATGACGAACTGGGACCTATAAAAGTACCTCAACTTATTTCAGGCTCGCAATTTGTTAATGGTCAATACGGTTTTCCTAACATGTTATCAAATGGACAACCTGAATTGATAGGACCGGCAGGATCATTTTCTGAATCAGCAATGCCTTGCGGTGCATCAGCAAACGCTTATAACCTTGGTGTCGGTGTTTTATAAATTTAAATGATTTTGTATTACTTTCGTCGTAATATAAAATTTGCTTTTTGACCTTCGTTTATGCGTAATTTTAGGTATAATCAAATATTTGAAATATTTTAGTTATAGTTCAAAAAATCAAATTCAATTTATTTATCAATTTCTTCCATAATAAAAAATATGTATGCAAAAGCAAATCAATTTCAAAAACCCATCGACATGAAAATAACAACAACAACTAAAGGTTCATCTTACGATCCGGATGCGTTTGGGCCTGCGTTTTGGTTCACATTGCATAATTCGGCGGCAACGTATCCAAATAAACCTACAAAAGTAATACAACAAAGTATGAAAGAATTGTTAACAAATCTTCCTCTTTTAGTGCCTTGTGTTATATGTAAAGAACATTTTTATAAGTTTATAACATATTCAGATCTTGATAATGTAACAGCAAATCGTGAAAATTTATTTCGATATTTCGTTGACGTTCATAATTATGTCAACAGACGTTATAAAAAACCTGAAATGAGTTTAAATGATGCTAAAAAAATTTATGGTTTTGATAAACCTACTGGTTCTTCTATTAGAATAACATACGGTCCATTAATTTAAAAAAAATTTGTACTATTTACGATTCTGCGACCGAACAAGTTGTGATAATTTGTTTTTAAGAATTTTGTTTTCATTAATTAATTTATCACGTAATGTAAAATTTGTACAACATACAGTAGCTTGACGTAATATATTAATTTTTGAAATATTATTATTAGCATTCGAAGATTGAGGAGATGATAGTTCGTGTTTAAGATCATTGAATAAATTTGTTAAATTTTTTCGTCTTTGACGTTCTAGTTCATTGTGATTTTTTGGCGCTACCGCGCCTTCGGTGGCGGGAACTGAAAGTGCCATGTTTTTTGATGAAAAATGGGAAATTTTAATCAACTCTCTCAATTTTCTTAATCGTTCTGATGATCTTAAT
>Ga0105103_10002173_pt1 | contig 10290 bp, 10 predicted proteins | sample PPLLaktember2015_2_FD_79107 | JGI IMG/M metagenome (GOLD analysis project Ga0105103, IMG submission 79107) | Freshwater sediment microbial communities from Prairie Pothole Lake near Jamestown, North Dakota, USA - PPLs Lake P7 Core (6) Depth... | ecosystem: Environmental > Aquatic > Freshwater >...
GAGACGGTGCACTACACCGAGCCGATGTTCGTCGTCGTGATCATGGCCATGGCCGCGACGCGGCCGATCGTCGGATTCGCGCAGTCCGGCCTGAGCCGCCTGGCGTCATTCGGCGGCTCCACTCCTGCGGCCTGGTGGTTCACCATCCTCACCGTCGGTCCGCTCCTCGGCTCGTTCATCACCGAGCCGGCCGCGATGACCATCTGCGCGATGCTGCTCGGCCGCCAGTTCTACGCGCTGCAGCCAACGCGGCGCCTGCGCTACGCCACGCTGGGCCTGCTGTTCGTGAACGTCTCCATCGGCGGCACCCTCACTCACTTTGCCGCCCCACCAGTGCTGATGGTGGCGCGACCGTGGGACTGGTCGCTCGGCTACATGGCCACGCATTTCGGCTGGAAGGCGGCGCTGGCGATCATCGTGTCCAACGTGATCTATTTCCTCGTCTTCCGCAAGGAACTGCGGGCGCTGGAGACCACCGCCGCCGTCACGACCGTCGATGATGGCGACACGCTGCCGAAAACGCCGTGGCCGATTACGGCCGTGCACCTGGCGTTCCTCGCGTTCGTCGTCGTCGAGGCGCACTATCCCCCGCTCTTCATCGGGGCGTTCCTGTTCTTCCTCGGCTTTGCGCAGGCCACGTCCCACTACCAGTCGGCCATCGATCTCAAGCCGCCCCTGCTGGTCGGCTTCTTCCTCGGCGGACTGGTGACGCACGGCGGGCTGCAGGGCTGGTGGATCGGCCCGATGCTGAACGGCCTCTCCGAGCAACCGCTCTTCTGGAGCGCCACCGTGCTGACGGCGTTCAACGACAACGCGCTCATCACCTATCTCGCGACGCTGGTGCCCGACCTGAGCGAGACGCTGAAGTTCGCGGTCGTCGCCGGCGCGGTGACCGGCGGCGGGCTGACGGTCATCGCCAACGCCCCCAATCCGGCGGGGCAGGCGATTCTCGGCAAGTACTTTCCGAACGGCGTGTCGCCGCTGTGGCTCGCCGCGTCGGCGGTGGTGCCGACGCTGATTGCCGCCGCCTGCTTCCACATCTTCTGAGCGGCAGTCGGGTTCGAAGCGGCACGCGACGCCGTGCAAACGCCGGGCGCCCCTGACGGCCGTCAGCGCACCCGGCGAAACGTCATCACCCCCACGCGCTGTCCGCCCGGGTTCTCCTGCCACACCTGCAGGGTGTCACCCTCCACCGAGTAGTGGCGCCAATCCGACGGCTCCGACGCGGTGGGCACCATCTGGTCGGCCGGGGCCCGTCGCTCGAGGCCGATGTAGGTCAGTTCGTCGCCGCTCACCGTCGCCTTGGCGGAGAAGTCCAGCAGCACCGTGCGCGGCGGCGTGACGCCGGCTTCGCCGGGCGCGAGTTCGGCGCGGACGGCGATGTTGTTGAACTCGTCGAACGACAGCCGCCCGCTGGCCTGCCGCGGCTGACCTTGCGCCTCCAGACCGGTGAGCTCCCACTGCCCCTGCAACGCCGACTCCGTCGGAGACATCGCCGGCGGCGCGGACGCCGTCACCCGCGGGCGGGAACCGCCTCCGCCCAGGCAACCGGTGGTGACGAGAACGGCGAGCAGCGCGGCGGTGATGCGAGTCATGGCGACGATTCTCCCTTGGATGGCCCGTTGCAGAACAGGTGCCATCAGGCGCACAGTCGAGGCGGCGAGCCACTCACGGTCGAGCGGCCACTATAATCCTGCGGTGCCCGTCACGCTCGGCTCCACACACCTGCTTGAATCCGGCCACCTGCGCGGCCGACGCATCGGCATCGTCTCGAACCCGGCCTCGGTGGACGGATCGCTCACGCATATCGTGGACGCGCTGATGGCCGAACCCGGCGTCACCGTGGCCGCCATCTTCGGCCCGCAGCACGGCTTCCGATCGGACGTGCAGGACAACATGATCGAGACGCCGCACGGCGAGGATGCCGTCCGTCGCGTCCCGGTATATTCGCTCTACAGCGACACGCGCGAGCCCACCGCCGCGATGCTCGCCGGGCTCGATGCGATGGTCATCGACCTCCAGGACATCGGCGCGCGCATCTACACCTACATCTACACGATGGCCAACTGCCTGCGCGCCTGCGCGCGTCACGGCGTCGATGTCATCGTCTGCGATCGGCCGAACCCGATCGGCGGCGTGGACGTCGAAGGCCCGATGCTGGAGGCCGGCTACGAGTCGTTCGTCGGGCAGTTCCCCATCCCGATGCGGCACGGCATGACCATCGGCGAGCTGGCGCGCTTGTTCAACGACCACTTCGCCATCGGCGCGCGGCTCGAGGTGGTGCCGATGACCGGGTGGTCGCGACACATGTACGCGGACGAGGCCGGCGCCCCGTGGGTGATGCCGTCGCCCAACATCCCGACGCTCGACACCGCCATCGTCTATCCGGGCACGGTCCTCTTCGAAGGGACCACGGCGTCCGAGGCGCGTGGCACGACGCGTCCGTTCGAGCTGGTGGGGGCGCCGTGGGTGCAGGCGGAACGGATGGCCGCCGCGCTCAACCGGCGCGGCCTGCCCGGAGTACACTTCCGACCCGCCGTGTTCGAGCCAACGTTCCAGAAGCACGCCCGCGTGGCGTGCGGCGGCTGCCAGATTCACGTGCTGGATCGCCGGGTGTTCCAGCCGGTGCTGGTCGGCGTGGCGCTGATCGAGGCGATCCGCACCGAGGATCCGTCACGGTTCACCTGGCGTCAGCCGCCCTACGAGTACGAGCACGACAAGATGCCCATCGACATCCTGTCCGGCTCGTCCGCGCTGCGTGAGGCCATCGACGGCGGCGCCGCCGCGGAGTCGATCGCGCGCGAGTGGCCGTCGAGCCATGCGCCGTTCCTGAAGGCGCGCGAGCGCCATCTGCTCTACGGCTGATTCATGGCGGCACGCGAAGAAGGCCTGGTCGTTCAACGCGCGATCCGCATCCGGGCGACACCGGAGCGGGTGCTGATCGCGTTCTTCAATCCGGACGATCTCGCCACGTGGTGGGAGGTCTCGCGCTCGGTGACGCTGGCGCGGCCGCTCGGCCCGTTCGCGGTGGAGTGGCCTCCCACCGACTTCACCGACGAAGTGCTCGGCAAACTGGGCGGCACGCTGCACGGCACGGTGATGGACGTCAGCCCCGGCGTCTCGTTCTTCGTCGCCGACCTCTACTACCAGCCGCCCAACGGCCACACCATCGGGCCGATGGCCCTCAACGTCCAGGCCCGACCGCTGGACTCGGGCCGCTCCACCGAGCTCGCCGTCCGGCTCAGCGCCGACGACGAAGGCCCGCTGTCGCAGCGCTACTTCGCGATTATGGGCAACGGCTGGGATCGAGCGCTCGAGGCGCTGCAGGTCCACCTGGAATGGTCCGGGGTGCGTCCGCCCCACGCGCGCTGAGATCGGGCCTAGACGCGACGCATGCGGATGAAGTTCGCGACCCCACGGTCGAGATCCGGCGTGGCGTTGACCAGTACCACCGTGGCGCCCGCGGCGAGCTGCCCGGCCTGCTGCAGTTGCTCGATCACCCGCGCGGCGACGGTCTCGACGTCGCCGTCGATGTTGATCACCATCGGGCAGCATCCCCACCACTGCCCCAGCCGCCGCGCCACGTCTTCGCGATCCGTGGCGGCGTAGATGGGGGCCAACGGGCGCCGCATCGAGAGCAGCCGCGCCGTCCGCCCTTCACGGGTCACCGCGACGATGGCCTCGGCGTTCGACGTGCGAGCGAGCGTGACCGCCGCGTCGCACAGCGCAGCCACGTGATCGACAGGTGGCGCCGGCGGTCCCGGCTCGGGCTCGCCGGCCTCGGCCTCCACGATGATGGCGTCCAGCATCTGCACCGCCCGCACGGGGTGCAGGCCCGCGGCGGTCTCGCCCGACAACATGATGGCGTCGGTGCTCTGCGCCACGGCGGTCGCGGCATCGCTCACCTCCGCGCGTGTCGGGCGCGACTCCGTGCGCATCGACTCGAGCACCTGCGTCGCCAGCACCGTGGGGACGCCGCGCTCACGCGCGCGACGCAGCACCTCGCGCTGCACGCGCGGCACCCGCTGCAGCGGAATCTCCAGGCCGAGGTCGCCACGCGCCACCATCACGCCGTCGGCGACGGCCAGGATCTCGTCCAGCCTTTCGATCGCTTCTGGCCGTTCGAGCTTGGCGATGATCGGCACGTCGGGCCGGCCCTCGCGCGCGGTGATCGCCCGCGCGGAGACGATGTCCGCAGCCGACTGCACGAAGCTGAGCGCCACTACATCCACGCCGAGCGCGAGCCCGAACGCCAGGTCGCGCGCGTCCTTCTCCGTGACGCCCGAGGCCGGCAGCGGCACTCCCGGCGCATTGATGCCCTTGTGCTGGCCCAGCACGCTGCCGAACATCACGGTGGTGGTGATCACCCGGTCCGTCGCCGATTCCACCCTGAGCTCCACGTGGCCATCGTCCAGCAGCAGGCGATCGCCCGCGGCGACGGCGCTGGCCAGCGGCTGGTAGGTGGTGAAGACGTGACCGGGCCGTCCCACCGCGTCGCCAATCTCGATGATCAGCGTCCGGCCGGGCTCGAGCACGATCGGCAGGCCGTTCTCGAGCTGGCCGGTGCGGATCTTGGGGCCGGACAGGTCCTGGAGCACGGGAATGTGACGGCCGGCCCTGGCCGCGGCGTCGCGCACCATCTTGAAGCGGGCGGCATGCTCCGCATGCGTCCCATGGGAGAAGTTGAACCGGAACATGTCCGCCCCGGCGGCGATAAGCGAGTCGATCGTGGCCGGGTCGTTCGAGGCCGGTCCCAGAGTGGCGATGATCTTCGTGTGACGCACGTGCCTAGTCTACAATCGAGGTCTCGATGACAACGCTGGTCCATCCCGCTGTCGTCGACTACCTGGCTGGGTTGTCCCGCCTGCCCCATCCTCAGCTGGACGTCGTCGCACGCGAAGGCCGTTCCGAAGGCTTGCCCATCGTGTTTCCGGACACGGGCGCCCTGCTGCACGCCCTCACGCGCCTGACCGGCGCACGGCGCGTGCTGGAGATTGGCACCGCCATCGGTTACTCGGCGCTGTGGATGGCCACCGCGCTGCCGCCGGAGGGGCTGCTGATCTCGCTGGAGCGGGACGCCTCGCGGGCAGCCCGCGCCCGCGCCCATGCCCGGGCCGCGGGACTGGACGCGCGGGTCAACGTGATGATCGGCGACGCCACCCGCTTCCTCCACAAGATCGCGGGCCCGTTCGACCTGATCTTCCAGGACGGCGACAAGCCGGGGTATGTGACGATGATCGATGCGCTGCATGGACTGCTGCGCCCGGGCGGCGTGCTGGTCACCGACAACGTCCTCTGGAGCGGCGCGGTCGTGCCGGGGATGACGCCGCTGGAGGAGCGCTCCGCGGCCGACACCGAGGCGATTGCCGCCTACAACGAGCGGCTGAAGCACGACCCGCGGTTCTTCACCACCTGGCTGCCGATTGGCGACGGCGTTTCGATTTCGACGAAGGTACAACCCACATGAGCGATCGGCTGACCGAGTTCCGGGAGTTCCGCGAGAAGATGAACGCCCGCATCCACGAGAGCGGGAACCTGGAGATCAAGCGCTTCTTCGCGCTCGACTCGCGCGCCTACGAGGACGGCGCGCTGCCGGTGAAGACCAAGGAGCTGCTCGGGCTCGTGGCCTCGCTGGTGCTGCGCTGCGACGACTGCGTCACCTATCACATCGTGCGATGCCGCGAAGAGGGCGTCACGCGCGACGAGTTCTTCGAGACGTTCAACGTGGCGCTGGTCGTCGGCGGGTCGATTACGATCCCCCACCTGCGACGCGCGGTGAACACGCTCGACGAAGTGGAGCAGCTCTGATGAACGTGAACGGCTGGCTGGAGATGGCGCGCGCCGATGCCGACAAGCGTGGCCTGGCGCCGGTGGTGCCGCTGCTCGAGGGGTTGGCGGCGTCGCTGCAGGCGTTGCGGGATGCGGCCGGCGGACTGGACAGCGACGAACCAGAGCCAGCGCCCGCGAACCGCCCCCGCGAGGGCGGCGAGCCGGCGGCGCCGGGCAGTGCGAGCACAGGCCATGTGCGCGGGAGCGCCATCGAGGAGGCGAACGTCCCGCAAGCAGGTCGAGCGGGCAGCATCGCCGAACTGGCCGCGCAGCTGGCGCGCGGCACTCTGACATCCGAGCGGCTCGTGGAGGACTGCCTCGCGCAGATCACCGCGCGGCAGCCCGAGTTGAACGCGTTCATCACCATCACCGCGGACGAGGCCCTGGCCGCGGCACGGACCGCCGATCGCGAGTTCGCGGCGGGCCGCCACATCGGGCCCCTCCACGGCATTCCGCTGTCGCTGAAAGATCTGATCGACCAGGCGGGAGTGCCCACAACCGCTGCCTCGCTGGTGAGGAAATCGCATCGCGCGGCGGCCGATGCGCCGGTCACGGCCCGTCTTCGCGAGGCTGGCGCCGTGTTCGTGGGAAAGACCAACCTGCACGAGTTCGCGTTCGGCACCACCAGTGACGACTCCGCCTTCGGCGCCGCGAAGAACCCCGTCGATCCGACGCGATCGCCCGGTGGCTCGAGCGGCGGGTCGGCGATCTCCGTGGCCACCGGCATGGCCATCGCCACCGTCGGCACCGACACCGGCGGATCCATCCGCATCCCCTCGGCCGCCTGTGGCATCGTCGGCCTGAAACCCGGGTGGGGCGAAATTCCCGCGGCCGGCGTGGTGCCCCTCAGCCGCCTGCTGGATCACGTGGGGCCGATGACGCGCTCCGTGGCTGACGCGTGGCTGATGTACGACGTGATGCGCGGTGCCGGCAACGGCGCCATGCCATCAGCGATGGCGGTGCACGGCCTGCGCGTGGGCGTGCCGCGCGGCTACCTGTTCGATCGGCTGGACGAAGAGGTAGAGCAGGTCGTCCTCCGCGTCATCGACGGCCTGCGCTCGGCAGGCGCGCAGGTGTCGGACGCACCCATCGCGCACGTCGCCGAGACGCCGCACGTGTACCTGCCGCTGGTCCTGTCGGATGGGGCCGAGTATCACGCTCGCACCCTGGAGACCCAGCCGGGCGATTACACGCCCAACGTGCGCTTCCGTCTGGAAATGGGCCGCTACGTGCTGGCCGAGGACTACGTGCGCGCGCTTCGGCTGCGGGCACGGCTCACGCGGTCCGTCGACGCAGCGCTAGCAGATGTGGACGTGCTCGCGCTGCCCGCGCTGGCGATTCCCGCGCCGCCGATCGGCGCCGCCACGGTCAACGTGAAGGGCGGCAGCGACGCGGTGCGGTCCTTGATGCTGCGCTGCACGCAGTTGTTCAACGTCACGGGTCACCCCGCGATCTCCATCCCCTGCGGCACCACGCGTGCGGGCCTGCCAGTGGGCCTGCAACTGGTGGGTCGCAAGGGCGGCACGATCCGGTTGTTGCAGCAGGCGCTGGGCGTGGAAGCACGGCTCGCGATGCACGCATGATCGGTTCGTTCTTCCATCGCTGGGAACAGCGCCTCGCCGACGTCAGTCGCGACGAGCGCGTCGTCCGTCCGTTCGACTGGGGTGTCGACTGGATGCCGGAGACGCACGCGCCGGTGAACGGCACGGACCCGCGCGCGGCAGTCCGTGCCTGGGTGGACGAGGTGATGGGCGATACGGACGCGTTCTTCACGCCCACGCCGACCACCGACTACACCCTGGTCCCCGCCAGCGACGCGCTCCGCGAGGGCGGCGAGGCAGGCACGCTGATCTTCCCGAGCGGGTACAGCACGCCTCACGCCGAGAACAACACGGTCTACGCGCGGTACTTCCCGGCCAATCCCATCCGCAAGCCGCGCGCCGGCAAGACGCCCACGCGCCGCGCCGTCGTCGTGCTGGCGCAGTGGAACTCCGATGCCGAAGGCCACATCGGCCTGTGCAAGCTGCTGTCGAAGCTCGGCATCGCGTCGCTGCGGATCAGCCTGCCGTATCACGATCACCGCATGCCGCCCGAGCTGACGCGAGCGGACTACATCGTGTCGGCCAACATGGTGCGCACGCTGCAGGTGTGCCGCCAGGCGGTGATGGACGTGCGCCGCGCGCTGTGGTGGCTGCATGGCCAGGGCTACGAGCGGCTCGGCCTGCTCGGCACCAGCCTTGGATCGTGTTTGGCGATGCTGACCGGTGCGCACGAGCCGCTGGTGCGGGCGCAGGCGCTCAACCACGTCTCACCGCACTTCGGCGACGTGGTGTGGCGCGGGCTCTCCACCGAGCACGTGCGCCAGGGCATGGAGGGGCACGTGGATCTCGAGGCCCTGCGCGACCTGTGGCGTCCGATCAGCCCGTGGAGCTATCTGCACCGTGTGCAGGAAAAGCACACGCTGCTGGTTTACGCCAAGTACGACCTGACATTCCCGGTCGATCTGTCGCTGTTGCTGCTGGACGAATGGAAGAAGCGGCACCCGAGAACGAGGACGGCAATGCTGCCCTGCGGGCATTACTCGACCGGTGTGGCACCGTTCAAGTTCATCGACGGCTATTACCTGGGGAATTTCCTGGCCAGGAACCTGTAGGGCTTGGGGCTTGGGGCCTGGGTCTTGGGACTTAGGTCTTGAGTCTCGGGGCGTGGGCCTGGGTCCTACGTTCTACCGGATGCCGGATGCGGTCACAAATACTTCAGCAGCTGCACGAGCGCGTCGTAGATTGAGCCCGCAAGTGACTGTACAAGCGGACTGACCTCGCCGGAATCAACTGATTCCGCGACGGTTACCGGGTCGGTGAGCAGCAGCCAGACCGTGGCTCCGGCGATGACAAGGGCGAGGAGCCCCACCACGCCGACCAGGCTGAAGCTGAAACTGCCGAGGCCGGACTTCCGTTGGATAGGGACATCCATCGAAGGCTCTGCCGCGGGATCATACACCCCACGCCTCATCTAGTGACGACGGAGAGCCTCGGAAGGTTCTATGTGGTGAGGACGATCTTCCCGAAACCCTCGCGGGCCTCGAGGCGGCGATGCGCGTCGGCGGCCTCCGCCAGCGGATAGACGCGGTCCACGACGGGCATCAGCTCGCCCGTGAACAGGAACTCCGCGGCGCGCAGCAGTTCGCCTTTGCGGCCCATGTAAGACCCCAGCAGCGAGAGCTGGCGGCTGAACAGGAAGCGCAGGTCGATGCCGGCATCGTGTCCCGTGGTGGCGCCGCAGGTGACGAGCCGGCCGCCGCGCGACAGGCTGCGGACGCTGTGATCCCACGTCGCGGTGCCCACGTGTTCGACGACGACGTCGACGCCGCGCCTGTCCGTGAGCCGGCGGACCGCGGCGGCGATGTCCTCGGTGCTGTGGTTCACCGTTTCGAAGGCGCCGAGTGCCCGGGCCCGCGCCAGCTTCTCGTCCGTCCCGGCCGTGGCGATCACCCGCGCGCCGTGCAGCCGCGCGATCTGGATGGCGGCCTGTCCCACGCCGCTGCCCGCGCCCAGCACCAGGACCACTTCGCCCGCCTGCAGCCGCGCGCGCGTGAGCAGCATGTGCCACGCGGTGAGGAACGTCAGCGGAAACGCGGAGGCCTCGACGAAACCGATGGCGTCGGGTATCGGGATGAGGTTCTGCACGGGCACGCGCACGTACTCGGCGTAGCCGCCGTCGCTCTGATAACCCAGCACGTCGTAGCGCGGGCACTCGTTGTCGCGGCCCTCGAGGCACAGTGCGCAACGCCCGCACGACAGGCCCGGTTGCAGCATCACGCGTTGCCCGGCGGTGACCGAGCCGTCCGGTGCCTCGACCACCTCGCCTGCGACGTCGGCGCCGGAGATGTGGGGGAAGGGAATCCGCACGCGCTCGATGCCGCGCCGCTGCCAGATGTCGAGGTGGTTGAGCGACGTGGCACGCACGCGCACCACAGCGTCGCCCGGACGCGCCTCGGGCATGGGTGCGTCCTCGTACTGCAACACCTCCACCCCGCCATGCGAGTGAAACCGAACTGCCTTCATATGGGCCCGAACGTGCCTGGCACGATCACCTCAAAAACGATGCAGTTGTTGCGTACATCGTCAGATAGGGGGAATGACCGGGACGGGGGCGCCGAGACCGAGGTCGCCGATCGCGTCGCCGATCGTCGCCGGGTCGCCGACGACCACGGCGGTCATGCGTTCGGGATCCAGGTAGCGTTTGGCTGCGCCGTTCACCTCGTCCAGGGTGACTGCCAGCAGCTTCGGCACGAAGTCCTCGAAGTAGGAGTCCGGCAGTTCGTGGAGCGCGAGCTGTGCCATCGATCGCGCCACCTGTTGCACGGTTTCGAAGCCGCGCGGGTAGCCCAGCGCGACCGACGACTGCGCCAGAGCCAGCTCGTCCGCAGTGACCGGCCGCTCGCCGCGAATCTCCGTCAGC
>Ga0105103_10002176_pt1 | contig 10286 bp, 9 predicted proteins | sample PPLLaktember2015_2_FD_79107 | JGI IMG/M metagenome (GOLD analysis project Ga0105103, IMG submission 79107) | Freshwater sediment microbial communities from Prairie Pothole Lake near Jamestown, North Dakota, USA - PPLs Lake P7 Core (6) Depth... | ecosystem: Environmental > Aquatic > Freshwater >...
CAACGCGGCCCCCAAGTGGTCATGCGTCGAACCGTATTCGCGCCACTCGGCTTCGTAGAGAGAGATCTCCGACGTCGTTGCGTTCGCTTCCATCGCGAGGAACCGTTTCGGATCGGACGCGAGCCGCATCAGAAGCGCGATGTCCTGGAGCATCGAGGCGATGTGCGCATGTCCGGGGTCCACGACGCTTCCGGAGGACTGTCCGATGTGCCGGGCAATGATCGAGCGACCGAGCGCATTCTTCCAAATGCTTTCATAACGACACTTCGCTTTCGGCGGGGCGTTCTTCATCACGCGCTCGAACATCTCGATCCCCAGGATCAGCGACCCGACATACTTCGTACCGATCAAGGTGAGCGCCTCGCCCACCGAGACGACATTCGCACGGGTCCAGAAGTGAACCGAATTCGCGACTTGAAGGATACGCGCCACAAAGGAAGGATTCTGTTCGATCTCACGTCCCAACAGATTCAGCGAGATATTCTCATTCGAGAGCATCTCCTGGATCCGGGTGAATGCTTTTGATGGAACCGGGAGGTTCGGAAACTTCTGAAGTTCCCTGCGGACCTCGCGCACACGTTGATCGCGCTGCAACCGGATCGTCTGATCGATCGATTCCCTCAGTTCGCCGTCGTTCCATGGCGTTGCCAGGTACTGGTCCAGCAAACCCCGGCCGATCGCCTCGAGCATCGGCTCTTTCGCCTCGGTCGGCGCCGCGAGGATGCGTACGCTCCGTTCGCATGGTTGACGTAGTTCCTCAAAGAACGCAAGACCGTCCAATCCCGGGCGGCTTCCATCGGCAATGATGATATCCACCGGCTGGCGGTTCAGGATCTCGAGCGCCTGCGGGGCATCTGCCGCCGCCAGGAGCTGACAACCGGGATGCTGGAGAAATCGTCTCCAGACCGACTGTTGCTCGTCGTCGGGGGCGACCAGCAGGATCGCCAGCGGCATCACCTCGCCGGTGGTTTCCAGTGCTCCGTGTTGGACATCGATCATGGGCTCCTCCCTGATCCCTGTGACGACCGGGAGGGCGGGCGTCGACTCACATCACGCCCGTCCCCGGTCATCCATGCTCAGCGATTACCGTTTCAAGTTCACGACCTCATTCAGGAACTCGTCACTCGTCGTGATCACGCGTGCGTTCGACTGGAAGCCGCGCTGCGCCGTGATCATACGTGTGAATTCTTCGGACAGGTCGACGTTCGATTGTTCGAGAGCGTTCGATTGAATCGTGGAACGCGACGTTTCACCCGCGCTGACGATAACAGGCGTTCCCGCGTTCCCCGTGATGTCGAACATATTGTCACCGACACGCTGCAGACCGCTCGGATTGTTGAACTCGGCAAGCATGACCTGGCCGAGGGCGAGCACCGTGCTATTCGTGAAGTTGCCGACGATCCTTCCGCTCTGCTCGATCGTGATGCCGCTCAGCTCACCCGCCGCATAGCCATCCTGCGACCGGGGCGACACAAGCGATGTCCCGTTCGACTGCGTGATGCCGGCGAAGACGCCTGCTGTGCCAGCGTTCAGGGCGACGCTCAATGCGTCCGCGCCATTGTTCGGATTCAATCCGACACCTGAGGAACCATCATCATAGGTGAAGGAAGCGAGCGTGCCATCGGCATTGAACGTGATACGGCCAGAGCGCCCACCCGTGATCGCGGCCGGTGCGCCCACGTCTGCGGACCATGTCCAGACGTTCGCGGCATCGGTCTTCGTATAGCGGACTGAAAGCGTATGCCGGTTCCCCAGCGAATCGAACACCGTGACGAACGATTCTGCGGAATCCGGGAGCGTCGCTTCGGCGGCAAGCGAATCAGCGCCGGCGATCTGCGTCAGTGCAGGGCCCGCGACGTTGAACGACATGACCGGAGCGCCGTTCGCTGGCGTGAGGCGAAAATCGGTCGGCGTGATGCTGGAAACACGACCGATCGAGTCGAACTGAATGCTCCCCGCACCACCGGCAATCGTGCCATTCGTGGCAGCGACCGTGTAGTTCCACGTGTCCGCGGCGGTCTTGGTGAGCGTTACGGTGACGGCGTGCGTTCCACCGAAATCGTCCGCAATGTTGGTCGTTTGAACGACTGAACCGCCGACGGCTGTGGCGGAGCTGATGTTGCCGGAGAGGGCGACCTCGCCGACGGAGGCAGATGCGTTCAGGTTGCCCGAGAAGGTCACTTCGCTCGTGGCGCGTGCCGGGGATTTCTGGTCGAGCGCGATACGGAGATCTTCGAGGCGCGTCCCGGTCGGGAGCGTCCCATCGGGAGCCGCGATCTTGCCCTGCAGAACGGCCCCGGTACCCGGATGGACGAGACGGCCGGCAGCGTCAACATCGAATGAACCGACGCGGGTGAAATAGGTCTTGTTTCCCTTGTTCACAACGAAGAACGCATTCCCTTTGATGGCGAGATCGGTTTCCTTTCCTGTGCTCTCCAAGTTGCCTTGCGAGAAGATCGTGTCGATCGTCGCGATGGCCGTTCCCAGACCGACCTGCATCGGGTTGGTGCCGCCGCTGTTGGACGAAGGACGGCTCGCGCTGCGAAGCGTCTGCGCGAAGGTTTCGCTGAATGTTGTCCGGCTTCCCTTGAAGCCGATGGTGTTGATGTTCGAGATGTTGTTACCGATCACGTCCATCATGACCTGATGGTTCCGAAGACCGGAAACGCCGGAGAACAACGAACGTAAGAACGCCATGGTACTACCCTCCTTATGTGTATGTGATTCAAATCTCGCCGGACGTCAGTCGGTCGGTCCGACGGGAGGGGCCTCCACCGTCAGCACTCGCTGAAACGGAAGGGCCAGCCCCAAGAAAATGCCAATTGCGGATTGTGGATTATTGATTGTTGATTTGCCTCTCTCCTCCCTCATTCTGCAATGATTGCGCTGTCGATGTTTGTGAACACATTCTCTTTCAGCCGGTCGCCGTCCATTGCGGTGACGATGGTGCGGTTGCGGACGCTGACGACGAATGCCAGATCGCGGAGCAGGACGAGCGAATCCTGTGCTCCTTTCTCCTGTGCGCGGTCGACCGCGGTCTGCAGTTTCTGCATGTCCGCTTCGTTCAGCGTGATGTTCCGCGACTCCAGCCGCTGCTGGGCATGCTTCGAGATCTTGAGTTCCTGAACCTCCTTCTCAAAGACCTCCTTGAACGAGCGCTCTGGTACCTGCTCGACCGGTGTCCGTTCCCTGAGACGGTCGACGCCGCCGACCGGCAGGAACGGAACGTTCACTCCATTGACGTATTCGGCCATGGCTGCTTATCCCTGCATGATTTCCAAAACATGACTCAACGGAACTTCCACGCCGTCGATGATGAACACGGTGCCGTCGGACTTGAACCGGACGCCGGAGACGATCCCATGCACATATCCCAATGCCGCGACGCTTCCTCCCTTGTCGTCTTCCGCATTGATCTCGAATCGATATTCCCCTGCCGGCAAAGCGTTGCCATTCTCATCCGTCCCATCCCATTGCACGGAGTGATCTCCCGCCGTGTTTCCCGCATTCTTGATCGTCTTCACAAGGGAACCGAAACTGTCGTATACCTTGATCTCCGTCGACGCGACGTGCTGGCCCAGCGTGAAGCCCAGCTTCACTTCCGATGTGCCGTCGTGCTTGAATGAATCGGTCACCGCTCGAACGCCTTTTCCGATGAATGTCGCTGCCAGCGCGTTGCTGATCGACGCCGTCAGCGCACTATTCGCATCCAGGCTCTGGCCCAACTGAGTGTTGATGTTGGACAACTGCTCGACGCTGCTGAACTGGGCCAACTGCGCGGCGAACTCCGTCCCTTTCAACGGACTCATCGGGTCCTGATACCGGAGCTGCATCACCAGAAGCTTGAGGAAATCATCCTTCCCCAGCGTGCTGGATGGGACCTCGTTCCGGGTTGTTTCGACAAGGAATCCTGTATTTACACCATTGACCATGTCTTCACCTCTGTGCTCTCTGTGTCTTTGTGGTCGCGTCGCTCTAGATGGTCATCTCGATCGTATTGTAGCCCATCGCGCGCAGCGATTCTTCGGCCTCCTGGAACGGCTCATCGCTGACCGTGCGCTTTCCCCCCTCTTGCCGTTGACGCGCTCCGCTTTGGCCGGCTGCATTCTGCAGAGACGTTTGCATCTCTGCGACGATCTCGATGCGCGGGATCTCGATGTTCTTCGTCATCAATTGCTCGCGCAATTGCGGAAGATTGCCCTCAAGGATGCTCTTCACCTGAGGGGTCTGCACGTCGATCTTCGCCTGCATCACGCCTTCATCCATCGACACGCGGACCACCACTTCACCGAGCGTTTCGGGATGCAGCTTGATGCGGATCTCCGGCGATCGCTCGTTCAGGTTCACCTTCACCGCATTCACAATCTGATCGATGACGGAGTTCTTCAATGCTTCAGGCATCCGCGATTCCGCCAAGCCGGTGGACTCGGGGACATGAAACACCTGACCGACGTGCTGCCGTTTCATCCCGGCGAGCGAAGCGGCATCGACATGAGGCGCAGCCTTTGGATGCTGCTGCGTGTTCGGGCGATCCGCGTCGTGTGATTCGCCCTCCTGCTTCATCATGCCGGCCTGTGGGGATGCATTGATCTGACTCGCACGGACTTCCGGTCTTGGGATGTCGGGTATTTCGCGCTGCTCTTTCGGTGCGCGCACCGGCGCATTGAGGCTGAGACGTGATTCCAACTCCTGCGCTTCTTCCGGCGGGACCGGCTGAAATCCCTCCAGCGCGATCTGCTCTTCTGGCTCCGGCATCACGGGGAGCGCTTGCTCTTGATCGCGGTCAGGGCGCGGGAGCTCGATCGTCGGCTCCGCTCCTTCCTCTTTCGCCAGGATCGGCTCAGCAAGTTCTGCGCGAGCGAAGAGAGACAGCTTCGCCTGCTCGGGCTCGGTCTTCGTCTGCAACCGCAATGCGGGATTCGCCTCAGCCTTCACTTCCTTTTGCAGCGGCTCTTCCGCTTTCGCGGCCGTGCCGACGAAGCTGTTCCGAATGCCAGCACCGACGCGTCCTTGAAGGATCGCACCCAAAGCAGCGGAGGGATTGTCGATCGGAAGCGGTTGTTCCTCCGTCCCGGCTGCGGGCATAAAGGGAAGAGACGGTGTGAATGCTTCTGGCATCGCTCCTAGGTTCGCGTCCAATTTCGTGTCCGGCTGCACCATTTGCGGCACGAGCAACCCGGCAGCCACGATCTGCACCAACAGCGGGAGGAAGGGCTCCGCGACGTCTGCGGATCCGGGTGCACCGTCTGCCGCACGAGCATCCAGATTCGCATCCCGGGGAACGACATCCAACAGCGGCAGAATATTCATCGTCGCATCCTCGACTAGTTCATGATTTCCGCGGCGCGCCGAGCATCCATGGCGCTCAGGATCTTGCCCGCGTGCTTCTTCTTGACGATCATCAGGACGGATTGCATCTCTCCCTGGTCGAGATTCTGGAGAATGCGCGCTGCGTCCTCGGCGCTCATCGATTCGATCATCTTGGCGAATTCCTTCCGCTTCTTCGTCCGGAGGCTATCGGCCGCGCGGTCTTCCCGGACCAATCGCTCCTCCAACTCGCGCGACCGCGCCATTTCGAAGGCGACCAATTCGCGCAACTGCGCCAGCGAATCGAGCAGAACCTCGCCGGTGGTCGCGTTTGTCACGGCGAGGACCGACGCACTATCCCCGGCTGTCAGCGTTGAATCCGTGTCGACGGGATTCGCTGAATCGGGCACGGCCGCATGGAGAGAATCCACCGCGCCGAGCGGCGAGTCTCCTCCGCCGAAGAGGCCGGGGCTGAGATACATCAGACCGACGTTCAGCGCCACCGCGAGCACGAGGGTACCGAACAACACAGCGACAAAGGGTAGGATCTGTTTCATCGCTTAGACCTCGAGCTTCACGCGCTGGGCGAGCACATCGATCAACCGTTGTTCTTTTCGTTCCGCCTCACGCAGAACCTGCGTTTGATACTTTTCTTCGAGATCCTCGACCATGTGCTTCGAACGAGAGCGTTCAACGAGCTCCTCCCGTTTTTCATCCTCTTTCGCCTGGATCTCCTCGATCTTGTTCTCCTGCTCACCGATCTCCTTCGACAGGCGCGTCAGAAATGCCCGGCTCGACTGTAGGTCTGTCGCCCGCATGCGAGATTTCCGGACCGCCTCCGCGATCTCTCCCTCACGACGCTCCTGCAGCTGCGACAGGGTCTGCCGTTCCTCGTCTTTTCTGTTCTGGATCTCGACCAGCTCTTGCTGGCTCTTCCGCTCCTGGATCGACTTGACGCGCAAGAGCGTGCCAAATCGTGAATCGCCGACCTTCATGAGTCCTCCGCTCATTCCACACTCGACAGTTGCAGCAGCCGTTCAAGGCTTTCCGGATATCCCGCGCGTTCATCCGGACGTTGCCGGAGAAAACTGCGGATCGCTTCGATGTTCTTGACCGAGCGATCGATACGCGGGTTGCTCCCGCGCACGTACGCGCCGATGTTGATCAGGTCTTCCGCTTCGCGATAGGTCGCAAGCATGTCAAGCACGCGTTGCGCCGCATGCCGATGTTCATCCGTTGTGATCGCGGACATCACGCGGCTCACGCTTTCCAGCACATCGACCGCCGGATAGTGTCCGGAAGATGCCAGCCGACGGGCAAGGACGATGTGGCCATCCAGGATGGACCGCACCGCATCCGCGACCGGTTCCGTCATGTCATCGCCTTCGACAAGCACCGTGTACATCGCCGTGATACTTCCGACCCGCCCCATGCCGGTACGCTCAAGAAGTTTCGGCAGCATCGCGAAAACCGACGGCGTATATCCCTTGGTCGTCGGCGGTTCACCGATCGCAAGCCCCACTTCGCGCTGAGCCATCGCCAACCGTGTCACGGAGTCCATCATCAACATCACATCTTTCCCCTGGTCGCGGAAGTACTCGGCGATGCTCGTCGCCATGAACCCCGCTTTGATCCGGATGAGCGCCGCCTGATCGCTGGTCGCCACGACCACCACGGACCGCCGCAACCCCTCTTCGCCCAATTCCCGGTCCAGGAACTCACCCACCTCACGTCCCCGTTCGCCGACGAGCGCGATGACGTTCACATCCGCGCTCGAGTCGCGCGCGATCATCCCGAGCGTCACGCTCTTGCCAACCCCGGAGCCCGCGAAGATACCGATGCGCTGTCCTTTGCCGCAGGTGAGCAGGGAATCGATCGATCGAATGCCGGTCACGATCGGCTCCGAGATGCGCTTCCGTTCCATCGGGTTCGGCGGCGCATTATAGATCGACCGCACTTCTTCCGGCTTGATCGGCCCCTTGCCGTCCATTGGACGTCCAAGCCCGTCGATCACGCGGCCAAGAAGGCCGGCACCGACATTCACCGAAAGGGATCGTCCGGTCGCCACGATCTCGCTTCCCGGGCTGACCGCATTCGCGTCGCCAAGAACCATGGAGAGAACGCGGTTGTTGCGGAAGCCCACGACCTCGGAATAGCAGACGTCATCGCCGTTCCGCGCCTTGACGACGCACACTTCACCCAGCGAACAGTTCGGACCGATGGACTCGATCACGAGCCCGATCACCTGGGTGACCCGTCCGTTCACCTTGACCAGGTCGGTGTTCCGCATCTGCGAAACGATCGCGTCGAGATGATCGAGCACCCCATGCCGGCGCAGTCCCGTCACACTTCGATCCTCCTGCCGTGTCGCGAGCGTCTCCATTTCACGATACCACGTTCTGATCCAGGAACAACGATTCGATCTTTTTCATTTGCGTGGACAACCGGGCGTCGACATTCCCCGAATCACTTTCAACGATGCACCCTCCGGGTTCAATGGAGGGATCGGCCTCTATGACGAGGTCCCGCAGCGTATCAGAGCCGGTCATGACCGCACTCCGATGAGTTCGAATCATCGCTTCATCATCCGGGTGGACGCGCACTTTCACGTGCTCGACGCCGACGATGCGATGCAAGGCTTCGCGGATCTGCTGGATGATGATCGCGTTGTCGAGACGCACCTCCCGCTTCACGATCTGTTCGGCAATGGACAAGGCGAGCTTGACGACTGCCTCTTCCGCCTTGGCTTGCAGCTGCTGCAGTTGATGCGAGAGGCTTTCCGTGAGATGATCGAGCCGGGCAACTGCGTCGTTCTTGCGGCCATCACGTTCCTGCGCCAGCGCGCGCTCGACGGCGTCGCGCACCTGGTCGAGGCCGCGCCGTTCACCCTCGTTCAGACCCCGCTGGAACTGCTCATTCGCCACTCGCGCCAGCGTTTCTTCGTCGATCCGGGAGAATGCTTCAGGCGTTTCCTCCGTCGCGACACGAGGGACATCCCGTTCCCCAAACGCCGCGCGCGCGGCCGCCAGGGGTCTTACTTCCTCGAGGACGACATCACGCAGGTCGGGAAACGGACTCCGATGTTGCTCGCGCCGGCCGACGGTCACATTCGTCAGACGTTTCGATATCGAGACCACTTTAGACAAACACTTCCTCCTTCCCTCCACGGCCCGCGACCACGATCTCGCCCGAATCCTCGAGTTGCTTGACGACCTCGACGATCCGCGTTTGGGCGGTTTCAACTTCCTTGAGCCGCACAGGGCCCATGAACTGGAGTTCTTCCTGCAGCAATTCGCGGGCGCGTTCGGACATGTTGCCGAAGATCTTATCCCGCAGCTTGTCGTCGGCGACCTTGAGGGCCATCGCGAGGTCCTTCTTGTCCACTTCGCGGAGGATCCGCTGGATCCCCTTGTCGTCGACGAAGATGAGGTCCTCGAACAGGAACATCAACCGCTTGATCTCCTGCGCCAGATTCGGATCCTTTGTTTCGATGCTTTCAAGGATCATCTTCGCTTCCGCGGTCGTGCACTTATTGAGCACGCCGGCCATCGACTTCGTGCCGCCCAGGGAGCTCATGCTCTGGCTGATCTCCGTTTCGGCCACTTCTTCCAGCACGTGCTCCATCTCCGTGATGAGCGACGGTGAAACCTTGCCGAGGGTCGCCATGCGATACGCGACGTCACTGCGCAGTTCGCCGGGGAACTCGGAAAGAACCATTGCCGTCTGCTCGGACGCCAGGTTTGAAACGATCAGGGCGATCGTCTGCGGATGTTCCTTCTGGAGGAAGCTGGCCAGTTGACGCGGATCGGCCTTCTTCAGCGTATCGAAACCCGTCACGTGCGAAAGGACCTTCACCTTCTCCAAGATGTCAACGGCCTTGGCATAGCCGAGGGATCGTTCGAGCAGATGCTGTGCGTAGTCCAATCCACCCTGCACGACGTACTGCTGGGCAACGATGAGATGGTGGAATTCGTCGTTGACGGTCTCGATGATGCTGGACGTCACGCCTTTCACGTTCGCGATCTCGAGCGTAAGCACCTCGATCTCTTCTTGCGTCAGTTTGCGCATGACCTTCGTCGCCGTTTCGACGTCAAGCGACAACATCAGCATCGCGGCCTTCTGTTTGCTTGTGAGCTGTACTTTCTTCGCCATATCAATCCTCGGCCAACCACACTTTCAGGAGACGGGCGGCATCATCAGGCTTCGTGCGCATGTATTCGCCGATCCGCTTCTGCTTCTCCTGTCGCAGCAACACCTCCTCGGAGATCTCTTCCTCAGGGGACGGCAGCGAGATCGCCCTGCGCATCGCTCCCAGTTGGTCGGCCTTGCCGTTCAGAATCGACTCGGACACGCCCAGATCCGTTCCCGGGACCGAGCGGTCGCGCACGCGGCCCAACAGCGAGCGAACGATGAGCACGGCCACGATCATCGCGATGATGAGGACCACTTTCGGCGCGTAATCGGGAAGGCTCTCAATCGACAGAGGCGTTTCCTTCGTGACGAAATCGACCTCCTGGAGGTTCGTGCCGAACTGCATATTGACCACCGAGATCTCGTCGCCCCGTTGCTGGCTGAAACCGACGGCCCGCTTGACGATATCACCCAACTGCGTCATTTCTTCCTGCGTCCGCGGCACATAATCGCTGACGGTCTGTCCGCCACGCTCGGCCGTCTTCTGCGACCCGTTCACCATTGTCGCAATGGAAAGCCGCTTGATCGCGCCGACGCTCTCGACGATGTGCTCCATCGTCTTGTTCACTTCGTAATTGGTCAATGAGGTTGTGCGGGTCGACGGCGCCACGGAATCGCTCATCACGGTCCGCTCTTCCGTCGTCTGTTCGCTGCGGACCACGGTGTTGTCCGGGTCATACTGCTCGAGATTCCGCTCGACCTGCCGGAAGTCGAGTTCCGCGTTCACCTGCACGATCGCATTCCCCGCGCCGAGGACGCCGTCCATCAGGGTCTGCGCCTTTTGCGAC
>Ga0105103_10002178_pt1 | contig 10283 bp, 11 predicted proteins | sample PPLLaktember2015_2_FD_79107 | JGI IMG/M metagenome (GOLD analysis project Ga0105103, IMG submission 79107) | Freshwater sediment microbial communities from Prairie Pothole Lake near Jamestown, North Dakota, USA - PPLs Lake P7 Core (6) Depth... | ecosystem: Environmental > Aquatic > Freshwater >...
GTATCGGCGCTGAATTAGGTGCAGATATCATCAAAACTAACTACACGGGTAGCATTGGCACTTTCAAAACCGTAACAGAAAGCTGCCCTATCCCAGTTGTAATCGCAGGCGGCCCCAAATGTAAATCCCTAACCGACGTATTGCAAACCACTTTCGACGCACTCAAAGCTGGAGCAGCAGGACTCTCCATCGGGCGTAACGTGTTCCAATGCGACGACCCAACAAAGATAACTAAGGCGCTTTCCTCTATCGTTCACCAAGGCGCAAATGTTGTGCAAGCCCAGAAAATACTCGGTGACAAAATTTGAAGACCCTCTGGCTAGAAATCCCCCAAACCGTTACGCAACTGGAAAAAGAAGCCCTGCTTAACCTCGGCTTCGAAAACGCTGACGTAGTCCTGCAGGCTGGACAAGTCAGTGATCGAAACGGTAGATTGGATTTAGTGTTTCTAGCCGACCTCAACGAGAAAAGAATCGCTCAACTGAAAAAAGAAGGCAAAAAAACCGTTTTCCGCGTTACAATTCAGGGAAAAGAAGATGAAAACCAAGCGGCAAAAGCTGCTGAAATAGGCGTTGATTTCGTCATCATCAACTGCCTTGACTGGAGGGTTATCCCGCTGGAAAACCTCATTGCCAAAGGCAGAGGAAAAAGCACCCTTATCGCTGAAGTCAACACAGCGGAAGATGCCAAGGTTGTTTTAGAGGTGCTGGAACTCGGTACAGATGGTGTATTGCTGAAAACCTCTAACTTAGGCGAGTTGGAAAAAACCGTCAAAATAGTCAAAAACCAACTACCTAAAATGTCGTTGGCGCCCGCTAAAATCCTCTCAATCAAACCCATAGGTACCGGCGCACGAGTTTGCGTGGACACCGTGGACTTGATGTCCCCAGGTGAAGGTATGTTGGTCGGTTGCCAATCCGCAGGGTTTTTCTTGGTGGAGGCAGAGGTCAGTGAGAACCCGTATGTGCAATCTCGCCCTTTCCGCGTCAACGCCGGGCCCGCCTCTCATTATACGCTTACTTCAGTTACAAACACACGCTACCTGTCTGAACTCAAAGCAGGAGACGAAGTCTTAATCGTCAGCCGAGATGGCAAAGTCCGGATAACTAACGTGGGCAGGTCAAAAATCGAGTTCCGCCCTCTCATTCTGATAGAAGCGCAAGCTGATCAAACAAAGATAAAAACCATCCTGCAGAACGCCGAAACGATCCGCGTAGTCACTCCAAAAGCTTCGAAACCAGTCACCGAACTCAAACCCAACGACGAAGTCTTGGTGCATTTGGCGGAAAAGGGAGGACGCCACTTCGGCATTTCTGTGCCTGAAGAAACGGTGATTGAAAAGTGAGTGCGAGAATCTGTGTTTCGATTCTCCCCAAAAACATTAGTGAAGCATTAACGCTAATTGGGAAAGCCGAGAACGCCCACGCTGATTTCGTCGAGGTGCGGCTTGACCGATTAGAAGAAACCCGCAACCTGCATGATTTGCCTAAAAGCACAGATTTACATTTGATTGCAGCAAACAAACTGATAAGCGAGCGAGGCTACTTCGCTGGAAACGAAATCGAACGACAACAAACCCTGCAAAGTGCAGCCAAACACGGCTTCGAATTTGTCGACGTCGACTTTTTGAGCCCGAAACGAGATGAAACGATGAGCATGCTTAGAGAGTTGCATGCAAAAACCATTGTTTCTTATCACAACTACGACGGCATAATATCAACTTCGGCTATGAAAAGAATTTTCGACCAGCAAATTGCCAGTGGAGCAAGCGTCTGCAAAATCGTATTGACTGCCAAACAAATTGAAGATAATTTACATGTGTTGAATTTCGTTTCTTTCGCCTCAACTATGGCGCAACTGGTCTGTTTCTGCATGGGGGAACAAGGTAAAATCTCTAGGTTGCTGTCACCGCTGTTTGGCGCATTCTTCACGTTTGCAGCATTAGAACGAGGTAGCGAGACTGCGCCAGGGCAAATGACCATCGCCGAAATGCAAGAGCAATACAAGCTTTTGGAGAATAAGCGATGACTATCACGGGGAAGACGCGTGTCTGTGGAGTAATAGGCGAACCTATAGAGCATACACTTAGTCCCATAATGCATAATGCAGGGTTCCAATCAATTGGGCTCGACTACGTTTTTCTGGCTTTTCGGGTTAAACCCGCGGACATGGAGGAAGCAGTCAATGGCATGCGTGCACTCAACATACGAGGATTAAATGTCACGATGCCTCACAAAACTGCAATCATCAACCACCTTGACCGAGTAGACCTCTCGGCGCAAATTGTTAACTCAGTTAACACAGTTCTAAACAAAGAAAATTTGCTCTTTGGCTTCAATACCGACGGGGTCGGCGCCCTAAAAGCGCTAAAAGAAAACGGAGTGGAACTTAAAGGCAGAAAAGTTCTGTTGCTCGGTGCAGGTGGAGCCGCGAGAGCCATTGCTTATGCACTCGCTAAAGAAGCTGACGAGCTCGCGGTGCTGAACCGAACCGTTAAACAAGCCCAAGCGCTCGCTAAATTGCTTGAGCGGTCCTGTAGTAAAAAAATCGCTTCAGGCTCCCTTTCCCAAAATGATATCCAAATCAACCTTCAAGACAGCGATATACTGATCAACGCCACCGCAATCGGTATGAAACCTAAACTTGACGAGAGCCCAGTTGCGCCCAAACTGCTCAGAAAAAACCTGGCAGTTATGGACATAGTCTACAATCCATTAGAGACCAAACTAGCTAAAGATGCAAAAGAAGCCGGAGCAAAGGTGATCAGCGGCGTGGAAATGCTCATTTACCAGGGGGCGGCGTCGTTTGAAATCTGGACGGGCAAAACAGCACCCGTAGGGGTTATGAGGAAGGCAGTGCTAAATCAATTGACAAAGGTGTAAGCAGTGACAGGTAAAGCGACCGCGGTAGCGCATGGCGCAGCGACAATCGTTAACGCCATTGCACTTGGGAAGGGCGCAGCGTTCGGCGTGGACTTATGGACCAAAGCAGAAATCCAACTCACCGATAAACTAGATGTAGTTGAGGCAGAGATAACTTCTGACCCCAAAGAAAACACACTTCTTATTGAAAAGACTGTTCAACGGGTTCTGCAACGGTTCAATTTGGAGAAGTGTTTTGGTGCCAAAGTGAAAACTAAGTCAAACATCCCCATAGCCCGGGGCTTGAAAAGTAGCAGTGTTGCCGCAAACGCCATCGCACTTGCCACGGTAGCGGCGCTTGACAAAAAGCTTGAAGACATAGAAATCGTAAAAATCGGGGTTGAAGCGGCGTTTGACGCGAAAGTTACTGTTACAGGCGCATTCGACGACGCATGTGCATCCTACTTCGGCGGCGCAGTAATAACCGATAACTTGAACCGAGAAATCCTCAACAAAACGTCTCTTCCCAAAGACCTGACCGTTCTCTTCCATGTTCCCCCGCAGAAAGCCTACACTATTGACTGCGACATTGCCCGACTCCGAACCGTCAAGCCTCTGGTTGAAGTCGCATTCCAGCAGGCGATGGCTGGAAAAATATGGGAAGCCCTCACCTTAAACGGGTTAATCTACTCCTCCGCTTCCAACTTGAACACGGCGATAGCAATTGACGCATTGGCGGCTGGTGCAGTCGCAGCTGGTTTATGCGGAAAAGGACCTGCCGTAACTGCAGTGGTTCCTGACGGCAAAATCGACAAAGTCAAAGCTGCATTGCAAGCATATGAAGGCGAAATCCTCGCAGCACGCTTGAATTGTGAGAAAGCCAAGGTGCTTTAGCCATGGCAGACGTGGTTGTTAAGCCAACGGTGCGGCTAAGCGGCGAAGTCTCCGCCCCCCCATCCAAATCCTACACACAAAGAATCGTTATAGCCGCAGCATTATCTCATGGTGTCTCCAAAGTTTCCAAGCCGCTTTACTCTGAAGACACTGAAGCCACGCTTCGAGCCGTCACGGCGTTAGGCGCAAAAGTGAAAGCCGCCAGAGACTGCTGGGCGATCCAAGGTGCAGAATCCCTGCGAGCTTCAAAGGAGCCTATTGATTGCGGCGAGTCAGGCGCCACCCTTCGGTTCATGGTTCCCATCGCGGCGCTTGCAGATGGTACTTCAAAGCTTACTTTCCAGGGTTCAATCGCGCGTCGACCGGTGGAGCCGCTGATTGAAAGTCTCAAAGACCTCGGAGCCGAAGCTTACGTGGGTAAGCTCGGCGCCAGGGACACTGTTATTGTGTCCGGTGGCGGCATAGAGGGCGGTAAAACATCAATACCGGGCGATGTAAGTTCCCAGTTCATTTCAGGCTTGATGTTCGCCTGTCCCTTAGCTAAAACGGAAACGGTGATAAAGCTTTCATCTCCTTTGGAGTCGGTGGATTATGTTAAGATGACGCAGGCAGTTTTATCTCAACACGCCGTTGAGGTTGCTTTGGGCGGCGAAAAAATTGTTATCCCCGGCAACCAAATCTACAAAGCAACAGATGCTTGTGTTCCAGGTGACTTCTCATCCGCAGCTTTTCTTATGGCCGCTGCAGCAATAACCCAGTCAAACGTCATCGTCACCAACCTTGACTATGAGACCGTTCAAGGCGACAAAGCCATTCTGACTGTTCTTAAGCGTATGGGGGTAGAGGGTAGAGTCTGCCGTGATAGTGTCCAAATTGAAGGCCACGGTAAGCCCCTTAAACCAATAGAATTAGACGCCAGACACGTCCCTGACCTTGTGCCTATCATCGCCGTTCTCGGCTGCTACGCCAACGGGACTTCAAAAATTACTGGAGCACGGAGGCTTCGGCTAAAAGAATCAGACAGGCTAGTGTCAATCACTGAGGAACTGGGCAAAATGGGCGCTCAAGTCGCAATAAACGAAGATGGCTTAACCATAAACGGCGCAAGCCTGCATGGTACAAACGTGAATCCCCACAACGATCATCGAATAGCCATGGCAGCCGCAGTCGCCGCACTCGGCGCAAAAGGCGAAACCACAATTAAGCATGCAGAGTGCATCAGAAAGTCTTATCCGCAGTTCTTCACTCATCTAAAGCAAATAGGAGCTGACGTAGTTGGCGGGAAACTCGATAGGTAAAGAATTCACTGTCACAAGCTTAGGTGAGAGCCACGGCAAAGTCGTGGGCGTCGTTGTGGATGGTTGCCCCTCGGGGTTGCCGCTGTCCGAAGCGGATTTCCAAGAGGAACTTGACCGCAGGATTCCAGCGGAGCCTAAAATTGTTTCGGCACGCATAGAAAAAGACTCTGCCAAAATTTTAAGCGGCGTCTTCAACGGGTACACCACGGGCGCGCCAATTGCTGTGATGGTGGAAAACAAGGAAACCAAAAGCAGCGACTACGAAGGCATTAAAGACCTGCCTAGACCTGGGCATTCAGATTACCCCGCGCGTATTCGCTACGGCGGCTTCAACGACTACCGAGGTGGCGGTCGCTTCAGCGGCAGAGTCACCGTAGCAATCATTTTGGCAGGGACTATAGCTAAAAAGCTGCTCGGTCGATACAACATCGACGTATTAGCATACACAACAGCGATTGGAAAAGTAAAAACTGACAAAGCGTTTAGTACTGCAGAAATCCGCAAAAACCGATATGCCGCAGCAACAAGGTGCCCCGACTTGGAGTGCGCACAGAAAATGGAAGAGGCCATCGTCGCTGCAAAACGATCTGACAACAGCCTCGGCGGAATCGTGGAATGCATCGCGCTCAATATGCCTCCCGGAGTCGGTGATCCCTTATTTGACACTTTAGATGGTGATTTGTCGAAAGCTATATTTGCTGTTCCCGCGGTGAAGGGCGTCGAGTTCGGTGTCGGTTTCAAAACCGCTGCGTTGATGGGTTCAGAAAACAATGACGCTTTCCTGATGAAGGGCGGCAAAGTGGTCACTGTAACCGAGAACGCTGGTGGCATCTTAGGCGGATTATCCAGCGGCATGCCTGTCGTGATTAGAGTTGCCATAAAGCCGACGCCTTCAATTGGCAAGGCCCAGAAAACCGTTAACTTGTCCTCCATGAAGGACGCTGAGTTAAGCGTGAAGGGTAGACATGACCCCTGCGTTGTACCTAAAGCGGTGCCCGCCATTGAAGCCGCAGTTGCAATGACCCTAGCTGACCACCTCATACGCGGAGGCATAATCCCTAAAATCCTCAGGGAGCACTAAACATGCCAGACGACATAGCCGCGTTGCGAGCAAAAATCGATGAAATCGATGACCAAATACTCTTTGCTCTGTCCGAGCGGGTGAAGGTCTGCAAAGCAATAGGCCTCGCGAAAAAGAAGCAGAAAATGCCAATACGCGATGAGTCGCGTGAAAACGAAATTTACTTGCGGGTGAAAGAGAAATCCAAAAAATTAGGTCTTAATGAAACCCAAATTGAATTGCTTTACCGCGAAATAGTTAATATATGCAGTGCCGTTCAAAAGTGAGGAACTCTCAACGGAGAGGCGTTACCTATGCTATACGAGATAAATGAAAAAGCCCTAAAATTAGAAAGTGAAGGAAAAAAGATAATTAGACTCAACCTAGGAGACCCAGACATGGCTACGCCACCTGAAATCGTGGAAGCCGCTTACGCTTCGATGAAGGCAGGGAAAACCAAGTATTCCTCTTCTTATGGCGAGCTTAGGTTGCGACAGAAAATCGCTGAGGTCCACGGCGTTAAAGCAGAAAACGTCGTCATCACACCCGGCTCTAAATGGGCAATATTTGCAACTATGTTTCTCACACTTAAAAACGGCGGTAACGTCATAATTCCCACTCCATACTGGACCGCTTACGATTTAATCGCGAAGAGTTTCGGCGCCAAAACCAAACTGCTCCGAACCGAAATGGAGGATGGCTGGAAAGTTGACCTCGCTAAGCTCGAGAGTTTGATTGACGCAGAAACAAAAATGATAATACTTAACAACCCCAACAACCCCACCAGCAAAACCATCGATGCAGAAACCCTCGACGGTATAGTCGAAATCGCTAACCGCAAAGGCGTCATCATACTCTCAGACGAGGTTTATGGCGCCATAGCCTTCTCAAAAGTAAAAAGCATCCTTGACTACGGCGCAGACACCCCCCACATACTCAGCAACGGCTTCAGCAAAACCTTCAGCATGACCGGTTGGCGCGTTGGCTACATAGTCGCCAACAAAATGCTAATCGACAACGTAACCAAACTTAACCAGATAACCTTCAACAACGTGCCCATATTCATACAGGACGCCGCACTCAAAGGACTCGAACTCCACGCTAAAATCGCAAGCAGCATAAAAGCCAAATACAAAGAACGCGCAGACTTGGCAACAAAGAAACTTTCAGCAGGAGGCTTCAAATTCACCAAACCCGACGCTCCCTTCTACATGTTCCCCAAACGTGACGGTCTAGACGGCGAAAAATTCACCTTGGGCTTGCTGGATAAAGGTGTAGCAGTTGCGCCGGGCACAAGCTTCGGCGACTATCGCGAGCACTTCCGCATAAGCTTAACCGCCCCCGACGACCAAATCGAAGAGGGTCTAGAGAAAATCTGCGAGGCAGCAAACTGATGAGGACTGCGGTTCTTGGCGCGGGAAAAATGGGTGTCTGGTTCGCAAAATGGTGCATAGCGAAAGGCGACACCGTTGTTCTAGCTGACAGGAAACCCCAGAAACTTGCCCAGTTCAAAGAAGAGTTAGGTGTTGAAACCGCTGATTTTCCAACCGCAGTCCGAGGCGCTGATCGCGTCTTAATCTGTGTATCTATCTCCTCTTTTGAGGAAATCGTCAAAAAAATAGCCTCCGCCGTCATTAAGGGGCAACCAGTAATGGATATCTCCTCAATCAAAGAATACCCCGTTAACGTCATGCACAAGTACCTCAAAGAAGCGCTTGTCTTGGGCACGCACCCTGTGTTCGGTCCAGGTAGCCATGGAGTAAAAAACAAAGCATATGTACTTACCCCAACCAACCCTGAGGAAGAAGCTTACGCCAAAGAATTTCAGCGGTGGCTGGAAAAAGAAGAAGCTCACGTATTCATCATGACGCCGCAGAAACATGACGAACTTATGTCACTCATATTAGGATTCCCGCATTTCCTCGGGTTAGCCGCCTGCGAAACCCTCCTTGCTCAGCCAGCTTTCTCCGAATCAAAAAAACTTGCTGGCACAACTTACCGCATGCTCTTTACGCTCGCTGAATCCGTTGCACAGGAAACCCCTGACCTCTACGCCAACGTCCAAACCAAACTTCCAGGGTTAGGAAAAATGGAGGAGCTCTTCATAGCCAATGCCCAGGAATGGATAGATTTGATGAAGAAGAAGGATACAACGGAAATTATGGCTCGCATGGACCGGCTGCGTGCTAAACTGGCGAAAGCCGATAAAGACTACGACAAAAGCTACGAAACAATGTATAGGATGCTGGAATCAACAGAAGACAGCTGACCCGCTTGAGGCACGATTTTTTCCAAAAGCTATTTACGCTCAAACCGTCAATTTTCAACGCATGAGTTTGGCAGTATTCGGCGCAGTCCTTATTGCAGACATTGGGTTGTTGCTAGTTACTGCAATCAGCGTTTTCTCTCCTAAACATCGTATTTGGCCGCCGCCAAAGATGAATTCGTGGCAGCAGTACCTAAGTTGGATTTTTTTCACTGTTGTGATGTTTGGGGTACCTTTACTTGGAATCCTTGATTTTGAATCACTGGGTCATTTTCATTGGAGCCGCTACATACTAGGGGCATTTTTGTTCAGTGTTGGTTTAGGTATTGATCTCTGGGGGACTCGAACGTTAAGTGCACAGCAAAGTATGGGTAAAAGTAGAAAAATAATAACTGAAGGCCCCTACCGGTATACTCGGAATCCTCAGTATCTATGCTTTGTAATATTATACGCTGGTCTAATCGTAGCGTTCTCTTCACTGCTATCCTTAGTGACTGGCTTGTTTGCTATTTTCTTATTTCTTGTTTTGCCTTTCAGCGAAGAGCAATGGTTGCTCCAGCAGTACGGGCAACCATTTGAAGATTACTGCAAAAGGGTTCCCCGATTCATTGGTTTAAAAACATTTAAACCATCAACAAATGAATTGTACAGTCAACAGGAGAGTAACTAAACTGACCCGGACCCTGCTAATCAACTGCTACCAGAGCGAAAAAATAAACATCCTACGCGACACCCTTAACAAATTCACCAACTGCAGAGTAGTCAGTTACGAAAAAGTCCAGTCAGACTACCGAATAGCCAGCGACATCAACGCCGTAGTCATAAGCGGCTCAGAAGCGCGAATAATCAACCCCCAAGATAAAGCCAAATACGAAGGCGTGATAGAGCTAATTAAAAACTGCAACCTGCCCCTCTTAGCCATATGCTTTGGGCACCAACTGCTCTGCTCAGCATTCGGCACAAAAACTGGAACTCTACCGCAGCCAGTTATTGACAAGTTCGAACAGGTCAAAGTCCTTCAGACCGGCGACATCTTCGCAAGGTTCAAACAGGGACAGACTCTGCCTCTGGCGCAATGGCACAACGATTATGTGCTTAAAGAAAGCTTAGACGCTGCGGGCTTCAAGCTGCTGGCAGACTCCGCTTCATGTCCCGTAGAAGCAGTTAAGCACAAAACCAAACTCTTCTTCGGCGTGCAGTTCCACCCCGAACGTGCCACAATTAAGAACGAGACACACACTGAAGGGCACAAAATAATCGAAAATTTTTACGTTAACAATGTTGTACGATTAGGGCTCTAAAAAATTAGATGACTCTGGGGTAGGATCCCAGAATCTTTACGAATATAGCGTACTTTTCCAGCGCTTCTAAGGCTTCAGCGCAGCGTTTCTCTGTGCGATGCCCCTCGAAGTCGAGGTAAAAGTTGTATTGCCAAGCGGTGGTTTTGGTTGGTCTGGATTCGATTCTTGTTAGGTTAATGTTTCGCGTGGCGAATTCACCTAGGGCGTGGTAGAGTGTTCCCGGCGCATGTTTAGCTGAGAATATGATGCTGGTTTTGTCGTCGCCTGTCGGCGCAGCGTCTTCAATGCCCAAAACGAGGAAGCGGGTATAGTTGGATGGGTTATCGGCGATGTTTCGGGCGAGGATTTTCATGCCATAGAGGTCAGCGGCTTTTTCGCTTGCGATGGCTGCGGCGTTTGTGAGGTTTTTTTCTTTGATTATTTTGACGCTGCCGGCGGTATCGTAGGCGGGGCTGATTTCCCACTTGTGCTTTTCAAGGTAGCTGCGGCATTGAGCTAGTGCCTGAGGATGTGAATACACGGTTTTGACGTTTTCAAGTTCGGCGTTTGGGTTAGCGATTAAAACGTGAGCGAGTTTTATGGCAACTTCCCCGCATACTTTGA
>Ga0105103_10002179_pt1 | contig 10282 bp, 8 predicted proteins | sample PPLLaktember2015_2_FD_79107 | JGI IMG/M metagenome (GOLD analysis project Ga0105103, IMG submission 79107) | Freshwater sediment microbial communities from Prairie Pothole Lake near Jamestown, North Dakota, USA - PPLs Lake P7 Core (6) Depth... | ecosystem: Environmental > Aquatic > Freshwater >...
CTCGACGTGGTATGGCGGGATCCTCGGCGTCGGTGAGTACTCCTACCGGTTCGGAATATCGAACTGGATCGTCTTCGGCGTTCCGTACTATCTCTTCGCGCTCGTCTTCGCGCTGTTCCTTGCGAAGCGCATCAGGCAATCAGAAGATGCCACCATCCCCGATCGCCTCGAGCGGGTCTACGGGCGGCGGGTTGCCGTCGTCGGTGCGGTCCTCACATTCCTTCTCTCCACGCCGGCAGCCTATGTGCTCATGCTCGGTGTGCTGATCCAGCTTCTCTTCGGATGGAACCTCACGATCGCCATTGTTGTCGCGACCGCGGTTACGGTAGTCTATCTCTGGAAAGGGGGATTCCGTTCCGATGTGTGGGTGAATGCCGCGGAATTCATCCTGATGTTCGTCGGATTTGGAGTGATGGTTGCCTTTGCGTTCATCAACTTCGGGGGAATCGCATTCATTCGAGAACATGTCCCGTCGCTTCACCTGACGTGGCATGGCGGGAATACGTGGCAGTTCATTCTTGTCTGGTTCTTCATTGCGCTGTGGACGCTTGTCGATCCCGCATTTCATCAGCGGTGCGCAGCCGCAAAAGACGGGCCCACCGCACAACGGGGAATCGTCGTCTCGATCCTCTTCTGGTTCGGGTTCGACTTCCTGACGAGCGCTTCCGGTTTGTACGCACGTGCGCTCCTTCCGGATCTTGAGCAGCCGATGTACGCGTATCCGCTGCTTGCCGAATCGGTCCTTCCCCCTGTCGCCAAGGGGATCTTCTTCATCGGCCTGCTCGCGACGATCATGTCGACCCTGAGCAGTCTGATGTTCATTTCGGGGATCACGGTAGGAAAGGACATCATCGGGAGGATGCGGAATCACTCTGACGATGGTGATGAACTTCGGCGATGGACGCGCTACGGTTTGGCGATCGCATCAGTCGTATCGATCACATTCGCCGTTGCGCTTCCGTCGGTCGTGTCGCTCTGGTACACGATCGGGACGTGCATCATCCCCGGACTTCTCCTGCCGGTGCTTGGCGCCTACGTGCCAAGGCTTCGCGTTCCGGGATCGACAGCGCTCGCGGCGATGGTGGGGGGATGGATGGTATCGACGGGGAGCCTTCTGACGGGGGTGATGAGCGCCGTACAAGAAACGCCCCGGTACTGGTTCGGCATCGAACCGATGTATCCGGGGCTGTTGGTGTCGTTGGCGATCTGGAGCGTCGGAATGACGCGCGTGAGGCTGACTACAGCTCGATCTCCTTCGGATCGTCAGGCGAAGGTATGATCTTCCATTCTTCCCTCTCCGGATCGAACTCGCCGATCTTGTCGATCGGAAGCCGCAAGTACTTGCCTGCACCCGTCGCGGCGATGTCGCCATTCGGCAGAAGGATCTCTCCCGTTCCCTCGAACAGGCGACTTCCCGCGTGTGAAATGCGTCCCACGACGCGGAGCGGACCTTCAAGCGGGATGGGCTTCCGGTACTTCACCGAGAACTCCATCGTCACACCCCAGACCTCTTCTCCTACCTTCGCACGGATGGCTCGCCCGATCGTCTCGTCGAGCAGCGCAGCGGTGATCCCACCATGGAGCCGGCCGGGATAGCTTTGATGCTCGTCGCACGGGAAGAAGATCCCGACCAGCTCTCCATTCTCAAGTTCGTAGAACGAGGTCTTCAGGCTGAACGGATTCTTCAGCCCGCAGACGAGGCATGATCTGCTGTTTTGCTGCTTGCCTTTGACGACGTGTCGCACTGCGTTCCTTCCTGTTCGCGCGATCCGCTACTTGGTGTCGAGAATGACGGGGAGGCCGTCCTTCCCGGATCCGACGATGATGACCTTGGTGTTGTTGGAGGCGGCGAGTTTCTCGGTCGCCTCGACCCCCTTCCAGCGGAGAAGCTGATCGCTGATTCCCTGCGAGACGATCTTCTGGAAGTCCGAGATGCCCTGGGCTTCGATGCGCTTGCGTTCCGCTTCCTGCCGCTCCTTCGTCAGGATGAACTGCATGCGCTGGCTCTCCTGGTCGGCGCGTTGTTTCTGCTCGATGGCTTCTGTCAGCTGCGGAGGGAGGGTGACGTTCCGAAGCGGGGTCGATTCGATCACGATACCGCGCTTTTCCACGAGCTTGGAGAGCTCTGCCTGGATGCTCTCACCGAGTCGCTCGCGTTCCGAGGAATACAATGCACTCGCCTGGAAGGATGCCGTTACTGCGCGGCTCACCGAACGGAATTGAGGAATAAGGATGATATTCTCGAAATCGCCGTCGGCGATCGTCTGGTAGATGCGCGCAGCGGAGTCGGGATTCATCCGATACAGCACGCTGATCTCAAGTCCGATGGTCAATCCTTCGCGGGAAAGGACCTGCATCAATTCCTTGTGTTCATGCGTTTGCCATGTGAACTTGACCACCTTGGCAAGCGGGTTGACCGGATTGATTCCTGGAAGCAACGTGCGGTCGGAGACCGTGCCGAAGAAGTCGATGACGCCGACATGCCCCGCCGGGATCACGGTGAACATCTGGCTGAAAGCGATGAGGATAAAGAGCAAGGCAACGACGGCGGAGAGATTGGCCGATGTGCGAAAGAGGGGATTGTGCTCTTGTTGAACCTTCTTGCGGGCGCCAAACCATGCAATGATGGCGATGACGGCGATGAGGACGCTGACGATGAAGACCATGGGACCTCCTTTGGTTTTGGTTTGCGTACATCGTGATTGAGAGAACGCTCAGTGGACTAATGTATCATAGATATTGGATTCGGTCGAAGTGCGCCGCCCGCCGCCGACCCATTCGCCGGCGACTGTTTCGACAGACCTGAAATCACCTACACCGGCGCCACCGTGGTCATCCTGGGCACCAACCAGGACAGTGAATCGCCAATCCGCGGGATTCCCTCTCAACAATCGATTGGGGAGTGCGAATGATATCACCTGCGCCGCTGTTGACCCGAGAGGATCACGGTCATCGCCGCTGGAGGGAAGGTACTCTGCAACGATCTCACCCTTCGCGCCTTCCAAACGAACTCCTCCTCCGACGAACACGCAGAATTCCGCCGCTCGCTCTTTGGGAAGAGTGAAGCGGGAATTTTTCCCGACGTCCGTTCGTCCACGCCCCGGTATTCCGTCCGTATCGATCGCAATGGCGGCGTATGTCAGTTGAAATCCATACTCCGGATGCCAGCCGGGATCGCTTAAGCTGCGGAAGGTTAGCTGGAAAAAGATGTTCGAGTCGTTCTCCGCGACGGAGAAGCGCGTGAGGTCGAGGATACCGGGATGAAAGCTTGCGTTGAGCGGATACGCGAAGTAGCCCGGACCGTGATCGTCCCTCTCAAGGTCGACGGCATCGAGCACGATGCGCGCTCCGCGTTGCGGCGACTTGATCTGGGCATGCGTCAGGAGTTCATGGGAGGGACCGAGCACCGATCGCGTGGCGGATGGGATTCGGGGCGTCGCGAGCCGGAGTTCGTTCAGTTCATCGAACAGAGGCACATCCTGACGAAACGATTCGATCTCGACCGGATCGCCCTGATGTCCTGTCACTTCATAATCCTCCTCAAGGATGCGAACGCTGACATCGTGTTCCGGGAAGAGGGTGAATGAACAGCGTCTGCCTGTGCGATGTGTGACGGGCCAGCCGAGGACGAAGGTGATTGGCGCTCGTGCTTCCTTCATCGTGAGGCGGATGGTCCCCGATCCGCTCCCGGCGCTCAGGGTAATGAATACGCGCTCGCGTCCCATGGGCACCGCGAGGTGTGCGTCATGAAGTCTCTCCGGCAAGCGTGGGAATAGATAGATCGTTCGCTCATTCGCGTTGACAGTGACGCCTGCGTACGACTGGTGTGCCGTCCGGATGAACTCCGCAAGGCTCCACGCCTGTGAAAATGTCCCGGAGAGCCGAGGCTCTTGTTCCCCGGTTCGCGGGGCAGCGTCCAACAACTCGGAGATGGTTCCGACCGCACCCCGGTCGAGCAGTTGTCCGATCATGTTCTCCGTGACTTGAAATGCGAGGTCGGGCTTACCCAACTGCACGGCCGCATCGATCCACGGTCCGGCGAGCCAAGTCCAGACGATCCCCTGGTGATATGCGGCGTCCTGCACGTAGTACGGTTCATAATGATGAAACGGATGGAAGTCCGGGTCTTCCGGAGCCAACGAGCCGACGCCATGCGGATAGACCAATCCTTCCGTGACCGCCTTGAACGCGCTGACGCGAATCTTCGGATCTTGCACGAGACTCAGTGCGAAGAGCTGATTTGGGCGCAGCTTCTGATCTGCAGAGCCATCCGTGTTCAAGTGATCGATGATGAATCCGCGTTTTGCATCGATGAACGATCTCTGAAAGGAAGCGAGCAGTCTATCCATCAGCGCTTCCCACTCGGCTGCCGCGCGTTCATCGCCGGCTTGCCGTGCGAATGATGCTCCGGCGAGGAGTTGTCGGAACCAGAGCGCTTGTATGTCGCATGCGCGGTTGCCGCGCGGCGACCAGGGCCCGTCCGGTCCGACGGCATCCATCCACGTTTCCGCGTCCTCGTGCGTGAGAAATCCATCCTTGTCCAAATGATGACGGATCGTTCCTTCGATCGACCGCTTCACGACGGGGTACAATGCAAGCCCGAATGCCGTGTCGCCCGAGGCCTTCACGTAGTCGTTGAGCGCGATGACGAACCATGGCGTACCATCCGCCGTATTGTAGCCGATGTTCGAGGTGGTCACGAGATTGGGGATGCGGCCATGGTTGGGACTTGCGGGAGTCTTCTCCTGCCAATCTGCGAACGATCGCAGGATCTCCTTCGCTTCCGCGAATCGGCCGGTGACCAACGCCGCTCCGGCGAGTGAGATGAAGGAATCACGCCCCCAGTAGTTGTTGAACCAGGGCAGACCGGCGAAGATCCCTTTGCGCACCTGGTCCATGATGAGCGCATCCATGGAGATCACGGCCCACGCATAGGCTTTGTCGAATCGAGCATCGTTCGTACGGAAGAGCGCCGCGTCGAGGAGCCGCTGCATCCGGGAGGCTCGTTCGGCCACCACGGATTCGACCTTCGGGAGGATCGATTTCGTGAGCGTCGTCGCCTCGGATTCATCCCTGCCGGCACAGAGCAGAATGTGGACGATGTCCTCTCGAGGCGTGGTCGATACTGTTCCGGTGCTCAGTCGTCGGCCGATTCTCATCGCACTCGTGTCCGCCAGGATGGAAGATCCGGACATGGTCATCGCGATCCACGCTGGTGCGTCGGAGCGCTCGCCGTTTGTGAGTAACGGGCGATACGCTGTGCGGTGAATGCCGTCCGTAGCGAGACGGATGTAGTCTTCCGGCCGCATCGACCGGTCAACGAGAGGCGAGGCAGAGATCCGCCGGTTCTCGATTCCGCTCAGCGAGACAAGCAGCGCATCGACGGAATCGAGCAGGGTAATGGTCTCAACGACGCCCGTCGGGTATGACCGTGAGAATTGATGCGGCAGCACCGTGACGCGTTCGGCCGATTCCTTGCGTAGCACGCTGTCATCGACCGTGATGTGTACGTCATCCAGCAGTTTCCGGGCAAAGACGTGCCAGCCTTGCCAGCCTGTACGATGTGGTCCGTTTGATTCGGTATAGAGAAATCCGGAACGCTTGTTCGTGTATCCGATCTCCCGCGAGGAATCGGTGACGACGATCGCGAGGTCATTGAGCTCAAGCGGGACCTCCTCAACGGCAGGAGTTCCGCAGCCGACCAGGAGGAGCATGAACGCCAGGAATGTGGATTTCATTGATGTCCGGAGTGATGACGGTAAACCTTTTCAACGTACGAGAAAATGCCGTTCAGTGCAATGAAGACCGGAGCGGAAAAAATCGTATCTTTCAGTATTAACAATACGATAACGTCACATGGAGTCTGGATCGCTGTGGAAAAGACAATGCTGAAGGTGGCTGTTGCTGCAGCTCGGGAAGCAGGTGCATATCTGAAGCAGAATGCGGGAAAGGCTCGCCTGATCGAGCGGAAGGATGGGCAATCAAAGAACCTGGTGACGGAGATCGATCGGGGTTCTGAGTCGATCGTCATCGCGCGGATCACGGAGGCTTTTCCGGACCATGATTTCCTCGGCGAGGAATCGGGGAGTCATGACCGCTCCTCACCATTTAAGTGGGTCATCGATCCGCTGGATGGAACGACGAATTTCACGCACGGACTTCCGATCTTCTGTGTTTCCATCGGGCTCGAGTATCAGGGAGAGGTGATCCTCGGCGTGGTCTACGATCCGAATCTGGACGAGCTGTTCACGGCAGAGAAGGGGCACGGGGCGTTCCTGAACGGCGAGCCGATTCGTGTGTCAACGACCGGGCGGCTTGCGGACAGCCTGCTCGTCACCGGATTTCCGTATGATATCAGTGAGAATCCGGACCATGCGATCGAGCACTTTGAGCACTTTCTCGTCACCGCTCAGGCGGTTCGACGGCTGGGCTCCGCGGCGCTCGATCTGTGCTACGTCGCCGCTGGTCGCTTCGATGGGTTCTGGGAGGTGAAACTCAATGCGTGGGATATGGCTGCAGGGGTCTTGCTGGTGCAGGAAGCAGGAGGGCGTTGGACCGACTTCGATGGGAATCGTCCGACCATCTACACCAAGCGGATGCTCAGCACGAATGGCCTGGTCCACGAGCAGATGATCGAGATCCTGAAGAAGGTGAAGCGCTAGGTTGAGCTGATGGCGCTCTTCCAGGGCCGGACGCCCGAGCCATCGACAACGCTCACGATCATCGGGGACTTCGCCGGCGCTTGTGTTTGAATGCCGTACGCGGCGGCGATGCGATCATGCGCTGCGGGGACAACGCCTTCGCGATCGGTGTAGAATGTCGCCAGCACATCGCCTTCCTGCACGGCGTCCCCAACCTTCTTCCTGATGATGATCCCCGCCTTCGGGTCGATGATATCGTCGACCTTTTCCCGTCCCGCACCCAGCATGATCGAGGAAAGTCCGACCTCGAACGAATCGATCGATCCGACATAACCGCGCGCGGTGGCGTGAACGTCGATCGAGATCGCCGCGTTGGGGTAGCGCTCGGGATCCTCGATGAATGCAGTGTCTCCCCCCTGGATCTTGACGAGCTCGAGAAACTTCTGATACGCCGCACCCGATGCGAGGGCTTCGCGGCAACGCAAGACTCCCTCATCGATCGACGCGGTCTTCCCGCCCAGGTGCACCATCGCTCCCGTGAGAACGAGCGTGACTTCCATCAGATCATCAGATCCTGGTCCCACGCGTCCACGCAAACAGTCGATAGATTCGACGACCTCCAGCCAATTCCCCACGGCTACGCCGAGCGGTTGATTCATGTCTGTGATGAACCCGAGCGTGCGCTTTCCAAATGAGGTTCCAACCTTCACCAGTGCTTGGGCCAATTCCACCGAGCGTTCGTACGACTGCATGAATGCTCCGCGGCCGGTCTTCACATCGAGCACCAATGCATCGATCCCTTCGGCGAGCTTCTTGCTCATGATGCTCCCGGCGATGAGCGGTATGCATTCGACGGTGGCGGTGACGTCGCGCAGGGCGTACATCTTCTTGTCCGCGGGGGCGATCTCCCGTGTTTGTCCGATCATGACCAAACCCGTCGATGCGATGACCCGCTTGTAGTCCTCGATCGATAGGTCCGTCCGGAACCCGGGGATCGATTCGAGTTTGTCGAGGGTGCCTCCTGTGTGGCCGAGCCCGCGTCCGGAGATCATCGGCACCGGCACGCCGCAGGCGGCCGCGAGAGGCGCGAGAATGAGGGAGACCTTGTCGCCAACGCCTCCGGTGGAATGCTTATCGACTTTGATACCGGGGATGGTCGAAAGGTCGATGACGACCCCTGAATGGAGCATCAGCTCCGTGAAGGTCATCATCTCTTCCTCGTTCATCCCGCGGAAATAACAGGACATGAGGAACGCGGACATCTGATAATCTGGTATTGCTCCCTGGACATACCCGCCGATCAGGTACTGCAATTGATCCTTGGTGAGGGTTTCCCCTTCACGCTTGCGCCGGATGAGTTCAACGACGTTCATGGGTCCTCTGTTTAAGATGTCGGGCGGTCAGGAGAAGACCGCATATGGTCTTCGCATCCGTGATCGCGTCGGACTCCACCATCCGAATCGCTTCGGCGAGCGGAAGGGAGAGAAATGAAAGCCCTTCTTCTCCTTCATCCAGTTGCTGGCCGCCACCAGCCGGCGTCAGCCCCGTCGCCAGATAGATGTGAAGGATCTCGTCACAGATCCCCGGCGTCGTGTGAATGGAGGAGAGATGCGTGAATTGGTCCGCCGTGTAGCCGGTCTCCTCCCGCAGTTCCCGGCGTGCGCAGTTCAACGGATCCTCGCCCTGATCGAGTTTGCCGGCCGGGAGTTCCGTGATCACCGACGCAAGCGGATGGCGATACTGCCGGACCAGGAGAACGGTGCCGTCATCGAGAAGAGGAACGATCACCGCGCCGCCGGGATGCTTGACCACTTCGCGGATCGTCTGGCGGCCGCTCGGATACTCGACCACGTCGACCACGAGGTCAATGATCTTGCCGTCATATTTACATTCGGATCGAACGGTCTTCGGGAGCTGCATGGTGATGTAGGAACGAGAATGCACTTGACAAGGAACTGCTGTGCCAGGGCTGGTTGACGACCTTACGCGTTTCCTCGGCTGCCGGGCTTGATCGCCGTTCCGCCGGCTTTACAGAGCGGGCAGTTGGATGGATCATACTTGACGACATCCATTTGCAGGACGGAAAAGTATTTCGCGTCGAACGAGACGGTCCCGCCGCTGCGGTCCACGATGCAGCCGACACCCGCCAAGGTGGCATTGGCTTTGCGGACGAGCTCGATCACTTCGTTCGTCGATCCCCCCGTGGTGATGACGTCCTCAACGACCAATACTCGCTCGCCGGGGGCGAATTCGAAACCGCGGCGGAGCTGCATCTTGCCGTCAGCCCGTTCGGCGAAGATGGTGCGGACGTTCAACATGCGGCCGACCTCAGTCCCGACGACCACACCGCCGATCGCCGGGGAGATGACGACCTCGATCTCGCTGTATTCGAAGTGTCGGGCGATCTCTCCGGCAAACAGGTGGAGATACTTGGGATACTGCAGGACCCGGGCGCATTGAAAATAGTTCGGGCTGTGATTCCCGGATGTCAGGAGAAAATGTCCCTCCAGGAGTGCGCGCGTCTGTCGGAAGATCTCGAGGACTTCGTCTTTTGGAAGCTTCATGAGTTTGCCGCAAAGTGAGGATGAGCGTGATGAAGAACTATAATAATACGAAGAAGTGATCACAAAATGAAGGCGGCCTTGTCGCGAGCCATCTTCTCGTACTCGCTGCGGAGAATGATATGACGGGAGTCCACTGCGCGGTCGATCGCAAGAATGCCGTCCAAGTGATCGGTCTCATGTTGGAGAAGCTCGGACATAGCGCCTCGTGCCTGCAGGGTGCGCCGATGCCCGTCGATGTCCGTGTACGCGACCGTGACGGTAAGATGTCGATGCACCTCAACGAGGATATCCGGGAATGAGAAGCAATCATCCCACAGACGGAACAGCTCTCGGCTCCGATGCGTGATGCGGGGATTGATGAGCGGACCGCGATACTCCGAATCGATGAAGATGATGCGATCGGAGCGGCCGATCTGCGGAGCCGAGATGCCCCGCCCGAATCCATGAGAGCGGCGGAATTCTGCCAGTGTGTCCGCAAGATCCGAAACGATCGCCTGGACACGCGATGACCGGACATCCCGCACCGGTTTACACGGCGTTCGCAGGTCCGGATTACCGAGGAGGAGTATGGGACGTGAGGGCATGGGAGCCTGTGAGTCGTTGGGCCGATGAGCAGAAGAGCCTGTGAGCCGATAAGCACAGAGCCGGGAGCATAAGGCAGAAGACAAAAGTCAGGATGCAAACGAATTGACCGATGATGGTTCTCCTTTGCCAGAACAAAGCCCAGAGCCCAGAGTGCCCCGAGCCGTTGAGCCTAGAGCCTGGAGTAGAAGTCAAAACTCAGAAGTTAAAAGCGTTGGCCCGTGGTCTTTTGTGTTCCGCTTCATACACCGCCATTGGCTCTTGGCAATTGGATGTTGGTCTTGTTTGGTTCTTGTTTCTTGAGATCTTGGCGCTTCGGCCGATGTGCTCTCCCGGCAGCTTAAGAAGCCGGGAGTCATGCCAGGGAGTCATGCCAGATACTCACCCCAGCGTTCCAACGTCGAACCGGGTTAATAACCCGGTGCGTGACCGGGATAACTTCCCGGTGTGAGTTGCCCAAACTTTCAATGTCAACCCCGGGGAGATACCCGGGGA
>Ga0105103_10002180_pt1 | contig 10279 bp, 13 predicted proteins | sample PPLLaktember2015_2_FD_79107 | JGI IMG/M metagenome (GOLD analysis project Ga0105103, IMG submission 79107) | Freshwater sediment microbial communities from Prairie Pothole Lake near Jamestown, North Dakota, USA - PPLs Lake P7 Core (6) Depth... | ecosystem: Environmental > Aquatic > Freshwater >...
GAAGCCCAAAGCGCCAGCCCATCGGTCGCGCCCTGACCTGCGACCTTGCCCCGCCCTCAGGCCCTTCGAGGTTTACCGATGGAAAACATTCAGAACGCGCTGCAATACCTCAACCACAGCATCGGCAAGTCCAACCAGGGGGACACCATTTCCTTCCAGGCCTTCCTGCAGGAACTGACCGCCCGCCCCGCACGGGTGGTCCGCAACGTCTTCCAGGTGTTTCACGACATGATCAAGACCTATGTCGGAGAGGGCATCGACGAGTATCCCAACGACCCGGAGTCCATCCACTACGTCTACTACGACTGCAAGCGCCTGTTCGTGGAGGGCGCCGACCAGCCCTTTTTCGCCGACCGGCTCTTCTCAAACCGCCTGATCAGCCTGGTGGAGGCCCTCAAGCGCGGCGCCCAGCAGAACAAGGTCTACATCTTCGAGGGACCGCCGGGGTCCGGCAAGAGCACCTTTCTCAACAACCTGCTGCGCAAGTTCGAGGAGTACACCAACACCGAGGAGGGCAAGCGCTACGAGGCCGTCTGGCGCCTCAACCGGCGGGTCTTCGGCGCCCTGCCCGACCAGGCGGCCATGCCCCTCTACGAGAAGCTGGCCAAGCTGCTGAGCCATGATTTTCAGGGCGATGGGGACATCCTGGTGGACAGCCACCCGCTGGCACTGGGCGAAGACTACGTCGAAATCCTGTGCCCCAGCCACGACAACCCCATTCTGATGATCCCCAAGACCTGCCGCCGGGCGTTTTTCGAAAACCTGCTGCAGGGCGACCCCCTCAAGGAGAAACTGCTCAACGACAAGGAGTACGACTGGGTTTTCCGGGACACCCCCTGCACCATCTGCAGTTCGCTCTACGAAGCCCTGCAGTCCCGCCTCAAGAGCCCCCAGGGGGTCTTCGAGCTGCTCTACGCGCGCCCCTACCGCTTCAACCGGCGCCTGGGCGAGGGCATCAGCGTCTTCACCCCCGGCGACAAACCCATCAAGCAGGAGGTGCTCACCAACGGCATCCTCCAGAACCGGATCAACGGCATCCTCAAGGACAGCAATCAGGTCAAGTACATCTTCTCGCGCTATGCCAAGACCAACAACGGGATCTACGCGCTGATGGACATCAAGAGCCACAACACCGCGCGCATGATCGAGCTGCACAACATCATCAGCGAGGGCGTCCACAAGGTCGAAGACGTGGAGGAGAACGTCAACTCGCTCTTCCTGGCCCTGATGAACCCCGAGGACAAGGCCAACATCCAGGAGTTTCAGTCCTTTTCCGACCGCATCGAGTATATCCGGATACCCTACGTGATGGGCCTGCAAACCGAGGTGGAGATTTACCGCAATGTTTTCGGCCGCCAGATCGACGCCAACTTCCTGCCGCGGGTGCTGCACAATTTCGCCCGGGTGATCATCTCCACCCGCCTCAACACCCGTTCCGAGGCACTGCTGGAGTGGATCGACGATCCGGGCAAGTACCGCATGTACTGCGATGAAAACCTGCAGCTGCTCAAGATGGAGATCTACACCGGCTATATCCCCAACTGGCTGATGGAAGAGGACCGCAAGCGCCTGACCGCCCAGCGCCGCCGCAGGATCCTGGCCGAGTCCGAAAAGGAAGGCGACCGCGGGATATCCGGCCGGGATTCCATCAAGATCTTCAACGAATTTTATTCCGCCTTCGCCCGCGAAGACAAGCTGATCAACATGTCGGACCTCTGCAAGTTCTTCACCCAGATCCGCAAGGACCTGGTCGAGGTGATCCCCCCGGGATTCATGGATTCGCTGCTCAGGATGTACAACTACACCATCCTGCAAGAGGTCAAGGAATGCCTCTACTACTACAACGAGGAGCAGATCGGGCGCGACATCCAGAACTACCTGTTTGCCATCAATTTCGAGCCCGGCGCCACTGAAACCTGTAAATTCACCGGGGACCGGCTGGAGATCAGCGAGGATTTCTTTCAGAGCATCGAGGGCCGCCTGCTGGGAACCGCGACCGGTAAGCTCAAGCGCCGCGTGTTCCGCCAGGAGACCCAGCGCGAATATGCCACCCGCACCCTGCCCCAGGAGGTCCTGATGGCCGGCAAGACCCTGTTGGAGACCCAGCTTTTCAAGGACCTTCACACCCGCTACGTTTACAACCTCAAGGACAAGGTGCTCGACCCGTTCCTCGAGAACGAGAACTTCCGCAGCGCCATCAAGGACTACGCCCAGGAGGCGTTCAAAACCTACGACAAGCGCATCCGCGAAGACGTCACCTTCCTGATGCGGAACCTGGGCAAAACCTACGGCTACACCCAGCAGGGCGCCAAGGAGGTATGCATCTACGTCATCGACAACGACCTGGCGCGCAAATTCGCGCGCCCCGCAAAAGCCGAGGAGTGACCGCCGTGCGGTGCTTTACGGCCCGCGCCAAAACTCCCAGTCGGTCCCCCCGCCGCCCTCGCTGACCTTGCCGTCATAGCTGAAGGCCAGCCCGGAGGTGCCCGGGGGCATGGATAGCTCGCGCTCGAAATGCCAGCTCCGAAGCGGCTGGCGGTGACCGGAAAGCGAAAAGGTCAGGCTCTCCAGGACGAGGTTGTCGTCATCCATCAGGTTCAGCCCCACAAAGAGCCTGTCGACCGCCGTATAGCCCGTCTGCAGACGCGCGGCCAGCAGCACATCCCCGGTGATGTGCAGGCGGTCGGCACCCGTGCTGATGCGATACTGGATCTCGAGATCCGGCGTCACCCAGCGTCCCGCAAGCGAAGTGCCGGCTGCCAGGGCAATCCGGTTTTCGGGCCGGGCGGTGGTGCCCTTGTAGGAAAAGCGCACGTCCTGGCAGGCGGTCAGCAGCAGCCCCGCCAAAAGCCAAACCCACCACCCGGTCACGCCCCCCAAGAAAGCCGCTGGCGGCGCCCGCAGGCTGTCGCACGGCTGCGCTCGCTCGTCACCCATGGTCTCACTCCTATAGTATTGGCAGCCGCCGGCTTCAAAAGCGCCCGCGCGCCACCGCCACCCGATGGACGGCGGCTCAGCCCCCGATCCAGACACCAAACCGCCAGCGCCACCAGAGCGCCGGCGCCACCGCCAGCAGGCTGAAAACCGCCACCGCCCAGGCGACGCGCCGCCCGCCGGCCCGCAGCCGGGATGCGGCGCCGGGCACCGGCAGGCCGCAGCGCCGCACGGCGAGCGCCAGCATCCAGACCCCGGAGCCCTCCAGGGCCGCCAGCAGCAGGGCGCCGAAGAGGGGAAACCCCACAAAGCGGTGCTCGGGCAGAAACAGGCACCAGGGACAGTAGTGGTGCAGCACCTCGTAGGTGTAGGCGGCCAGCACCCGCACCAGGGCCACCGCCGCCACCCCGACCCACAGCAAGCTGGCGGCGGCCAGGATCCCCGGCCATCGCCCTTGGGCGGGGTCCGGGGCCCGCGCCAGCTTCAGGGCCAGGGCAATTAAAAGCCCCCCGCCCAGCGCGAAAAGCCCCACCCACAAACGGTCCGGCAGCCCCGCCGCGCCCCCGGCAAGCTCCGGCGGGCGAAACTGGTCGTAGACCACTGCGCAGCAGTCCACCGGCTGGTGCACGTCAAGCCCGGCGAGCGCCTGCAGGGTGTCGCCCGCCGCCAGCAGGGCGACCGGTACCGCCAGCAGCAGCAGACGGGCGGCCGGCACCGTCAGGGTCCGCTGGGGCTGGCGGCGGTTGACGGTTTCAAGCATCCGCCAGCCGCAGAGCAGCACCAGGGCCCCGAACCGGAAACCCAGCGCGCGCGCGCCCGAGCCGGCGGTGGCCTGGAGCACGCCGGTGCCGCACATGGCCCCGGGCACCAGTTCGGGCAACACGTTCGTGATGCCGACAACCAGCACCAGGCTGGCCGCCAGGATGGCCCAGAAGCCGCAGCGCGCGGCCATCTCGGCGGTTTCCGCACGGCGCTCCAGCGTAATCTGCGCCGCCGCCGCCGAACCCGGCGCCCAGTGCAGCAGCACCTGCAGCGCGGCGGCCGCGGCAAACAGGAGCGCCAGCAGGCCCAAAAGATCGAGCCCGACCACCGCCAGCACCAGCGGGTGCCAGATCACTCGGCCACCAATCGGCCCGCGGCCAGGCGCCAGTACCGGTCGGCCACCCCGGCAACGATCACCCGGGGGTCGTGGGCGGCGACCACCACCACGGCGCCGCGCGCCCGGCAGGCCGCCAAGACTTGAAGCACCCGGGCGGCATTGGCGGGGTCCTGGTGAGCGGTCGGCTCGTCGGCCATCAGGAAATCGGGCCGCCCCACCACGGCCCGGGCCAGAGCTGTCCGCTGCCGCTCCCCGCCGGAGAGCTGCCCCGCCTGCGCGCCGGCCAGGTCCGTCAGCGCCAGTTCGGCCAACACCTCGCGGCCCGCGGCACGTAGCGCCGCCAGGGACCGGCTGCGGGGCACCAGCGGCAGGATCACATTTTCCAGCACGCTCAGCTCGCTGATCAGGTTGGCGCTTTGAAAGACGATCCCCACCCGCCGCCGCCAGCGGTCGCGGTGGGCCGCACCCCAGCGCGAAACGGGCGCGCCGTCGGCCAGCACTTCCCCGGCGGTGGGCCGCAGCAGCCCGGCCAGGAGGTGCAGCAGCGAACTTTTGCCGGCCCCGGTGGCGCCGGTGACAAGGGCGAGAGCGCCGCGGGAAAAGACCGCCGAGACATCCTGCAGCACGATCCGGGCGGGGCCCGGGGTGGCGCCGAAAACCAACCCCAGGTGGCGGGTGACCAGGCCGTCCATCACAGCAGGCCCTCGCCTTTCAAGAGATCCTGGGGATCGGCGGCCGCCCCCTGCAGGCTGGAGAGCAGCACCGCCGCCAGGTAGGGCCCCACCACCAGGGCGCCCAGCTCCAGCAGGGTCAAGAACGCGCCGGCGGGATCCAGGTAGAGCCGCGGGGGGGCCGTGCGCCAGTCAAAGAGCAGGCTGCCCGGCCAGCTGACGCCCGGGCGGAACACCAGCGTGTAGGCCGCCAGCATGCCGAGGCAAGCGGCCGGCAGGGCGATCAGGAGCGCGCGGTAGACCTGCAGCCGCACCACCTCGCCCGTGGTCCAGCCGAGGGCCTTGAGCAGCCCGACTTCGCGGCGCTGGCCGACGGCCTCACGCACCGCACCGGCCACCACCAGGACCAGCGCCAGGACAGCGGGAATGCCGGCGATCAGCATCAGCCCGCCGCGGCGCGCCAGCCCGCCGCTGTAGAGTCCGACGGCCTCGCTGCGGGCGGTGATGCGGACCGGCCAGGAGAAGGCCGCGGCAAGCTCGGGTTGAATGGCGGCAGCTTCGGCGGCGTGAAAGACATCCACGGCCAGATCGACGGCCTCCCCCGATGGCAGGCCCAGCAAGCGGCAGGCATCGTCGGAGTGCACCAGGACCACATCCTGACCCAGGAGGGCGCTTTCGGCCGGCAGGCGCCCGACCGGCCGGAGTTCAAGCGCCGCGGCGGCGGTAAGCGCGAGGCGCTGGGGATCAGGGCCGGGGTCGACCCCCGGGCCGAGCAGGGCCTCGCCCGGCCGGGGAGCCGCAAGCGGCTTGCCGTCCGCAGCGGGCGGGAGCGCCGCATCCGCCCAGGCAATCACCATCAGCGGCGCCGCCGGGCCGGCCGCCACGCCCCAGACGCGCGCCTGGGCGTGGGTCACCCCGGGCACCTGCCGGGCGGCGGCCACGGCTTCGGCCGCCGGCAGCGGCGCCCAGCCGCCGGCGTTGAGGCGGCGCACCACCAGGTCGGGCCCGTGGGCCAGCAGGCGGCGGGCCGTCTGGCTGAGACCCTGGCTGAAGAGCAGCACGGTGCCGCTCACGGTCAGCAGCAGGGCCAGGGCGGAGGCTATCAGCAGGGCCGGCCAGGGGCGCCGGATGACGTCCCGCGCCGCCCAGAGCAGGAGGGGATTAAGGTGCGGCGGTTTCATTGGGCGCTTTCAACGGGTGGCGGCGCCCGGCGGCGGGAACCAGCGTCAGCCGGGCCGGGTCCGGGTCAACGCCCCCAAGCCAGGGCGAAAAATCGTCGGGAAGTGCCGCCGGGTCGGCGCCAAACCGCCGCAGGGGCTGCCCCGCGGGCACCAGGGCCAGGGCCGGGCCACCCAGCGGGCGCACCCAGACCGCCAGCGGCGTGGTGGTTCGGCCGGCGCGCATCAGTCCATCGACGGCTATCAGGGCCAGCGGCGCCAGGCAGCAGAGGAGCGCCAGCCACAACAGGCGCCGGGCGGGGTCCAACCGGTCTGCCGAAAAAGGGGGCGTGGGCATGGGCGGATGACGGGCGGCGGTGCACGAGACCACCGGGGCCGTGAACTGGGGTTAGGGCTTCATCGATCGGACTGCCGCGGACGCTGTCCGCGGCCATGGGTATTCCTAAGCGAAAAACCGCCAAATAGCAACTCGTGCGACGGCCGCGGACGCTTCCCGGCGGCCCCGGAAAGTGCTATCGTAGAATGCCGCGACGGGCAGACGCCTGACCCGCCGTGCGCAAAACCACCGGCCGCGCCCCGCGCCCGGACCAAAGGAAACGGCAGCATGCCCCACGCGGACCTATACGCCCTCTTTCTGCTCGGCATTCTCGGGACCGGGCACTGCGTCGGCATGTGCGGGCCGCTGGTGTTCGCCTTTCCGGCCCGAAGCGGCCACATGAGCGCCCACCTCTTCTACCACCTGGGTCGCATCGGCACTTACACGGCCTTGGGCGGCACTATGGGCGCCCTGGGCCTCGGCCTCTCGCAGCTGGCCGGACGCAGCGGCCTCGACCCCCTGGCCTGGATCGCCCGCCTGCAGGTCGGCTTTTCCCTGCTGGCCGCGGCCTTCCTGCTGGTCTTCGGGCTCTCGCGCCTGGAAATCATCCGCGAGCCGGCCTGGATGTCCCTCGCGGCGCTCGAGAAAATCCCCGGGTTCGGCCGCATCCTGCACTCGGCCGGCGGCGGCCGCAGCGGTATGTTGGTGCTCGGGATGGTGCTGGGGTTTCTGCCCTGCGGCCTTTCCTTTGCCGCGTTTGCACGCGCCCTGCCCGCCGGCGGGTTCCTGCCGGGGGCGCTGATGACCCTGGCCTTCGGCCTCGGCACCCTGCCCGGGCTGCTGCTGCTGGGAACCGGCGCCTCCGGCCTGGCCCGCCGCTACCGGCGCCACTCCGACATCCTCTCCGGAATGGTGATGATCGCCATGGCGGCCAGCCTGGCGGCGGACGTGATCCAGGCCTGGATAAGTTAAGGGGCGGCACCCGTGGGTAATTTTTTCATCTGAGAGAAATGAGCTTTCAAAAAAAGCGGCCAAAGGTGAGACGAAATGCAGCTTCTGCTTCACATTCGACGTTACGGCGCGCGGCGGTTTTGGCAAGCAAGCCCGGGCCGTCTGCTCCTGCCCGGGATTGCGCTCTTTGCGGCGCTGAGCGGCTGCGCGGGCGTCGAGCCCCAGGTGCCGCCGCCACCCGCCCCCCGCTGGCACTGCGATTCTGAAGCCGACGCGGCCGTCGAACGGGAAGCCTACCGGCTGGGAATCCGGCTGCACGAGGCGCTTCTCAAAACCCAGCCCGACAACGCCCTTGCCTGGTATCACCTGGGATACGCCTGCGGCCAAACCGGGGACCACGCCCGTGAAATCGCCTGCTACGAGCGGGCCCAGGCGCTGGGCTACACCCACGACGAGGGGCTCTTTTTCAACGCCGGGATGGCCTACCTGGAGCTCGACCAGGTGCCGCAGGCGCTGGCGGCCTTTCAACAGGCCCTGGCCCTCAACCCCGACGGGGCGGACAACCATTTCGGGCTGGCCCTCGCGCTTCAGGCGGCCGGCGACAGCCCGGCGGCCGAAGTCCGCTTGCGCCAGGCCGTTCTTTTGGATCCGGACCATCTCGACGCCCGCCTGCAGCTGGCGATGAGCTACATCCAAAACGGCAACCAGGCCGGCGCACTTGCCGAACTGGAGGCCGTCGTGGCGCGGGACCCGGAAAACGCCCAGGCCCGGCAGCTATTCGACGCCCTGGAGGCCCGGTGATACCGTCGGCTGCAAGGCGCTGAGCGGTGCGGGCCGCCATCCACATCGCGCTGCACTTCCTGGTGCCGGCGGCCGTGGCCCGCTTTGGTTTCCAGCACCACCGCTGGCGCGCCTGGTGGGTGATGGTGCTGACCCTGCTGGTGGACCTCGACCATCTCCTCGCGATTCCGATTTACGACCCCAACCGCTGCAGCCTCGGCTTTCATCCCCTGCACAGCGTTCCCGCCATCGGGGCCTACCTGTTGCTGCTCCTGTTTCCACGGCTGCGTCTGGTGGGCCTGGGACTGGTGATCCACATGGCGCTGGACGCCATCGACTGCCTTTGGATGCGGGCCGCCTGATCGGCGGAGGGACGGCTGCACCGAAGGAAAAACAGGGTCGGACTGGGGTTATGGGGAAATGCTTGTAATCGGGACGTGAATGTACTACGAGTTCCTTTCGGGGGATTTCCCAACGGCCCGCTTACGGACGATGAGCCGAGGAGAGCGATGGAACTGCAACGCTGTTACGAAGTACTGGGCATCCAGGCGCCGGCCTCGCCCGAAGCCGTCCACCAGGCCTACAAGACCCAGGTCAAGTTCTTTCACCCGGACCGCTTCACCGGCGACCCCGACCAGCAGCGCCTGGCCGAGGAGCGCCTCAAGGAGGTCAACGCGGCTTACGCCGCCCTGCAGGCCTACCAGGCCCAAGGCCCTCGGGAAACCCCACCACCCAAGGCACCGAAAACCGAAAGATCGCCTGACCATTCGGCGGGGCGCGCAGCGGCCGCCGACAGCCCCCGGCCAGCCGCCACCGTCCGCAGCGGTACATCCCTGATGCAGCAATTGCGGGCCATCGGCGAGCGGGTCGCCGCCGGCGTCGGCAAGGCGCTGCAAGGCCTGCGGGAAAATCACCCTGGCGACCAACAGCCGGGCGGTTCGCGCACGAACCCGGGCTGCCGCCGGTCCGCGACCGGCCCGCGCCGCTCGGGCCGCGGCATGGGCCGCAGGGGCGGGGGCCGGCGCCGCTGAGCGCACGCGCCAAAGTTACGCCGGGGATTGCGGCAGGAAGCGGCGGCGCCCGTGTTCCCCGGCTTTGATCCCTGAACTGCCGCCTGAAAATAGGGGCCGCTGCCTTCTTGACCCCGCAAAACGCCCTCGGACGGGTTAACCCTTAAAACGGAGCCCCCTGCCTTGAACCCCGCGAACATCCCCCTGCCGGAATCGGCTTTCATGACCCATCAAGTGCCCCTCCTGCTCCAGCGCTTTGAGATCTCCTGCTGTTCCGAGGGGTTTTGCAGCGAATATTTTATCCGCGACCGCAGAAGCGCCGAGGAAATCTCGTATGCCCTGATTTTCTGCCTGAACCAGTTCGCCCATCACATTCACGTATCCAAATTCCACCCCGAACTCTACAAACAGTCCAACTCACACTATCTCTCGGCCGCCTGTTTCTACCTGCTGGTCCACCATTTTGCCCAGCATTACGGCGTCACCAGTGCGTTCACGATTTTTCTCCAGACCCGCCCGGCGATCTTTGAGCATTTTTACGCCCTGCTGCGGGATTTCGATTTTCATGTCCAGGCGCACGGGCTGGGCGACACCGTGGACGTCAGCAGCTGCTATCGCCCGCGGCGGGTGAAGACCGAAATGATCGTGGAAAAGCCGGCGGCGGGATTCGCTTTCTTGCCTGAATAGAGCGCGCCGCCGCGCTCCGGGAGCGCTGCTCCGGATCATTTATCGCGGGGGGATCGGTGGCGGTCCGAAACGGAGCATAAACGGTTGGTAAACGCTTACCGGGTTGCGAAACATGACCATTCATAATGCGGTTCAACAGAGCCGCGGCATGGTCGAAGCGGCCAGGATTAAGCTGGAGATCAGGAAAACCCATAAACAAATGGACAGCCCCCAATTTTCCATTCATATGTTCATAAGCCATTCGGATACGACCAGAATTGGTATTGTGAATGAGGGGATGTAACCAACTTATAAAACAATGGGCGTCCCCCTTTTACCCCCAGAGGCGGAAGAAGATGACGGCATTCCTTTTGACGACAAGATGACGACCCTCACCGCCAAGCTGCCGGAGCATTTTGCCAGGGGCAGAGAGCTGGAGACGTTGATCCGCGAGAATCTGAAGGGGATCGTTTATGAGCTCTGATCTGGTCTTTTACGGCGAACTTCTGGTCGAGATAAAGGACCGAATCCGTCAGGGTCAGACCCGGGCGACTCTCTCGGCCAATGCGGAAATGATCGCCATGTATTGGGACATCGGCCGCATGATCCATCAGCGGCAGAAGGAAAAAGGCTGGGGTGCGGGCGTCATCCCCCGGCTGGCTGTCGATCTGAAA
>Ga0105103_10002182_pt1 | contig 10274 bp, 7 predicted proteins | sample PPLLaktember2015_2_FD_79107 | JGI IMG/M metagenome (GOLD analysis project Ga0105103, IMG submission 79107) | Freshwater sediment microbial communities from Prairie Pothole Lake near Jamestown, North Dakota, USA - PPLs Lake P7 Core (6) Depth... | ecosystem: Environmental > Aquatic > Freshwater >...
CGACTGGATAGGATTCACACCTGGAAGGCCTGGAAGAGTTCTTTATTTTAAGGGAATCTTCAATACAGATAAAGATGTTGAGCGGGCAAGAGCCTATGTGTCAGGACTGGGATATTATGAGCTGACCATAAACGGGAACAAGGTCGGTGAGCACAAGCTCGACCCGGCATTAAGCGATTACAGCAAGAGGGTGTATTATTCCACATACGATATTCTTCCATACCTGAAAGCCCAGAACGTCGCCCTGGTGGCTGTCGGGCCCGGATGGTACGGGGTGCCGAAATTACGGATGCAGATTGAGATCCGTTTTACGGACGGGACTGAACAGGTGATCACCACGTCATCTATGCGGAGCGTAACGGTGGGACCGATCATCAGGTCGAGTATTTATGATGGCGAAATCTATGATGCCCGCGAAGAAAATGAGGATCTGCATACATTTTCCCTTCCGGCTGATTTTATTAATAAAAGATGGGGTCATGCGGTAACCACCGATCCCCCTGGCGGGAGAATGGTTTCACAGAAGCTTGAACCCATTAAGGTTGTGGAAACTATCGTTCCCCGGGAAATACGGGAACCTGTTCCCGGAATATATGTCATTGATGCCGGTCAGAACCTTGCCGGATGGGCATCCTTGAAGGTTAAAGGGAATAGGGGGGATGTGATAACCCTGAAATTTGCCGAGGCATTGTACCAGGACGGGACAGTGAACCAGGAGAACCTTCGGTCTGCTGAGGCAAAGGATACCTATATCCTGAAAGGGGATGTTGCAGGAGAATCCTGGGAACCCCGGTTTACATACCATGGATTCCGGTATGTGCAGGTGGAAGGATTTCCCTATCCTCCCAAGTCCGGGGATATCCTGATCAGGGTTGTAAGGTCGGCCGTTAAACATGCAGGGCAGTTCCGCTGCAGTAATGAACTGCTGAACCGTATTCACAGGATGGTTTTAGCCACGGAGGCAAGTAACCTCCACAGTGTCCCTACTGATTGTCCCCAGAGAGATGAGCGCATGGGTTGGCTGAATGACTTGACTGTACGGATTGATCAGGCATTGTACAATTTCGACCTGTCGCGGTTTTACCCGAAATTCTTAGATGATGTTGAGGATACCCAAGCCTCAGACGGTACGATCACGTGTACGGCCCCTTACCGGTATGGATCTAGACCGGCAGATCCCGTATGTGCAAGTTACCTGCTGCTTGCCTTGAAGAGTTATGAGTTTTATGGGAACAGGGAAATCATACGCCAGCATTACCCGGGATTAAAAGCCTGGGTGGATTACTTGAATTCCAGGACTGTCGACGGAATTGTCAATTACAGTTATTACGGTGACTGGTCTCCTCCGATAGAATTTGGCGTGGACGGCTCCAGCCCGGTGTCAAGATTAACTCCGGGTGAATTTATGTCGACAGGATACCTGTACTATTGTAGCAGGATAGTCGCCCAAATGGCTGAGTTATTAGGAATGGAAAGAGACAGGCCGGTTTATTCCCAACTCGCCCAAAAAATTGCCCTGGCTATGAACCATAAATACTGGGATGAGAAAGCGGGAGGATACGGTTCTAATAACCAGGCATGCAACTCATTTGCACTGTTCCTTGGTATTGTGGATAAGAGCAGGATAGAGCGGGTTGTAAACAACCTTGTCAACGATATAAGGGATCACAACGATCACCTGACAACCGGGAATTTATGCACAAAATATGTAATGGAGATGCTGACCGAATATGGGCATCCGGAAACAGCTTATAAACTTGCGACTCAGGAAAGCTATCCAAGCTGGGGGTACATGCTGGCAAACGGCGCCACAACCCTTTGGGAGCGGTGGGAACATGCAACCGGAGGAGCTATGAACTCACACAACCATCCTATGATGGGCTCGGTGGATTCATGGTTCTATAAATACATCCTGGGGATCCTTCCTGACATCCAGGGACCAGGTTTTGAAAAATTCACAATCCGCCCGGTAATTTTGGATGACCTGGATTTTGCGGAGGGGGAATTCAATACCATAAAAGGAAACATCAAAACAGCCTGGAAGAAAGAAAAGGGTTCCATACAATTGCAGGTCACCGTCCCGGGAAATTCACTGGCAACAGTATATGTACCTTCGCATGACACGAAGAGCATTAGGGAAGGGAACCACACTATCAGCAGGGTCCGGGACATAAAACTCCAGTCCGTTGAGGATGATTATACCGTTTTCCAGGTGGGATCAGGAACGTATTATTTCACATCCGATTATTAGGACCTGGCCTGAAGGCCTGTATGGTCCGGCTCTCACACCCGGGAAAACAAAATTCCTGCTTGGGTGTTATTTGATGATATGAAAAGGCATTCTCTTCCTTTCATTATCACAGGTGTCTATGTCCTTTTGTGTTCCTCTTGCCAAAAGGATGAAGATCCGGATCCCCGGGAGCAATTTGTCGCTTCTTATTCAATTAGTGATTCATGGACCCTTGATGGCGGCGGATCCGGCACGGAATTCTACACGATAAATATTGCCAAATCAAAAGATGATCTTCTGAAGATCATTATCAGCAATCTGGGCAACACAATTGCAGCATATGGTGAACAAATGGATGTGGAAGCTGAGTATTTCGGGAAAACCTTTAACATGGAATCACAGACCATAAAGTTGGGAATTTATTCGGTTACTGTTGAAGGGACCGGTTTGGTACATGGCGATAGCATTACTGTTAGTTATGTGATCGCGAACCACTGGCAGGGAAAGTGCAAGGGCATCAGACAATAACCATGTAATAATCTCCTGATAACGGTTCACTGCCAGATTAAGTAATGGCAGCAGTCATGATTTATAAAATATTAAAAAGATTTTTTACCGGACTTCAGTTTTTTCTTGAATTTTAGTAACTTGTCTTGTAATTAACCCTGCAGTGTTCTTTTATATTACAATAACCATTAAATCCTTACAATTATGAAAAAACTAAATCCAGCTTTGCTGTTCCTGGCAATGTTTGCCCTGCTGATCTCATCCTGTAAAAAGGATGATACCGACGACCGGGATAAGTTTGTAGGTTCCTATTCCATGAGTGAAACCTGGACCCTGGACGGGGGAGGCAGCGGAACAGACAACTATACCATTACCGTTACGAAATCAGACGTCAATGAAAAGCAGATATTAATTAATAATCTTGGAAACACGGTTACCGTATATGGAGTCCAGATGAACGTTACAGCGGATGTAACAGGAAACAACCTGGCCGTTGGGACACAATCCATTGCCCTGGGAGATTATTCGGTAACTGTAACCGGGACCGGATCACTCAATGATAAGCTGTTAACGATCAATTACGTTATTGTAGGTCAGTGGCAGGGACAGTTGTCCGGATTTAAGCAATAACAGGGCTTTTTTTCTTTTTTGTAAAATGAGCAAAGCTGCAAAGTTCTGCTCATTTTTTTTAGGATTAAAGAACCCGATTTTAAAAACCATTCCGTTATCTTTAGAGATCCAAATCAAAAATCCAGCTTTATATGTTTATTAAACTCTTTTTTATTGCACTACCGGTGTTCTTTGCCATTGACATGGTCTGGCTGGTGCTGGTAGCCAAGAAATTCTACCAGGAACAAATTGGTTTTCTCATGAAGCCGGAAATTAACTGGCTTGCGGCCATTATTTTTTATTTGTTCTTTATCAGCGGTCTTGTTGTTTTTGTTATTTCCCCGGCATTGGTGAAACATTCATGGACCCATGCGCTTCTCTACGGGGCACTTTTTGGCCTGGTAACCTATGCCACATACGATCTGACAAACCTTGCCACGATAAAAGACTGGCCTTTGCTGGTAACCATTGTAGACCTGATCTGGGGCTCCGTTCTGGCAGCTGCCGTTTCAGTAATAACCTATGGTATATCAAACAGGCTTTAGATGTTTTTGCGAAGGATTGTCAGCCATTGGGATGTTCAAAAATAGAAATACATTCAATTGTTTCATATGAGGACACATATTGAGATATCCATGTCGGATCCACGGATTGCCTGCATCCTCCTTTTATCCGGCTTTTTTATTGTTACACGGGTAAATTCCCAGGTTACTTATAATCCAGTCAATGAGCTGCGCGAGGCAAAGATGGGTGTTGAGCGGGTTGCCCGTTATTTTCTCCCGGCCTATTCCGCTCAGGTGTCGAATAATAGTGAAGTGCGCTGGGTACAGATCGATCTCGGGCAGACCAAGGAAATTGACGGGATCAAGCTGCTGCCGGGCGCGCAGGTATGGGGCCCCGCAACCGGGGGGTTCCCGGCGCGATTTAAGCTTGAGGTCTCAGACGATCCGGATTTTAACCAGGCCATTATGTATGAGGACTATACACTGAAAGAGGAATTTCCCTTTCCAGATGACAAGGTATGCACCTTTGCTTCAAAGACGGTCCATGCACGATTTGTGCGGCTTACGGCAACTGAACTCAGGGATAACAAACTGGCCATGACGAAGATCATGGTAATGTCCGAAGGTAAGGATATTGCAGTGGGGTGCCCTGTCACGGAATCAAACCCGGATCCTGCTTCACATGCGGAATTGCTAACCCGACCGCTTCGACCCCAGGGTGAATTTGTGGTGACCGACAATCCTCAAAACGTCATACCGGCCAATAACTGGAAACCTGTGTCTTACAAAGCAAAAACGCCGCTGGGAGGAGTGCACCTTCACGAAGGTCTGTTCCGAAAGACCATGGACAACAACATCAGCTACCTGATGAATTCATTCACGGTTGACCAGATGGTCCGGAATTTCAGGGTTAAGGCGGGCTTTCCGGTTGAACCACTCGAATCCCGTTTCAGGAATATGTGGTTCCAGATCCTCCCCGGGTCAGAAGCGGGACGGTTTCTGACCGGGGCGGGCAATACCCTTCGGTGGGTAGACGATGATAGCCTGAGGAACAGGATGAATGAGATTGTTGACATCATCGACCAGTGTAAGGAGCCTGACGGGTATATTATGGCCTTCCCGAAGCACAACATGTTCGACTTCGAGAACGGGGCTTACACCCGGTCATGGGTATCACAGGGTCTGATCGAGGCAGGATATGCCGGGAACCAAAAAGCTTTCCAGTTGCTTCGGGGATTTTATGACTGGTTCGACAACTGCGAATACCTGCCTGAAATGCTAAGGCGTGTGAGACAGGGAACCCAGGGCATCATACCGATCACCCGGACTTACCTTACCCCGGTGGGGAAACCCAAGGACATCCAGGTGGTGCAGCAGTATTTCCAGGAAAATTACTGGATGGAAATGATGGCCAAAAGAGATCCCGATGCTATATGGAAGTATCCCTACGACCGCCCGCACAATTACCTGGTTACCGGCATTGAACCTTACCTGGACCTGTATGTGGCCACCGGGGCTAAAAAGTATCTGGATGCCGTCCTGGGCGCGTGGGACCTGTTCCATGACAACTGGGAACATGTGGGGGGATCCCTCGCCATCAATGAAGGGGACTTCCTCTATGAACCGAAATCCTACTACCTGCGCCATGAAACCGGTGAATTGTGCGGAAATTCTTTCTGGATAAAGCTGAACCAGCGGTTTCACCTGCTTTACCCAGAAGAGGAGAAGTATGTCAGTGAGATCGAGAAATCGATTTACAACGTGGCCATTGCAAACCAGTATGGACCCGAGGGGATACGGTATTTTGCAAAACTGGTCGATCGCAAATATGGCGATCATGTGCCCAACACCCACCATTGCATGAATACATGCTGCGAGGGGCAGGGCACCCGGGTGTTCGGCTCGCTTCCAGAATACATTTATTCCGTTGCGGAAGAGGGGATCTATGTGAACCTGTATGCAGCCTCAGAAATCAGCTGCACCATCCGGAACCAGCCCATGAAGCTCACCATGAACACCTTATTTCCCTATGATCCTAAAGTGGAGATCGTGGTGGGGAATGATAAGGCTGTACCGGCCACGATCCGGATCCGCATCCCGTCATGGGCAACGAAACCCGTGCCGGTTATGGTGAATGGCAGCGCAGCAGGGAGCGGGGTCCCGGGCAGTTATCTCGAAATGGACCGGAACTGGAAGAACGGGGATGTGATCTCCTTTGTCCTGCCTATAGAATTCAGGGTCACCAAATATTCCGGTCTCGAAAAAGGCTTTGAGGAGAATCACTATGCCCTGGAGTACGGGCCGGTATTAATGGCCATGGTTGGCGTGAAAGCCAAAAAGTCTGATATTGGCGTAAAAGCAGACCCTGCCAGTATTGCTTTATTGTTAAGACCCGTACCGGGAAAGCCGCTGCATTTCACAATCGACGGTAACAGTGAATTTGAATACTGGCCTTATTTCGAGGTTCAGGAAGAACCATTTTCCTGCTTCCCGGAGTTTTTCAGATAGGACCGGAATCCCATCTTCCTTCTGATCCAGGATCTGCTGCGAACTTCGCAACATATGTTATAGTTGTTTGTTCTTAAGGGAACCGGAAGAACAGATATGTAAATGCTTATGTTGCGTTATTCATTATTCAGGTTCGTTCTGTTCCTATCCTTCACGGGCATATTGTTTCTGCCTGGTGTTATGGCTCAGGTCCCGGCCGGGCAGGAAGGGATAGCAGGAAGTGCTGACCTGGATGACTGCCTTGCCTACACCATGAAACACCAGCCGCTTGTGGAGCAGCTGAAGATCAGTGATATGGTGCGCAGGCGGGATATCGGTATCGCCCTTTCGGATTGGTTACCGCAGGTTGAAATTAACGCCGGATTCCAGCAATACCTGAGACAACCGGTTTCCATTTTTCCTGATTTTGAGAATCCTTCCGGGCCAAAACGGGAGATTACCACGGGGGTAAGGAATACATCTTCTGTACAATTGTCAGCGGATCAGGTGATCTATAGTCCCGATGCCTTTCTGGCCGGCAGAACTGCGAAATTGTACCGCCTTCAGTCGACCCAGTCGGTCCACGAAGCCATGGTCGACCTGGTGGTGCGTGTCAGCAAGGCATTCTATGATGTACTGCTTACAGACGCCCGGTTGAGGTTGCTTAAGGAAGATCAGGCAAGGATTGAAAGGAGCATGAAGGATGCCCGAAGCCAGTATGAATCCGGTATAAGCGACAAAATTGATTTTCAGCGCGCCGTCATTTCATTGAACATTACCCAGACCGAGATCCTGGGAATTACTGAAGACAAGAAGTTCAAGATAGCTTACCTGAAAGAACTTATGGGTTATCCGTTCACCGCGCCGCTCACATTGGGTTATGACAGTACCGGACTGATACAGGAAACGTGGCTGGACACCACGCGCATCATCCGGTACAGGAACAGGGTTGAATACCAGCAATTGCTTACCAGACTTAACCTTCAAAGATCCATGATCGGCTATTACAGGTTTGGATTTCTTCCCTCACTTTCTGCATTTGCCAACTACAACCTGGTTTACCAGAACGATAATATCGGCATCCTGTATGACCGTGATTTTCCCAATTCGGCTGTAGGGCTGCGGCTCACCCTTCCGCTTTTTGAAGGCACACGACGTGCACAACAGCTTAAAAAAGCAAACCTTCTATATAAGGAAATGGCACTGGATACCCTGGTATTCAGGAACAGTGCCCATACGCTGTATGTACAGGCCATAGCTGCGTATAAAAGCAGTTTAAAGACGTACCGTACCGCGCAGGAAAACTCCCGGCTGGCCGGCGAGATCTATAACACGGTACGGTTGCAATATAACCAGGGTATCAAGACTTATCTTGAGGTCATCATTTCAGAGACTGATCTGCGTAGTTCACGGACCAATGAGCTAAATGCCCTGTATCGCTTACTGGTGACAAAGCTTGATGTGGAAAGAGCATTGGGCAATATTTCTGTCAACTATTAGAGAACATGAGCTGGATAAACAGGCAAAAAGTATTCAGGTTATACCTGGTCATTCCAGGCATGGCAGTCCTTACGGGCAATAGCTGCAAAGACGCCAGCCCGGGTAATTCTATTGAACCGGTTTCTGTCAGTGTAACCCATGTTCAGAAGGAATTGGTTTCCTATTATGACGACTATCCGGGAACCATAGTAGCCCTGAATGAGGTGGAACTGCGCAGTGAGGTTAGCGGCATGGTCACTGGAATATTCTTCAGGGATGGTGAATATGTGCGAAAAGGGAGGCGTTTGTATGAAATTGACCGTAGCCGTTACCATGCCTCCTTTGAGCAGGCAAAGGCCAGTGTGGAGATCGCCACTGCCAATGTCGAAAGGGCACAGCGGTATGTTGACCGGTATACTGTGCTGAGTGAACAGGATGCCATTGCCCGGCAGCGCCTCGATGATGCCAGGACAGACCTCCAGAATGCAAACCTCAGCCTGGTTTCTGCAAAGGCAGGACTGGTCAGGGCCCAGTCAGAACTGAACTATTCCCTGATCGTTGCGCCTTTTGACGGAACGATAGGCATTTCAAAAGTTAAAATGGGTTCCCTGGTAATCCCGGGTCAGACCCTGCTGAATACCATCTCAACCGATGATCCTATGGGAGTGGATTTCGTGGTAAATGAAAAGGAAATTGGGCGGTTCCAGGAATTATCCACTGAAAAGGTATCGACTGGTGATTCCACATTCCGGATCTTTCTGCCTGATCAGTCAGTTTACCCGGAAGAAGGAAGGATTCAGGCAATCGACAGGGCTATTGATCCCGGGACCGGAACCATACGGGTCCGCCTTGAATTTGGGAATGATCAGCGGAAGCTTCGGGCCGGGATGAGCTGCAATGTCAAAGTGCTTCATGGAAGTAAGGAGGAGGATTTGGTAATACCTATGAAATCGTTGCTGGAACAAATGTCGGAATATTTTGTATATGTTGTGGACAGCCAGAAGGCCAGGCAGGTAAAGGTGATACCTGGTGCCCAGCTTGAAGGGAAAGTTGTGGTTACCGGGAAACTGGAAGAAGGACAGCTTGTGGTTACCGATGGAGTCCAGAAATTAAGGGAAGGCATGCCCGTGATAACCGAAACCTCTTCCGCGGGATCGGCGCGCTAGTCCCTGATTATCCTGAATCCAATGATTGCCAATACCTTCATCAAACGCCCCATCACCGCCATAGTCATAGCGATCGTCCTTACCCTGGTAGGGTTGATCGCTCTGCTGAACCTTCCGGTAAGCCAGTATCCCAGGATTACACCTCCTGTGGTGCAGGTTTCGGGAATTTACATCGGAGCCGATGCCACCACCGTGGAACAAACCGTCACCACCCCGGTTGAAACACAGATCAACGGTGTTCCCGGCATGACCTATATCCAGTCGAACAGCACCAGTGACGGTCGGCTGGGATTGAATGTCAATTTCGCCCTGGGTACCGATGTGGATGTGGCAGCACTGGATGTTCAGAACCGTGTTAACCTGGCATTACCCCAGCTTCCTGATGAAGTCAAACGTTTGGGATTGAGCGTGCGGAAAAGCAACACCGGCATCCTGATGGTGGTAGGCATTTACTCACCCGGTGAATCCCATGATATCAGGTTTGTGGATAACTATACGAACATTTTTATCCGCGATGCCGTTGCCAGGGTGAAGGGCGTGGGGGATGTGTTTACCCGTGCCGAGGATTTCGCGATGCGGATATGGCTTCAGCCTGATAAAATGGTGCAGCAGCGGATCTCAGCCAGTGACATCATCCGTGCGGTGCAGGAACAGAATATCCAGGTTGCCGCCGGGTCTGTAGGTGCCCAGCCTCAGCCCAGGGAACAGGCTTTTGAGTATACAGCCTTTGTAAGCGGACGGCTAAGGTCGGAGCAGGAATTTGGCAATATCGTCATAAAAACAGATCCGTTAAATGGTTCCCTGGTTTACCTTCGTGATGTGGCGCGACTTGAACTGGGCAGGTTCCAGTATTCCGGAAGTGGGTTCGTCGACGGTAAACGGGCATCCTTCCTGCTTATTTTTCAAAGTCCGGGCAGCAATGCCCTCGAAACGGCTGATGGGGTCATGGAGACCTTAAAGAAGCTGAAAAGCTCCTTTCCCAATGATATCGACTACATGGTGCCATTTGAAACAGCATCTGTGGTCAGGGTTTCCATAAAGGAGGTGGCCGAAACCCTGATGATCGCATTGCTACTCGTGATCGTCGTGGTATTCATCTTCCTGCAGAACTGGAGGGCGATGCTGATTCCGCTGCTGGCCGTGCCGGTTTCCCTGGTCGGCGCCTTCATCCTGTTCCCGCTGCTTGGTTTTTCCATCAATACCTTATCGCTACTCGGCCTGGTGCTGGCGATCGGTATTGTCGTCGACGACGCCATCGTCGTGGTGGAGGCAGTAATGGTGAACATCGAGCAC
>Ga0105103_10002184_pt1 | contig 10270 bp, 10 predicted proteins | sample PPLLaktember2015_2_FD_79107 | JGI IMG/M metagenome (GOLD analysis project Ga0105103, IMG submission 79107) | Freshwater sediment microbial communities from Prairie Pothole Lake near Jamestown, North Dakota, USA - PPLs Lake P7 Core (6) Depth... | ecosystem: Environmental > Aquatic > Freshwater >...
GCGCCGCCTCCGCCGTCTTTTCCACCCTTAAACGTTTCCACAATGGGTTCCTGAAGGGCTTGCTGCACTTCTTGGATATAATTCCAAACGTAGCGGTAAGACATGCCTGACTTTTCGGCGGCTTTAGAAATCGAGTGTTCTTTACCGACGGCTGAGAGAATTTCGGCGCCGCCTTTGCCGATTAAGGGTTTACCGTTATATTCCAGCCACGCTTTGCATGAAAGCTTATGTTTCTTGTTGCGTTGCATTCGATAGGGCTTATGTGCTAAAAGCCATATAAAGCTAATCAACTTACGGCTTGGGGGTTTTAAGTTACGGATTGGCTTTTTCTTGGTGAAGCTTTATTCTCTTTTCATCGACTTAGTGGTACTGTGATCCGAGTTTAACCAAACTCAATCTATTGCACTTTCTCTTATGATCCTTCAGTTAGTTCTTCAAATTGTTTTTGTGTCAATCCTTCGCCCGGTGTGGCGTCAAGGCGTTTTTCTATTTTGCCTTTTTTCAGTCGCAGAACTGTGGGGAAATATTCGATTCCATATTTGTCGCATAATGCAGGTTTAAAATCAATCATGACGCTGAGGCATTCTTGCGGATGGCTTTTTTGGAATTTCTCAAAAATCGGCAGAAACCTCCGCGAATGAGGGCACCATGAAGCGTAAAATAATACGAGCAAATTCTCTTTATTTTGAAGTAACTCTTCAGTGTTGTCCGAGTCTCCCATTATTTCACTTCCCTGTCTTCTTCTGGATAATGCGCGCTATCGCAGAAGGGTTTATTGGTAGATTTCCCGCAGCGGCAAAGTGTAACTCGATTGCGTACTTCGTAGGGTTTTCCCTCCGCTGAGTAAATGGGGATTCCGCCTCGTACCCAGAGCGGCGCAATGTCATCCACCACACCTGGATCGTTTATGACTGCGATGGATTTCTCAAGGGCTGGCTCTAGAGTTTGTGCTATTTCTTTGTCAATAATAACCAATCGACCTGAGGGGCAATCAAAGGAATTGCGGATGCAATTATTTTTAATTTGAGGATTACTTGGTTGTGGGATTTGATCCCAGATATCGCCACCTCGATGGCAAAAACGTGCTGAAGCACAAAGTATCTCCGCGTCTTTAAGGCGCAATGCAGGTCCGTCTATTGTTTTTGCCATCTCGTTGAAGGGTTGGTTGTAGCTGACTTCGGTGCCGTCGAAATCCACCTTGATGTGGGTGTTATCACAGAAAGGCTTGTTTTGGGATTGACCGCATCTGCAGAGGCTGTAGGTTTCTGTTGTCGGGTAAGTTTTGCCTTTTACCCATTTTCCAGGTATACCTTGGTTGTTGCATTGGATAGTCATGTCAAACAAAGGTACAGCGCCAGACACAATGTAGGGACCATCTGTTGTAACCTTGATTTCTTTTCGTTTTTCTTCCACTTTCTTACCAACCCTATTTGAGAAGTTCTTTGTATATATGAGAATCATCTGAATTAAAATAAATTTTGTTAAGCAGAATACCTTAAGCTAGATTTTATATATAAATTGGTTACATACACGATACGAACGAGAAAAATTTTGCTGAATTTTCTCGCTAAATACGGAGAAAAGAAAAAAATGAAGAAAAAAATAAACATAATTATAGCAGTAGCATTGATTGTTGCACTGGCATTTCCCTTATCATTTTTGTCAGTAAATGCAGCATCAGCCAAATCAACCGCAGCATACATAGGCGCAATGCCAAACCCTGTCGGCGTCGGACAAACAGTAATGCTCCACGTCGGAATACCCGATGCTCTACGTACTGCAACAGATGGCTTTGCAGGCTTAACTGTCACCGTTGTCAAGCCCAACAACCAAACCATCACTTTAGGACCCTACACTACTGACTCTACAGGAGGTACGGGCGCGCTTTTCACGCCCGACATGGTTGGAACCTACTACCTAAAGACAAACTTCCCTCAACAAGACTACCAGAGCGTAACATACAAAGCAAGTACAAGCCCAGAAATGGCACTCGTAGTGCAAGAAGACGCTTTACTATACTATCCGGGAAACCCCTTGCCCGAAGAGTACTGGACCAGACCGATTAACCAGCAACTCAGAGAATGGTACACTATATCGGGAAATTGGCTAGTACCAATCCCAACGCTCCCAACAGATAACGTCTACGCTCCATACAACGATGATGCACCAGAAAGTCCCCACATCCTTTGGGCAACACCCGTCGGAGACACAATTGGTGGACTTGCAGGCGGCGTTGATATAACCGGCTACGGAACAGGCGATGCTTACGAAGGCAAATTCGGCGGCGGCGTAATAATCGGCGGCGTACTTTTCTACAACAAATACGACTCGGGTCAGCCACAGCAATCAGTAGTTGCAATCGACCTCCATACAGGCAAAACACTTTGGAACAGAGTTTTCGCGAACGTTAACGGCAGTGCTATTTATGGAAACGGCAGGATCGCTTTCGGTCAAGTTCTTCGATTCAGCTCCATGAACTACCAAGGTGATTTCTCATATCTGTGGATTACTAGCGGCACTAACTGGTTTGCGTTCGAACCGCTCACCGGTGATTGGAAATTCAACATGACAAACGTTCCCTCTGGCACAAACTATTATGGACCAAAAGGCGAGATTCTAAAGTATACCTACAACGCAGCTAACGGTTGGTTAGCCCAATGGAACTCAAGCTCGGTAGTTCTTAAAAGCAATACTGGCATGGCTGTAGCATGGGGTAGCCAAGTTAGGGGTAGAACCTTCGATGCACAAACAAAGGGCTATGATTGGAATGTAACCATACCTAAAGCCTTACCTGGCTCAGTGCGAACCGTGAACCCGCTTGACAAACTCGTTGGAGCTAACATAAACGCGACAACCGTGGAAATCTGGGCGTTAAGCCTCAAGCCGGGACAAGAAGGACAACTGCTATACAGAACAGCATGGAGAGCACCAGCAGCTTGGGCAGAAGGCAACCAAACCATAAACTGGGCCGCAGCAAGTCTAACAGATAACGTTGCCGTAGTAAACTCAAAAGAATACCTGAACTACTACGCTTTCGACCTCACTAACGGGCAATTCCTCTGGGGGCCATCAGAACCAGACAATTACCTAAACATGTTCGACCGTATCAGCACCATAAACTACGGTAAGTTAATCTCCTCCGGCGCAGGCGGCGAAATCAGATGTTACGACGCAAAAACAGGCGAGCTTCTATGGGATTACATAGTTGATGATCCATACACAGAATTCACGATTGGTAACCATTGGTGGATGCAACAACTATTCATCGCTGACGGCAAAGTCTACTTGGGCCAAGTTGAACACTCAGGCAACCAACCATTGCCAAGAGACGCACCCTTCATGTGCCTAGACATCGAAACAGGTAACGTAGTGTTCCGAATGAACGGTGGCTTACGTCAAACATGTTGGGGCGGCAAAGCAATGATCGCTGACAGCGTAATAGCATGCATGAACACCTATGACCAAAGAGTGTACGGTGTAGGCAAAGGACCCAGCCAAACCACAGTTACAGCATCGCCAAAAGTTTCAGTTGAAGGAAGCAGCGTTATAATCGAGGGCGCAGTCACCGACATTTCACCAGGCACCGAAGAATACGCCTTAACCGCTCGGTTCCCACACGGCGTTCCCGCAGTATCTGACGCAAGCATGAGCGAATGGATGAAATACGTCTACATGCAATTCGCACGACCCACAAATGCAAACGGCATTGAAATCACATTAGACGCCATTGACCCAAACGGAAACTACATACACATAGGCAACACGACAAGCGACGCTAGTGGCATGTACAGTTTACAGTGGACCCCTGAAATTACGGGCAAATACACAATAATCTCATCCTTCGCAGGCACAGCCAGTTACTACGCGTCTTTCAGTGAAACCGCAATCGCAGTTGACCCCGCGCCAGCAACCTCAACGCCTTCGCCTCAACCACTCCAGTCAGTAGCTGACATGTACTTTGTACCCGCAATTGCAGGCTTGTTTGTCGCAATCATAGTTGTGGGTATCGTTATGGCCGTTCTGGTAAGAAAACGCCCATAAAAAAATCATCATCCCCTTCTCTTTTTTCTTTATAACACCCTTTTTGAACCGTCATCCCACACGGTTAAAAGTCTCTTCTACTCAGATACATATTGAAGGATTGTTGGTAGATGGCTGAAACAAAAACTTTCACAACCGTACAATTAGCCGAATTCAATGGTAAAAATGGAAAACCAGCATACATAGCCTACAAAGGCACAGTATACGACGTAACTGAATCCCCTCAGTGGCTCGATGGAGACCATCTCGGGCATGAAGCAGGAAATGAATTAAATGACCAAATGGAAATTGCACCACACAGCGATGACGTTATGGAACGCATGAAAAAAGTCGGCACCTTAGTTTAACGAAAACAAATTCTCACAATATCTACTTCAGTTCGTGATTAGTTTAGTAATTTTTCTCAGTTATTACTTCCTTTCTGCTTCCGATCCTCTTGAAGAGTAGCGGCAAACCCACTGTTGGAATCGACAAAAGCCACAAGTTTGGGTTTACCAAGAACCACAAGTACCAGTAGCTCCAAGTCTCATCCTTTCCAAAGAAAATCCATGTAAGGTAATTCCAAAGATAGATCAAGCCTAGCATAGTAACGATAGCGCCGATTCTTTGAATATCAAGGTCATCAACGTTTTCTGTTCCCACTGATCTTCTCGTGAAAACTGCAATAAAAATTGTTAGCGCAAGCAAACCAAAAGAGCTTAAGGCAAAACTGAAAAGATTTTCCGGAAAGGCAGTCAAGTATTGGATTCCTCGCCGCAATATAGTTGAAACCCAAATGGCAGTGCTAGATAGCCAGAAAACCAAAACATAAACCGTGCCCACAATCAACCCCCACTTTATTGCGCTCTTCACTGGTTTGTTCGTTTTCAATTCATGGGATAACTTGAACAAGACAGCGGGGACGATGATGGATTCTATGATTAATGGGATTACGTAAATTAGAAGGGAGATCCAAACGGGCATGGTAGAAGTATGGCCGTTAAGGCGCCAAATTGTGAAACCAAAAGTCGAGGTCAAGGACAGGACAGCCGTGGTCAACAACCCCATCCAGTATATGGCTTCCCCAATCAAAACCAGCCTCATCAGCTTCTTCACCTTCTGGTTTGGAAGGCCTTTGCGTATGAAGTAGAGAATTACTCCCCCCAACGCGATGGCGCTGGCTACAAATCTGGAGGCTATGCCGATGTGTGCCGAAATGTCTTCAGCAAAGATGATTGATCTCAAAGGTTCGTTGAAGGATTCCCATTCGCCGACCCAAGAAAGGCTAAACATCGCGTGGAATGTAAATAGGAAATATGCTACGGCTACGATTACGAACCCTATTTTTAGCGGGGAATAGAAACTTGGTCTTGACATGTGCTTAAAAAACAAGTAGGTGACAATCGCTTTTATTTATTTAGCTGAATGGCGAGGCTGTTGGGATTTTAACCCAGATTCATGCCGGAGATGTCATGGTATTTCTCATTTTCCTCAATGAATTAGCCTTTAAGTGTTGAAGTTATTTAAAAAAAGGATGAGAAGACAAGTCACACTAATTGATCATGAATACAAGACAAAAACATTAACTGCTAGAATATCTATTAAACGACAAGTATAGCGAAAAGAATATACACAGTTATTACTGATATGAAATTATGGAAAACTCGGCAGCTAGATTTGGTTCAGTTATCAACTGTATTGATGGGCGGACTCAGCTGCCAGTTATTGACTACATGAAAACTAGGTTCAATCTAGATTTTGTTGATGTCATTACTGAGCCTGGTCCGGTAAAGGTGATTGCGGAACCATGGAGTGCCTTTCAGGTATACTCTATTCAGCAGAGACTGATGATATCGCAGGAGAAGCATGGTTCTCAGCATTTAGCTGTGGTTGCACACCATGATTGTGCTGGAAACCCTGTTGACAAAATAAACCAGATTGACCAGCTTCGGAGATCCCTGGAGTCTATTCGTTTGTGGGGATTCAAAGGCACCATAATCGGCTTGTGGGTTAACGAGAACTTCGAAGTCGAAGAAGTGTCTTTCAACCCTTAGTCCATTAAAACTCGCCATTTACCATATAACCAGAACTGTTTTGATTTTTGAATTTCAAACGATAGTTGTTTACTGGGAGCTTCTGGCCCATTCAGACAGAATGATTTCATTTGTGTTTCCGAATTCATTGACTGAAACGATTCCGCGTTGGGCAAATCGGGCTACTATTCGGTGGGTTTTTAGTCGGCTGAGCCCTGATTCTTTTACCACGTATTTTTGCAGGTATTTCCCTTTGTGTGCTGTAAGGATATTGTAGACTTTTTGCTCTTCTGGGGTCATGGTTTTTAGGATTAGGTCACAGTTTTGTGCGGCGGGTGCAACTGGAAGAGCGGTTGAAGTGGGTATTGGAATTGGTGCTTCTGCCGTAGCTTTTGGAGGAGATGTTTGTATTTCTTGAGATGTTTTACTGGGACTTGCCGTGGGAGTTTGAGGATTGCATGTGCCTTTACTTCTGATGTATTTGAGTTCTGGATAGGCTAAGTAGAAGGCGACGCCCAAGATGGCAGCAACAACGACTGCAATTAGAGCTATTGGAATAATCCACAGATAAGATGGGTTTGTGCCAAAGTTACCATCGCCCATCATGCCGCCCATTCCCCAATTGTTCTGGTTGGTGCCAATATGCGATCCCCACATTTGACCCATCCAACTGTCCCCATAATAGGTTGGGGCTGTCGCGGCAAAATACCAAGAAACCGCGAGAAGAGTCACTAATACGCTAAGAGTGATTGTGAGAACGAAAAGGAAAATGTGCAACCTTCTCATACCCATTGAAGTATTCTCCCAAAAAATAAGGATTACGCAAATAAAGCCCGATCTTTTCGTTGAAGCATTCGGTTTATTATGTTTCGGTTTTGTTTCAGAGTTGTATCAGCGAACTATCTTATGCTTGAAGTGATTGGATACAGATGCATTTTGAAGCCATCTTCTCCGATTAGCAATTCTCCGGTTCATCTGCTTTCGCCCATTTTGCTTCTTAGTTTTTGGGGAGGCAAACGTATTGTGAACTTTGTGCCCTTGCCGACTTGGCTTTCAAAAGTCACTTCGCCGCCTAATGCTTCTGTCATGCGTTTAACTACAGGTAAACCAAAACCTTGACCTTTTGCCCTTGTGGTAAACAATGGAGTAAAAAGTTTTGGTTTAATTTCGTCAGGTACGCCAACACCAGTGTCTTGTACAGTTACCCTTATGTCTCCTTTTTCTTTGAATGCATGTAGAGCAAGTTTGCCGCCGTTGGGCATAGCATTGACCGCGTTTGATATTAGGTTGGTTAAGATACGCTTGAGCAAGTCAGGGTCGGCCATTATAGTTTTTGCTTGACCATCAACGATGCAGGCTACATCTATTTTTTTGGGAATGCTGTTCTTGAACAAAATATCGTTAAAAAATGGTTCCAAATCAATTTCCTTTAAAACGGGTTTGAGGACTTTGGAGTAGTCCTGCAAATCCGCAACTATCTTATTTATATAATCAACGTTCTTTTCGATTTCCGACAGACATTCAAGTACGCTATCCTTCTCCGCACAAGCAGATGACTTTTCCAAATCGCACTTCGCAATGAAAACATCACTAATTATCGCTTGCAGAGGATTCCGAATGTCATGGCCAACCATGCCTGCCGTGGCACCGATAGCTGCTAAACGTTCGGCATCCTTTAACTTGGCCGCTCGTTCATCCGCAAGTCTCTCCATTTGACTTGCATATTCTTCAAGCTTTTCTTCGGCTTCTTTACGTTCAGTAACATCACGCGAAATACCTAAAAACGAAATTAACGCGTCCTTTTCATCATACTCAGGCACTACACGCAAGTCAAATGTTTTAAGCCCATTGGGTGAAGGAAAATCAAACTCCCGCTGTTGAGCTTGTCTAGATTCACGTGACTTGCGGAACATGTCGTTCCACATTTCAACAAGTTCTCTTGGCATGCCCATCTCTTCGTTTGTTTTGCCCAAAAACTGCTCAGAAGGTATGCCTGTTGCAACCTTGACTTTGGGGTTTAGATATGTGACGCGCAAATCTGGATTAAACCGCATAATAACGTCAGGCGCATTATCCGCTAACGACTTAAACTTGCGCTCACTCATCTTGAGGGCTTCTTCAGCTTTTCTATGTTCAGTTACGTCCCTAAATATTAGGACAACACCAGTGGTTTTGCAATTCTTGCTTTTTATAGGAGCACCACTGTCATCGATAGCGATTTCGGTTTTATCCTTCCTTACCAGAAGAGTATGATTGGCCAAGCCAACAATTGTTCCCTTTTCCAATACTTTGGTGACAGGATCGTCAACAGTTTTGCGGGTAAACTCATTAATAATATTAAATACTTCATTGACAGGTCTTCCCGCCGCTTCAACCAGAGTCCAGCCTGTTAGTTTCTCAGCCACGTTATTCATGAATTTGATTTTGCCTGATATATCAGCTGCAATAACTGCGTCTCCAATGCTTGCAAGAGTTGTCGCCCAACGTTGTTCACTTTCTGACAGAGCAATTTGAGCCAACTCTAATTCATTTGTATACCTTTTCACTTCTTTTTCCATATGCTCAGTTAGATCAGTCACAACGAGGAATGTGTTGTTTAAAGTATCTGATTGCAAAGAGTTAATTGACATTAGTGTTGGAACCAAAATATCGCCGTTAGCTTGAAGGGTTATTTCCTTGGTTACGGCACTCTTCTGTGCTCTTGCTAATGTCAATAGTTTTCTTAGCGCCAACAGGTGCGTTGGGCAAACCATGCTTTCAATGTTAAGACCCACGATTTTTTCTATAGAGTTTTTCATTATTTTTGCAAAGCCACTATTGCAGTACAGAACAGTATCATCATCAGAAAGCATCACCGCGCCTTCCCGCATGTCTTCAATGAGAGCTCGATAAGGTTTTTCTGCGCCACTAATTGTGTAAACCTGCTCGCCTTTTGGAGTAGAAACAACTAATCCATCGACTTCGCCGCGCCTAATGGCATTTAGTGTTTCTTGTGCTTCTTCAAGCTGGGTACGTAACTCTTGAACTTCTGCTAACCACTCTTCATCATTTTTTTTATGCATCGAAAAATCATTCTACCTATTTCTTAGTATCTTGCTTTGGAAGCAAGTTTAAGCCAACAAGAATCTTTTCATTATCGGACATGTCGCCGATGAATCTTCTTAAAGGCAATGGCAACTTTTTGATAAGCGTTGGAGCGGCGAGAATTTGTTCCTTCTTAGCATACTCGGGCTGTTGATAAATGTCAATCACCTCAAGGTCATATCTTCCCCGAAGATTTTCCTCGCAAATTTTCCTAATATTTTCAATAGCGTTAATTGACCTTGGAGTCATACCAGTTACATAAAGTCGCAGAATATATTTTTCTTTATCACTTGCTTGTAGCGCCTTCTCGAATTCTTCTGGAGACTCTGCTTCGTTGGTTTTTTTCATGCGATTCCATTCTCCTGGAAGTTAGTGATTATTTAGGTCTAATGTCGAGACCAACTAGCACACGTTCTGTATTTGATAGGTCGCCTATTATTTTTCTAAGTGGCTCCGGTAGTTTTCGCACCAATGTAGGGATTGCTAATATTTGATCTCCTGCAGCCAGTTGTGGATTCTTGAGTAAGTCAACGACCTCAATTGTGTATTTGCCTTTCAGGTGTTCCTCAGCGATTTTTCTTAAATTAGCTAAAGCTTTCATGGAATTTGGGGTTTGCCCTGCTACGTAAAGTCGTAGCTCCCAAATCTCTGATTCTTCTGCGTTTTGCTTAGTTATTTTTTCTATTTGTCTCATTAATTTTCTTCCCTTTGAATAGTGTTTGACTATTCTTTGTCGGCTTTTCGTATGTGGGCCATATCTTGTCTGTTTTCATCAACAGTTTTTTCACGGCGTTTTTCCTGTTTGATTAGCTGTTTTACTTCTTCCTCTGCAGCTATAAATTCTGCCTGCAAAGCAGCAACCTGTGCATCCATTAATTTGCGTTTCCGTTCGAGGTCACGTTGAAGCTTTTTAATTTCTTCTTTACGTGAATCTTCCGTTTCTTTGTCTTTTATTTCTTGAGAAAGCCTTGCCGAACCAGTAAGTACGCCTGCGGATCCAGTATAAACATCCACAATGTCTACACCTTTGCTTGTTATTAGGAACTCACGTATCTGGTTGGAGTGAGCCATGCCTCGAGATTTCAGAATATATATTCCACGGTTACGTTCTCCACCCAATTCAATGTCCCTGA
>Ga0105103_10002185_pt1 | contig 10258 bp, 9 predicted proteins | sample PPLLaktember2015_2_FD_79107 | JGI IMG/M metagenome (GOLD analysis project Ga0105103, IMG submission 79107) | Freshwater sediment microbial communities from Prairie Pothole Lake near Jamestown, North Dakota, USA - PPLs Lake P7 Core (6) Depth... | ecosystem: Environmental > Aquatic > Freshwater >...
CTCATCCATCTGTTTTCTCACAACCACAGTTATTTCAGATAAAGCAGCATCGCCCGAAAGTATTGTCAGAAGCTCCCTTCCTACGAGGCCTGAGGCTCCGAATATTACCGCTCTTTTCTTCATTTTTGTATGGTTACGGTTAGAAATCTATTTTTTAAAATAAATTATGCGAGGTTGCTGTCCCGCTGAATCCATTTCTCAATAGAAGGAGCAGAGTACTTCTCCATCCTGTCGAGGAGATCAGTTATTTCATCACCGATCAGGATCATTTTCCTGTTTTCTTCCTTAAGAAATCCTTCCGAGACCATTTTTTGCGTAAGTATTTTCAATGCGTCCCAGAATCCCTTGATATTGAGCAGGCCCACCGGTTTTTTATGAAGGCCGAGCTGGCTCCAGGCAAGGACTTCAAAAAATTCCTCAAGTGTTCCGAGTCCTCCGGGAAGCGCTATCATGCCATCGGATAATTCAAACATCCTCCTTTTTCTCTCGTGCATCGAGTCTACTATTATCAGTTCGGTAAGTTGTGTGTGGGCAAATCCCTTTTTCCGGATGAACTCCGGAAGAATCCCGGTTACCTCACCTCCTCTGCTCAGGGCTCCGTTTGCCACAGCGTTCATAAGACCTATATTCGTTCCACCGTAAACAATCGTTGTTTTACGCTCAGCAAGGATCTCTCCAAGCTTCCGGGCGGTATGTTCATATATTTCATCATTGCCCGGGCTGGAACCGCAAAATACAGATATTCTTTTCATCAGGATTATTCTTTTGAAATGGATGGAAGTTGCCCGATATCCAATGCTTACTTTGATTACTTTTAGGCTAATTTACATTATTCCTGTTTCAGGTTTTTAATTACGTACAATTAATTTAATCTCAAAATGAAGAACATCCTAAAATCCTCCCTGGCGATCCTTCTTTGCCTTTCTGTTAAGGCTGACTTCACAAATGGGCAATCTGATGATGGCTTTAAGTCTGCTTCCTCCAACATACAGGGTTCTCTTTTCCCGAAACTGTCGGACAATAACAGTGTTTACCTGAGGCTGAATGCTCCAGGTGCAGAAAAGGTTCAGGTTCAGGGAGGTGACGGCTTTTGTCCCAAACCACTTGATATGCAAAAGAATGCAGATGGTAACTGGAACATTGTAATACCGGAAGCAGGCCCGGGATTTCATTATTACTGGTTCATTGTCGACGGACTGCGGGTCAACGACCCGGGAAGTGACACATACCACGGGTATGGCAGGCCCACAGGTGGCATTGAGATCCCGGTCGCAGGCGAAGACTTCTTTCTTCCGAAACAGGTTCCCCATGGAGAGGTCAGGGAACACTGGTATTATTCAGAGATTACAGGAAAATGGAGAAGAGCCTTTGTTTATACTCCGCCTGAATATGAAAAATCGTGTGAGAAAAGATATCCTGTTCTTTACCTTCTGCATGGTGCCGGAGAGAACGAGCGGGGATGGTCGAAGCAGGGTCATATGAATTTTATACTCGACAATCTGATAGCCGAAGGAAAGGCTGTCCCGATGATTGTTGTAATGGATAACGGCTATGCCACTGATAAAAATGCACAGGCACAGCCTCAGCCAACAGGTCCGGGAAATATGTCGAGGGCAGCGGAAACTCTCGGGAAGGTCTATGTCGGAGAGATAATACCAGGCATCGACTCATACTACAGGACAATAACATCGAGAGAAGGCCGGGCCATGGCGGGATTGTCGATGGGAGGGATGCAGACAATGCTGATAGGCCTTAACAATCCGGAGCTTTTCTCCTATTACGGTTTTTTCAGCGGCGCAATAATGGGCGGCATCATGGATGATCCGAAAACAGCCTTTAACGGAATTTTTGCGGATGCTGCCGGATTCAACCTTAAGGTCAAACTTATGTGGTTCGGAGCCGGATCCGGAGAAACGCGCTTTGTTGAAATGGTGGACAAGACCACGAAAGACCTTGGCAGCCTTGGAATAGCAACGAAGAAATACATCTCACAGGGTACCTTCCACGAATGGCATACCTGGAGGCGACATTTTAATGAATTTGCTCCGCTGTTATTTAAATAACACTGCTATTGCGACCATTTTGTAGGTTTACGGTCCCAACGTTGTTTCTCAAGCTCTTTCATAAGTACGGGCTCAAGAGGACCTTTATCGCTTGCAGCAAGATTTGATCTGGCATGGTCGGGCTTCCTCATTCCTGGAATTATAGTGCTGACTGCAGGTTCGCCGAGAATAAATCTCAACGCCATTTCAGGCAAGGTCATTCCCCCCGTTAAAAGAGGCTTCAGGGCATCTGCGCGTTCAACACTCGGGATAAGGTTATCAGGAACGAAGTATGTGTTCCGCCAGTCGCCCTGCGACCATTTGCTGTCTTTGGTCAGAGTCCCTGTGAGCGTCCCTTCATCAAAAGGCACTCTTGCAATAACCGCAACATCCATTTCACGGCATGCAGGGAAAAGCTCGTCTTTCGGATTCTGGTCGAAGATATTGTAAATAACCTGTACAGAGTCGATAAGTCCGCTCCTGACAGCTTTTACGCCGTTCCATGGCTCCCAGCGGTTCAGGCTTATTCCGATTGCATGGAATAAACCCTGCGACTTAAGGTCAAGCATTTTATTTATTCCTCTTTCATCCTCGAGCCAGCTGTCCTCCCATGTGTGGAACTGCATAAGATCAAATGATTCCAGTCCTGCGTTTTTAAGACTTCTTCCGACATATTCCTCAATATGATCAGGCGGAAAACAGTCATCAAGGGAGTATTCCCGTCTGGCCGGCCATTTAAAGTTCTTTGGAGGCATCTTTGTGGCTGTGTAGAGCTTCTTGTCCTTATTAGCTCTTACCAGCTGCCCCAGGAGGCCTTCACTCTTGCCTGCCCCGTAACCCCAGGCCGTGTCAAAAAAGTTGCAACCCATATCGGCTGCGAGCTGTAATGATTCGGATGATTCTTTATCATCCGAGCCGGACCAGCCTGCCATTCCCCACATCCCGTAGCCAATCTCGCTGACCTGCCAGCCCGTCCTTCCGAATTTTCTGTATTTCATAGATCTGGATTTTACTGGTTATATTTCAAAAATATCCTAAATGTTCTGATATAACACTACCTACTTCTTTTTATTTGTAAAATCCACGATGAGTTTACCCTCTTCTTTTTTAAGGTCGACTTCTTTTGTGGCACGGTTCACAGTAATTTTATATTTCCCATAAAAGGCCGGTAAAGAAAAAGTCCCGTCCTCTCCTGCAACACCTGATCCTAAGGTCCACCACTCCCTGAAAATAAGATCCTGGTAGGCTTCGGCTGACGGAGTGGGCGACCAGTCGCGGTTATACAGGGATGAGACAGGGATCCAGTTCGCCCCAGCCCAGAAGCCCCACATAAGAATTCCATCAACAGCGGGATGAGCAAAACATATCCGGTAATAGTCGGTCAGTTCCTTAGCCTTTAGTTCCTCTTCCTGAGGCGACATGACCTGTATCTTTTCCCTGTAATACTTTGATCTCTGTCCTGGCATGTTGAATTCTGTCACCCTTAAAGGCAGGTTAAAGACCGCCAGTGAATCGAGGGCCATTTTTAGTTGTGAGCGGTCGAAAGTCTCTCCATGAAGATGACCCTGAACTCCAATACCTGCCACCGGAACCCCCTGCTTCAGAAGTTTCCTTATATGGGCCATGTAGTCGGCAAGCCTGTTGCCTGTTAGAATATCATAGTCATTTAACCATAGTTTTGCATCCGGATCACCATTATGGGCCCATTCAGCCATCAGTTTTGTTATCTCCGGACCCAGCCTGTCCTCGTAGTAATTACCGTGGATCATCTCATTGTTAAGATCATATTCCACGAAGCGTCCCTTATAACGGCTGGTAACTGTTTCCGCCCTGTTTTGCAGGGTGCGCCGCAGATCGTCATCATTCAGTTCCCGTACCCACGGCTGGACAAACTGCGGAATGCCCCAGAAAAGGTTATGGCCTCTGAGCGGAATGCTGTTTTCTTCGGTCCATTTCAATATTCCGTCGATAACAGAATAATCGACTTCTCCCTTACGCGGTTCCATACTTCCCCATTTAACTGCATTTTCGGTTACTGCTGAATTGAAGTTCTGCAGAAACTTTTCCTTATACTGGTTGAGATCGTTTTCTGACATTTTTCCGCTTCCCAGACCATTGCTTATGGCACATCCGAACCAGAATTCATGTCTGATCTGTTCGACTGTTACTTTTGCACCCGGCCTGGCTGAGATAGTTATGATCCCCTTACGGTGGGCTGAAACAGACTCCTCAAGCCGTTTCTGTCCGACATAGGAAGCTACATTATGTATATTATCCATCCAGATACCATTAGCCGTATCGGATGCATATTTGCAGATTTCCTCTATTGTAAGCAGCAATGAAGTCTGGCGTCCTTCATCATTCATTTCATGGCCTGCAAGTATAGGCCAGTAGCCGTTCGCTTTTGCTGTTTCAATCAGTTGAAGGACCTGGGCGAATGATTTTCCGTCGAGCTCTGATGCATTCAACTGCGCCAGATCGCAATAGTAAGGATCATTGGGCGCTTCGTTGAGCCATCCCCTTCCGCTTTCAAACATCGATGCAATTACGGGTACATAGCTTTGTACCCCGGCTCCCCTGCCTACAAATGTCTGTCCGCAGGGATATGCAAACGAAACAGGATGGATACCGAATATTTTTTCAATAAGACGATTTGCAGAATCAAGTTCAGATTTCATCCTGCCGACCGTATAATCCTCAAGAGCCCTGCCTCTTGACCATTCGAAATTTCCTGAACAGGGATGCAGAACGGAATGATTCCCGATATCGTGACCGTTAATGGCAGCTTTCTTCCAGTCTTCTGCCTTCTTCAGCATATTCCCCGGAGATATGTAAAATGTTGCCTTTGCTCCGTATTTGTCGAGCAGCGGGATACCCTTATCTATCTGCGACAGGCGTGCATCATCGAAGGTAAGGCTCAGAGCCATCTTTTTACCCGATGGCCAGAAGCCTGATTGTGGATTTTCTGGCTTGTCATCGCTGCCATATGTCTGACAAAGTCCCTCCTGAGAAGTGAATAAAAGGTTTGCTGTCAGCGACAGGATTATAAATGATCTGGTAAATGCATTCATGATGCTGATGTATTACGTTCATATAAAGGTAAAGGATTTTGCAAACATATTACCGGTGGGAGGTTCAATATCATGACCGGCAGACCGGGTGTTAAAGTCTGACTCTGCCCTATAGCTGTTGAAAGCCAGCCGTAAGGAAGAATTAATATTGCAATCTGCCGGTATACCAGTCAGGAAGGGAAGAATCCCGTCCGGCTGTTATCTGATTTTTTTCGAATAATTGTTATGCTGAACGTAACTGATTATTTCACCACGTGAATTTCTCTCAAAGACGAAGGTCTCGCCAAGTTCACCATCATCCCTGATCCGGCGGAATTTATCACCCTCAATGTGCTTCAGGAACGACATCGCTTTTACCGGGGATTCTGATGGAAGTGAAAGACATACAAGGTTACCATACCATTTTGAAATGAATGTTTCGCTTCCCCATGGAAGATCATCATAGTATCCGGCATAATCACTCAAATCCACAGTTTTCCCTTTTGCTTCAGATGATTGCTTTTTGCTGTCGGTTTCAGCCTTGCTGAGGATTTCAAAGATACCGGTCGCGTATTTATCGGGGCTTGTTCCATTTGCATTTATCATTACCGTTATAGCCAATTCGTTTTTCGGGTTGAGCATTAAAACTGTCCTGTATCCCGGACAGCTGCCTCCATGTCCGACAAGCTTGCTGTCGTTTGCTCCCTTTTGTATGCTGAATCCTAATCCCCATGTTGTTTTCCAGTCGGGATCAGTCCAGTGTACGTTATACATATAATTCAGTGTCGAAGGTTTAAGGATTTCAGTTACGGTAGTGTCCAGAAGCCTGAATTGCCATGAAGCAAATTTTCCAAGATCAATAACATTGGAAGAGAAACCTGCTGCTGCTTTAATCCCCCTGGCCTGAAAGAAGTTCACTTTTTCACGCTCACCGTTTCTCTTAAGAGCACTGTATCCTGCAGCCAGTTCGTTTCCGTAAAGAGCTTCAGGCAATTCTGTCCGTGTGTTCTCAAGACCAAGGGGCTGGAGTATGTTTTTGAGGATGTATTCGTCATAGGTGATTCCTGAGACTTTCTCTACGATTTCACCCAGAAGTGTCAGTCCAAGGTTACTATACTGAAAATAGGTTGAGGCAGGGTAGAGTGTTTCCTGTTTATCCAACTCTTCTTTTACCATCTGCTGAGTAGGAAAAGGAAAATCAGGACCGGTCCAGTAAGGGAAATTTGCTTCCCGGGGTAACCCGGATGTATGTGTAAGGACGGACCTTACCGTTACAGGACCACTGGAGGGAAATTGCTGTTCCAGGTCGTACCATGGAAGAAGATCATCAATCCTGTCATCCAGTCTCAGCTTCCCTTCATCATACAGTTTCATTATCGCAACTGACGTGAAAAGTTTGGAAATTGAGCAGATACTGAAAACAGTTGAGGATTTCACGGGAGTTTTATCGTCCGGATTGGCAAAACCGAAGGCATTGGTCCAGACCTGTTCCTGATCTTTAACGATCGCAGCAGAAATGCCCGGAAGTTTTTCAAAATCCTTCTGTGTTTCAAGCCATGCTTCAATAATCTTAAACGCATCGGTATAATCCTTTTTGTCTTGCTGGGAATATCCTGAGATGCTCAGGATGAGGATCAGAAGAGTAGTGATAAGTAGTTTCATGTTTTTAAGTATAAATGGAATAACAGGTTTCATATGAGTCTTTAGTATTTCATGCGTTTAAATGGATTTTGAAAATGCATAACACATATTTACAGGATTATTTCATGTAAATATAATACCTTTAATATTCCGTGTGATAAGGGTCAAAAATCGATGTGTTCAGGCAGAGCTGAAAGGGTTTAATAATAGATCTCTCTGATTGATTCATGTCCGGATATCACCATCCATTTTCCATCAGCATTTTTCATAAGTAAGGTCATGACGATTTGAACTGATTTTTCCTGTTCGGTGCCAATAGAGCTGCTGATTATCCCCAGAGCGTTCAGCATAACTAAATCTCTCTCCAGTACCCGTGCATGGATCTTATTGAAATTCAGGCTGAATGGCAGGAGGGCGGGGTTGGTGTGAGTTCTGTTTACCGCTGCCCTGAAATCACCCAGGGTTGTATTGAGACCACCTCCTGCAGCATAAATGAAGTCTTCATCATCAAAAAATCTCATAATACCATCCACGTTATGGTCATTCATTTCCTTGTTCATCTGTTCAAAGACGTCTTTAACATCACTGATAATTGAATCTTTTTCAGATTCTGTAACAGGTTTTGGAGCATTTTGGCAGGAGGGCAGGATTAGCAGGAATAATAATGCCAGTAAGGGCAATTTGTTTTTCATGATTGGTAATTTTTGTAAAACGTCTTTTGTGAAATGTCAGAGTTTTTTTAAGGCCTGATTGGACTAAATTGATTTTGTGCAGCCCCTTCGGGGCTGTATGAACTACGGGGATCTGCCACCCTGGGTTTCACCCAGGGTTATTAAAATTGGATCCCTCCGGGATCCTGTGGTTAAGTATGAAATGATCCCTCCGGGATCCTGTGGTTAATATGAAATGATCCCTTCAGGATCAGGTTTTAATTATAGTTTTGTTCTTCTCCGATCAGTATTTAAGTATACCCTTCCGGTGTCTTTGTAATTACTTATTCGACAACTGTTATATCTCTTTCATTATTGAACAACCCAGTCAGTGTGGACAGAAGCCCATGACCCCAGTTTTCTAAGCTTTTCAATTGTGGGTTGAATTTTATCAATGGCTTTCTGTGCCAGCTCGGAGTTTCCGTCCTTTGTGGGCCAGTATTTATCCCTTGTTGCTACAGTATCAAACATAAACAGCATTGAAATCCGGTTTTCATTTTCCCCCCTGTTCCCTTTTAAGACTTTCAGGGTGAGCCCGGGGAAGTTTTTCTCATATTCCGGTATAAATTCGTTCATGAAGACATCCATGAACTGATTAAGAGTCACATCTGGATTCGGAGTGATAGTCATGACGTGCAGGCCAAGTACATTACCCTTGTTGAGTGTCTGACTTTCTGCAGTCATACCTGCGAACAGGATAATAGCGGAAATGATCATTAATTTTTTCATGTCGACGGGATTTAAAAGATAATTATAAGGTTAAAAGCAGAACTATCTTGTCAGTTTAAAAGGTCTTTTTTACTTTTCGTCAGGGTTAAATGAGAGATCTTTCAGATACCACCAGTAGTACTCCTTCTTCTCCCTGATAAGCTGGTTTATTTTACTGTGAAACTCTTTGAGGACAGGAGCCATTTTAACATCCAGAGCAGACATCCTTTTCAGAAAATCCTCCTGGCTTAGGGCTGAAATCATTTCCACATAGAGAGGATTCTCATATCCCAGATTCCCGGTTCCGTACATCACAAAATGACCAACCCCGGCTGCTTTCCTCTGGCCGTTCATCCATTTAACCGCCTCTTCAAATTCACCTTCCTTTCCGGGGATCAGGCTGTATTCCCTACAATACCAGCAAACTGCGTCATCATAATCAAAATCAGGATTTTCAGGAATGTACTGAAGGTCGTTACGGACATTCATTGCGTAACTCCGGTCTTTTACCCTGGTATTGTTAAAAGCAGCATATTTTTCAGTTCCGTATTGCTCCACAACTTTGCCCCATGCTTTATCAATTTCAGGCCATGCATCGAAGGAGCTTACGGGGTACCACAACTCGTACACGAAAGGCTTTGAGGACCATGTAAAGAATGCAAAAGGGAAGTTTTCGCGTTTGCAGATCTCAATCAGCTCCCGGCTCATTTCAAGATACTCATCAATCAGGGCAGGCTTAACGGTTTCTTCACCACAAAGCCACAACTGTTCATTCTTCTCCTGGCCTTTGAACTCTGACGGGATCAGTACCAGGATGAAGATTAGTGCCAGACTCATTTTCAGTGTTTTCATTGTTTCTTTGATTTGGTTGAGAAAGGATATAAAATAAGGTTCCTTATTGCTGGGCCATTGTTCGGAACATCTTCCAGCTTCCGTCTTCCTGTTTCCTCCAGACAGACATACCTCTCAATTTGGAGGAAATTGTATCCTGTTTATCGTTGGTAATCCATTTCTGTTCAAACCAGTAGGTTTCCGTAGCGTATTTGCTATCCACAAGACATTCTGTCCTTTCATATCTGACATCTTCAACAGAGTAGTTTTCAAATAAATCCCTGAATGATTGCTTATTTTCCTCGAGGCCGGTAGCAGGGCCATAGGCAAACATGTTCAGAAAATCCTTATCCAGGAAGAATAAGCAGGAGTCCAGGTCTTCCTTTTCCCATGCTTCGTACCACAGCAGCTTATTCAGATTCAGTAGTTCAGCACTGACCTGATCCTGATAGTCTTCAGGAAGTTTTTCTGCCTGCTGACAACAGGGCAGGACCAAAAGGCAAACGACTGCCATAAAAAACATTATTTTCATGATGATTGATTATTGGTTAGAAAATCAGGTGAAGGATTCAGTCAAGACGCCCTGCCTCCGGATGTTGTGTCTGCCTTTCCCCGCGGGCAATCTGTGAAGTCGGAAATATTTCAGAGGCAGGATCCCGGAGGCGAAATATCCAATAGTCAAAACCGGAAACCTGAAGCTCCTGGAAAAGCGAAGGCCCCTATTGTGCGGGACAATGATCAGTAACTTGTTATTATGCAAGTTACACCCTTAAAATGAAGATGTCAATTTTTTTTGAGGGATGAATCAGGGCTGAATAAATTACTCCCGTGACTTCAGCTCAGAATATATCTTTTTCATAATCTCAGCTTTTGCAGGATTGCCGGCCACTGCATTGCTTGTGAACATCATGATTCCCGACGAAGCAGCCCCTGAACCATAACGCATGACCCTGCCGAATTCTTCAGGAGAGACAGGTTCCGGATCATCATAGGCCTGTACTATGGGCCAGACTTTTGGATACTCACCAGGAATTATGTCAAGCCTTTTGCAGAACCATCCGATGTTATCCCTTACCCATTCAGCATCCCTTCCCATCCGGCCATGATAAACCATCGGAGAGAACACATCGGTTAACTCTTTCAGCATGTCGTAATCCAGGCCAAGTATCCGGCGCCTGGCTCCGTCAAATTCTGTATCATCCCACGGACAGTGGTAAATTCCGAGAAGCGCATCCGGTCTTTCCTCCCTGATTATCCTTCTGGTTTCCTCAACCCA
>Ga0105103_10002186_pt1 | contig 10258 bp, 10 predicted proteins | sample PPLLaktember2015_2_FD_79107 | JGI IMG/M metagenome (GOLD analysis project Ga0105103, IMG submission 79107) | Freshwater sediment microbial communities from Prairie Pothole Lake near Jamestown, North Dakota, USA - PPLs Lake P7 Core (6) Depth... | ecosystem: Environmental > Aquatic > Freshwater >...
GCTCGCTCGCGCGGCTGGTAGGTTGTGAGCGTGGGGGACCAGCACGAAGCCGAGGTGAAGCTCGCCGACAACCTGAGCGCGATCGCATGCGCGATCGCTCTGCTCGATCTTGCAGCTGCTCACGAGCAACGGCCCGACCAGCTGCTGGCCGACTTCGGGCTCACGCGAGCCCGCGTGTCGAGCGTGCTCATGCAGGAGATGCGAGCGGCCGAGTTCTGGCTCGAGCCCGGCCGAGTCGACGAGCCCGACGCGCTCGCTCGGGCGCATGGGTGGCTCGACGCAGCGAGCCTCGCCAGCTGGCTCGCGACGCTCCGCGCCCAGCACGAAGCCGCGGCCACGCAGGTCGACACGATCGCGGGCGTGGCGGGCGTGGTGCTCGTCGGGGCCGTGCTGACCTACCTGCTCACCAGGCTTCGCTCGGATCGGCCGGACTTCGACGCGTTCGCCGATCGCGGCCTGGATCGCCAGCAGATCGTCGCGCTCGTGCGCCGCACGAGCGAGCGTCTTTTCAGCGCCGCGGGCGAGCTCGAGCTCTCGTGGCGGCTGCTGGAAAGCACCGAAGCCCCGCGCACCGAAGCCCCGCGCACCGAAGCCCCGCGCAGCTTGCCGGCGCTGTACATCGTGAGCGACTCGCCGGAGATCGAACACGGCGCGCTCGAGTACAACGCTGGCGAGACCGGGCTCGCGCCAGCGAACGAACGCCCCGCGGTCGGGGCCCTGCTCGCGCGGCTGCGAACCGCTCGCGGGCTCACGCGCGCCGAGCTGGCCTCGCGCGCGGGCCTGTCCTTGTCGACCGTCCGAGGCATCGAAGTGGGCGAGCGCGATGCGAAGATCAAGTCTGCGAAGGCTCTCGCCGCGGCCCTTGATCTGCCCTTCGTCCAGTTCGCCGCGATGATCGGGGCGGACTTGTGAGCGCCGATCGTGCTCGTCGCGGGCGAGCGAGTCGCCGCTGGTGTCGGCCCCTGCTCGTGGTCGCGAGGGTCGGCCGGACCTTCCCCACGAAGGGCCAGCCCCAGACGCTACCGCCCCAGACGGCCCCCAGTCGAGTGCCGCGACCCCAACCGCGCGAAGTATCCCAAGGGCCAGCGCTTGGCCGGCTGGTAGGGTGATCGCATGCAAAGCACCGATCCCTGCGTGTCCACGCTCGCGGCCATCTGCCACGAGCCCGACGACGTTCGCGGCCCCGCTGGCGATCGCCGCCAGCTGGACCAATTGCCGATTCTCCAGCGAGCCCTCGGGCGTGCTGCCGACGATCTCGAGCTCGAGCTCGGGGGCGGCGCGAGGCTGGCGATTCAGCGGGTCCTGACCCGCGCGCTGACGGAGATCTTGACCGAGCTCGCCAGCCTGCGCGCTCGCCTGCGAAACGAGCACGCGACCGAGCTCGCCAGCATGCGAGCCGAGCACGCGACCGAGCTCGCCAGCCTGCGAACCCAGCACGCGACCGAGCTCGCCAGCCTGCGCGCGCCGAACTAGATTCCAACCGAGAGCCCGGCCCGGCGAGACTCCCTTTCGCGTAACAGGTGGGGGAGAGACACCGGGCCGGGCTCGTGCTCGTGGTAGCTATCGAGCATGCAGGTGATCCTCACCCCCACGGCCGTGGTCGACAAGTTCGGCCCCGGGCTCAACGGCTTCAAGGGCGACACCCCCCCGCTCCCGCCCGCCACGCAGGTGAGCCCCGAGTGGTTCGATGCTGTCCAGCAAGAGATCGTGAACGTGATCCTCGGGCAAGGGATCGCGCTCGACTCCATGCAGCTGGACCAGCTGAAGCAGGCGCTCGACAGCTACACCTTCGTCAACCCGACCCTGACGGGAGTCCTTCGTGTGGATGGCGGGGCAGAGATCCGCGTGGAGGGGGGCGGCGTGGTGCGGATCAAGGCCGGCGCCTTTCTGCTCTGCGAAGCGGGGAGCATCGTCGAATTCGAAACGATCAAGGTCTCGGGCCTGAGCGAGCTTGCGGAAGTGACCGCGAGCGAGATCAACGCGCAGATCTACGAAGTCGCCGCGGGTGGCTCGATCGTCGGCGCCGATGCGATCACTACCATCGCGGGGTTCGGGTCCGTCGAAGCCGCGATCTTGCGGACCACTGCGCCAGGCCGAGTCGAGTCGAGCCGCTTCGAATTCGCCGCGGCGGCTGCTGGCGTGGCCAACACGCTCACGCGCACGGGCGGCGGGGCGTTGGTGTGGGGCGCGTCGGCCCGAGTGCATACGAGCGCGGCCGGCTACACCTTCGCGCGCGGGTTCGTGGCGAACGCTGCTGCCGCGACGAGCCACACGCTCACCACGAGCGCGGCAGCAGCCGCGCCAGCTGACGGGTCGTCGCTTCGCATCTTGGCGGAGTTGTCGGCCCTGATGACGGTAGCGAACACCGTCACCCTACAGCTGCAAGCCGAGACGGCCCCGGGCTCGGGGGTCTACGCGAACACGGGAGCGTCCACCACGATCGCGGTGCCAAGCGCCGCGAACGACTGGAAGCGCATCGGGATCGAGCGCGAGCATGCGCCGGCCGGCCAAGCGTTGCGGTATCGCCTGCTCGTGAACGCGAACGGAGGGGCCAGCGTGGCGATCGACAGCGCGAGCGTCACCGCGAGCCCGGCCGCATGAGCGGCTCGAGCAGGGCCTCGCCAGCGAGCGGCTCGAGCAGGCGCTCGCGCTCGCCGACGAGCGGCTCGAGCAGGGCCTCGCCGACGAGCGCGGGCCAGCGTCACCGCATGGCCAGCGGCGCGGGTGGTAGCTTGCCGGGAGCGATGAAAGCCCAGCACGAACCCATGATGATCCTCGCCCTGCTCGTGGCGCTCGCGTCTGTCTGCGGGACCGGCTGCGGGACCGAGGCCGGCGAGACCCTGCCCGACGAGACCGAGGCCGGCGAGACCGACGAGACCGGCGAGACCGATGCCGGCGAGACCGATGCCGGCGAGACCGGCGAGGCATTCCACCCGTCGATCGTCTCGGTCGGATGCTCGGGGCAGGTGTGCATCGCCGCGTTTGGTGAAGGTGCGCGCGCGCAGGCGATCAGCGAGTGCAGGCTCGACGCGATGGTCTCGGGCGGCTACTTGCAGCCGATCGAGAGCGCGTGGCCGCTGGCTTCCTGCGAATACGGAGCGCCCGCGCCCGAGTCGCTCGCGTGCTTCTCGGCCGGCGCTCTGTCGACCTGCTACGCGTTGATCGACGGGTGGGCCGTGCAGGTGACGCCGGAGTGCGAAGCCGCGGATGCGACGGGCCAGCAGTGGCCGAACCACTGCGACGCAGGCGAGCCGGTGGACGGGGCCGGCCTGCTCGATGCTCGCTGCGATGCCGCGACCTGCAGCGCTTCGCTCGGGCCCGACTTCGGGCATGCCCGAGTTCGGCTCGTGCCCGAGTGCATGGCCAGCGGCTACCAGGGTGCGCCGGGCCAGTGCGGCTAGCCCAGACCCCGCCCGAGCAGCAGCCCGGCTCGAGCAGCCGCCTACGGAGCGATCCGCGGGCGGCTCTTTCGTTGGTTGCCCCGACCGCGAGCCCGACCGCGAGCCCGACCGCTCGGGCGCCAGACCCCGATCACGCGCGATCGGACGCGACAAGCTCGATGGTCCCGCCAGCCGCCTCGCCACGATCGGCAGCCGCCTCGCCAGCGGGAGCCGGTCCCAGGAAGTTCTGTCGAGCCTCTGCCCAGACGCGCGCGGGCACGCCTGCGTCGCGTCCATGCGCTCGCTGAGCCGCCTCATGCTGATCCGAGGGGCCGCTTTCAGCCGCCCGAGCCGAGCGCCCAGCTGGCCCGCTGCTGCCGAGCGCGGTGGAAACCGAGGCCATGGCGCCCAGCCGGAGCCGCTCCGGCTGCGCGGGGTCGAGAGCGAGCTCGGTCATCATCGCGATCCATTCGTCCCGCGTCGGGGGGCGCTTGCTGGTGTAGGGCTCGCGCTGGCCTTCCTGCTCGCGCTGGCCTTCCTGCTCGCGCTGGCCTTCCTGCTCGAGCACGCGGGGCCCAATCTCGCCCGCGACGAGCAGCCGCCCATCCAACGCGAGCACGTCCGGGATCGCCTGCTCGTGCGCCTGCTCGGGCCCGGCCGGCTCCCACGCTCGCACGATCCTCGCGATCTCCCTGCGGGCCCGCGGCGAGCCCTCGCCCTCGAGCACGCGCACGCGATCGAGAGCCTCGCCGAACCCAGGGACCGACGAGCGCCAGCGGATGACGGTCCGGCGGTTGACCCCGCAAGCCACGGCTGCGCCAGCGATCGTCTCGCCGGAGCCGATCATGTGCAGGATCTTCGCTACCTGCTCGGGGCTGGGCACGAACCCAAGATATCACCGCTCGCCGGCTCGCGCGCGAGGGGGCTCGAGCAGCTCGCCGACGAGGGCTCGCCGCTCGCTCGTTTTGGAGTAGATCGCCGCTCGCTCGGTTGATCGCGACAAGATGCCCGCCAAGATGCGACCCGGACCCGGACGGCCGTGCAAGCGATGGAGCCCCGACGATCTGCTGGCGATGGTTGGATCGGGCTCGACTGTCGACGCAGCCGCAGCTCACCAGGGAGTCACGCGCCGCACGGTCGAGCGCTACGCAGGCGCACACCCTGAGTTTCGAGCCGAGCTCGACGCGGTCCGGCGAGCTCGCGACGAAAGGATCCGAGTCGAGCTCAAGCGCATTCGGACCACCACGGATCAGCTCATGCGAGGCGAGCCGCTGCTGGGGTAGGGCTCGCCGCCCGCGACCCCGCGACGATCAACCACTGCCCGACCGAGCCCGACCGCGAGCCCGACCGAGCTCGCCGACGAGGGGCCCGACCGCGGGCCGGCCGAGTCGACGAGGGGCTTGCCGCCCGAGCCGCCCGCGGGCCCGCCCAGCCCTGCCCTGCTCGAGCCCCCGACGAGCCCCCGACGAGCCCCCGCGGCGACCCTGCTACCCGCGCGGGCCTGGGTACCCACGCCATGCGCGCGCCGTCCCGAAACATGGACGTCCAGACGTCCAGATTTCAGGACGTCGATCACAGCAACCCGCAACGTTACCCAGCCCGGAGCCCGGAGCCCGGAGCCCGACGAGCCCGCCCTGCTCGGGGCGCCCCGACGCCCAGCTGGCGGGACACATCGGCGGGGCCTTGCCTCGCTCGCGCCCCACAATGTCAGGCGCTCGCCAGCTCGACAGATCGGCCGGATCGGCCGCTGCTGCCCATGGGCGGGGAAGCCTAGGCGAATCCGGTTGCGGCGTAGCAGTGCGCGGGATACTATGTCGCCCGCGTGCAGAACCGAGCCACGATCGCCATGCGAGCCACGATCGCCGCCATCCTTGGCTTCCTGCTCGCGCTTCTCGCGGGCTGCGACGAGCCGGCTGGTCGCGCTCCGATCCCGCAGGCCGCGGACCACGAGCCCGACCCCGAGCCGGAGCCGGAGCCCGACCCCGAGCAACCCGACGACGCGTCAACCGGCGAGCCCGACCCCGAGCCCCTGCTCGATCTCGGCGCTGGCGAGGAGTGGGGCGAGACCGAGACCGGCGAGCCGGAGCCGGAGCCGGTCCCGGGCCTGCCCTGCGTGGCCCACGAAGACTGCACGGCGCTCTCGAGCGCGTGCGGGGTCGGAAAGTGCGGGATGCTGGGCTGCGAGGTCCAGCTCTACGCCGAAGGGCTCGAGTGCGAGCCCGACGATCTGTGCATGGTCTCGGGGTCCTGCTCCGCGGGCGTGTGCATCGGAGCCGCCGCCGTCGACTGCTCCTCGCTCGACGGGCCATGCGGCGCGGGCGTGTGCGACGCGAACACCGGCGAATGCGAGGTGAGCGCGACAGATTGCTGAGCAGCACTTCGCGCGGGGCGAGCCGATGCTCGAGCCCGACGACGAGCAAGCGGGGCGAGCCGAGGGGGCAAGCCCAGCCGACTCGTGGCCCTGCGCGTTCTCACGCGACAAAATAGAAGCCGCGGCCAGACAGTGGTGCGCGGCTCCCTACTTCGCGCCTGCGACTCGCTTCGCGGGCGCGCAGGTGGGTCGATAGCAATCGGTGAAGCTGGCGATCGACACCGCCCGCGAGGCATCCGAGGCCCTCGCGCGTGTTGCGAGCGCCGCCGCAGGCGTCTAGGTTCGATCTCGAACTAAGCGCGGTCCGGGCCCCATTCCTTGGCGGGGTGAGCCCGAACCGCGCGCGACCGAGAGCGCCATGAACAAACCGAGCAACTCGACGCCCCGAATCTCTATCGCGCCGCACGCACAAGCGCAACCGCGAGCAGCTGCCCAGCCCATCCCGCGAGCTCACGCCGCCGCCTCGCCGGCCGCCAGCCGCCGTTCCAGGGCCGGAAGCGCCTGCTTGGCTATGGGTGACACCGCCCGCGTGCCTGGCAGTGGGAATGCCCCCGAAGCCCGCGAGGAGGGTCTTCGTACGCGAACCGGGAGCCTGGCGCGAGCGAGCGACCCGCTGCGCGGCATGGGTCCGATTCTGCGGCGCGGGGATGGCCGGCCCGCGGTCGCGCTGACGGGGCCCACGATCGACGGAGGGACGCGAGTCGAGCTCGCGACGGCTGGGCTCGTGGGGAGGATGGGCGAGCTTGTCGAGCGGCTGCGGGAGTCGGGGAAGGCCGGCGAGCTTGTCGAGCTGCCGCTCGCTGGCGGAGGGGCTGCGTGGGCGAGCGTGCTCTCGACGCGAGCGAAGGGCGGCGGGGTGGCCTTGCTCGTGGCGGACGTGGTTCACGTGACGATCGGCCCGCGGTGGACGCGGCTGGAGTTCAAGGCCGGTGGGTTGTGGCGGGACGGCTGGGCCGCGACGGCTGGGCCGTGGATCGCGAGCGCGAGCGCGTGGTCTGGGCGGGCCTGCACGCTCGCCACGAGCCACGCGGCGGGCTGGCGGGTGACCGGGCTCGAGCTGTGCCGGGACCTGCAGGGGCTGGGCGCGTGGGCGCTTGACGATGCTCGGCTCGCGGCGTGGGTTGGCTGGCGAGGGGCGACGATCACCGCGCACGCGCAGAAATCTGGCGAGTCGGTGAGCGTCGGCTCGCGCCAGGGGTCGAACGTGTCGCTGTGCTGCTACGGAAAGACCGGGCAGATCGCGGCGCGAGGTGGCGGGGCGCTGGCAGTGTACGAAGCCGCATGGTCTCGCTCGCCGGCCTACCAGGCGAGCCGGGAAGTGCAGCGCGTGGAGTTCAGGTTGCGCAAGCGCGGGCTCGATCTGGCCTGCATGCGCACGGGAGAGGTGGGGATGTTGCGGGACCCGGCCGCGCTGGCGAGCGCCGAGACCCTCGGGCGTGTCTGGGCCTACTTGGCGGCTCGCTACCGGCTCGTGGTTGCGACCGAGCGGGGCAAGTCGCACAAGGCGATTCCCAGCGACCCGCGCTGGCTCGTGGTCGCGAGCGTGTCCGAGTCGACCGATGGGGCCGCGCGGGACTTCACGCAGGCGAGGGAAGCGAGCCGGGCCACGTTGGCGGAGCAGCAGCAGCGCTCGCGCCAGCGCCTGCTCGATGCGCTGGCCCGCGATGCCGGCCTGCATGGCGCTCGCCCTGGCAGCCGCGGAGCCGCGCTCGCGTGGGCCGGGTTCCGGCTGGGAACGTCGCACCCGGCCGAGATCGCGAAGCTGGCCACGCGCGCCGAGTCGGTCACGCGCGCGCGCTCGAGTGCAGACGGGTGGGCGCTGGACTGCGCCGCGGACGAAGCGAGCGAGGCGATCGGTGTCGTCCCTGGGCTGGCTTGGACCGCGGGAGCTTCGCTCGCCGATCGGCGAGTCGGTCCGGGGCCATGGACCCCGCGCTACTCACCACCCGGCTTGGCCCTCGTGAGCAGCATGGGAGGGTCGCTGTGAACGCGCACGAAGCCCAGAACCCGGGAGCAGTCGGGCTCGCGTCCGAGGCCTGCTCGAGCACGGCCGGCGAGCCCTCGCGCTGGTCCGAGCTCGTGGCCATCATGCGCGGGTCGCTGAGCGAAGCGCAGCGCGAGGAGTTCGATCGCCACGTTGCTGAGCGGCGAGCCGAGCGAGATCGTGCAGTCGCGCAAGCGGCCGCGCGCGCGTGGGCGCTTGGACGGTCGGCGCTCGGGCGCGACTTGGCGGCAGCTCGGGCGGCCAAGAGGGCCGGGAAGCCTCGCCCCGCTCCCACGCCGCCGCCGCCGTTCGTGCTTCTCGGACGGGAACCCGAAGCGGGCTCGCCTCGCTCGGGCGCCAGCAGCCCGACGAGCCCGACGACGTCGACGAGCGCGGCCGAGTCGACGAGCCCGACGACGTCGACGAGCAGGGGTTGCTCGTGCTCGTGCTCGTGCTCGAGCCCGACCTCGCCAGCGAAGGCGCCCCGCAGCAGCCCGCCCCCGACTCGCATCCGTTCCCAGCCGCCCGGCAATGTCCGGCTCGGTCGCGTGTCGGTCCCTGGAACCGAGCGCGAGCGTTGCATCGTCCAGCTGCCGATCGACGATGCGCACGAGCGTGGTGGAAACTCGCTTGTGTACGGGTACGGACTGCGCACGCTCATGAGCATCGGGGCCGCGCAGCGCCGCCACACGCTGGTGTCGATCGTGCGCGGATACTTGAACCCGCACGACCCGATCGACGTGGTCCGATGGGCCCTCACGCGGCGTCTGCCATCGTCCACCCGCAGCAAGACCGAGGCGCTCGACATGCTCGATCGCCTCGCGCTGGCGAGCCGCTCGACGCGGGCCATGGTGGCCAAGCTCGGGATCGACAACGTCCGAGCCGACCACGTTGCTGAGCGCATCCTGGGGTGCGAGCCCGACGAGCAGCAGCCCGACGAGCAGCAGCCCGGCTCGAGCTGGGCGGGCGTTGCGTCTGCGATCACGCAGCTCGAGCAGCTTGTCGAGCCCGACCGCGCCCAGCTGGCGGCCCTGCTGGCGAGCGGCGAGCTGGGCATCGCGCGAGCGTGGGCGCAAGAGAACCTGCTCGCGTCCGAGCGGTAGGAAGCCCGCGAGCGGTTCGCCGAACCCGAACGAACGGATCGGCGAACCGCTGCGATCGCGGCTCGAGCCGCTCTCGCGCGAGCGGCTCGAGCAGGGCCTCGCCGACGAAGGGCTCGAGCAGGGGCGAACGGATGCGACCGGATGCGAACGGCCCCGAACCGCTCCGAACCGCTCCGAACCTGATCGAGCGGTTCGGCGAACCGCTCCGAACCGTTGTAGGATGCTGGTGTGGGTTCCGACGACAAGGCCACCCGCCCAGCGGGCGCAAGTCTCTCGATGGCGGGGCCGGTTGTGTCCGAGGATCACTCGACTGCGCCGGCGCCCGAGAGCGCTCGCCCAGTGACGCGAGGCGAGCTGCATGCGCTGCTTGACGATACGGGGCTGCGGGACGTGGCCGGCATCGCTCGGGCCCTGCGGGTCGCGAAGTCGCCCGCCCTGATCGGCGCCTTGTCGCTGGCGGTTGGCGCTGGCGCTGGCGCGGGGTTCAGCGGGGTGCGTTCGCGTCTGGCCGCTGATCCATCGCAACCGAGCCCGCAGCCCGACCGAGCACCCGCACCCGCACCCGCCCCGACCGAGTTCGAACGCGAGGCCCAGGAGCCGGAGCGCGAGGCCCAGGAGCCGGAGCAGTGCGAGGCCGCGCGAGCGCAGTGCGAGGCCGCAGACGCATCCGAGCGTCGATGCACCCGCGAGGCGCGGCGCGTGGTCGCGATGCTGGACACGATCGCGGATGAATGCGGCATCGAGCCCGCCATGCGCGTGAGCGGGACGCACTTCCCCCCCGGGCCCGGCTCGAGCTCGGGCGTGTCGCCGATCCCTACCAGGCAAGAAGAACCATGAAAGCCGCCCTCGCAATCATCCTCGTCGGCGCGTCGCTCGTCGGCGCATCGCTCGTCGGCGACGCGTACACGCGCGAACCCAAGTCGGCCGCCCGCGGTCGCGTGCTCGAGAGCATCGCCGCCGTGGTGCCCGAGCACGCGACGACTCGACGCACCCGCCCGGCCAGCTCCGATCACTACTGCGACCGCTGGCCGAACCGCTGCAACGTGAGCGGCTCTTGCGTCGCCGCGGGTGGATGCCAGCCGATGATCTGGGCGTGCTGCTCCCCCGGGCTCGGATGCTGGGCGGTGCTCGTCGCGGATGCCTGCCCCGACACCGCCGATCTCTATCCCTTCGACTGCGAAGCTGGCGAGAGCGCGTTCGATCCCGCGTCCGGCGAGTCGATCATCATCTGCCACGATTGACCGGCCGGCCACGCGGGCGGTGCCCCGACCCCGATATCGGCGATGCCGCTCTGCTGGCTCGCTCGCGCGGCTGGTAGGTTGTGAGCGTGGGGGACCAGCACGAAGCCGAGGTGAAGCTCGCCGACAACCTGAGCGCGATCGCATGCGCGATCGCTCTGCTCGATCTTGCAGCTGCTCAC